>Ga0208507_1000019_pt1 | contig 150079 bp, 118 predicted proteins | sample CryBogCBH12Aug01_FD_184626 | JGI IMG/M metagenome (GOLD analysis project Ga0208507, IMG submission 184626) | Freshwater microbial communities from Crystal Bog, Wisconsin, USA - CBH12Aug09.1 (SPAdes) (version 2) | ecosystem: Environmental > Aquatic > Freshwater > Lake | place: Crystal Bog...
AGACATAAGAGCGGTTGTCGCTGCTGTTAGTGGCTCCGTTGCGGGAGATGGCGTCGCTGATCTGTGTACTGTCAGGATACCAGCTGATGGATTCATTCAGGTAGGTGGTGCCTGACATGCTTTGGCTCGAGGCGACGAGACGCCCCATCGAGTCACGGGCGATATTCTGGATCTTAGTTGGCGTCTGGCGATAGTAGAGCCGACCGTCATTATAATATACGAAGTAGTACCCAGCTGTAGCAAAGTCCGTCTCAACGACATGGCCTGTAGCATCGTATTTGAAGGTGTAGGGTAGGCTGGAGTTATTAAGCTCGGTCAACTGGTTGCGTCGTCCAGCTGCATCATGGTTCTGGCTCCAGGTGTCCTTTAGGCTTCCATTGAGGACTACCTGCTCGCTTGCAATGGCTCCATAGCCGTCTAAGGTACGAATCACTGATGAGGGAAGTCCTATGGCGCTATTCTGATAGCTCTGGTCAACTTCTTTGAGCAGTCCTCGATTATCGTAGCTGTAGGCACGGGTGACGCCATATGTGGGATCTGATGCAGAGACATTGGTGGCGCGGGCCATGCTGTCATAGCTATAGGTGGTGACGATCCCTCTTGGATCAGTCATTGTACTCACCAGTCCCTTGCCATTGTAGGTATAGCTGTAGCTGCGGGTCGTCGATCCGCTCTGGGCTAGCTGCTCGGAGGTCTTCTGAGCAGAGGAGTTATACACTGCACTCCAGGTGAGTCCTCCCGGCATGGCTCGTGAAGTCATGTCACCCATCGCATCTACCCCATAGGTGATCACTCCTCCATCGGGAAGGATCTGGCTGATGAGATGGTTTAGCCCGTCATAGCTGAAGCTCGTTACTCGTCCCCGCTCATCGGTAACGGAGGTGAGGTTTTCATTCAGGTCGTAAGTCCTAGTCATCACTCCACCGTCGGGTTTCACAATCGAGACGGGATTTCCAGCAAAGTCGGAGTAAGTGGTACTGATTGGAAAACCTCCTAGACTGGTTACCACGCTCTGATGGTCTGGTGAATACTGATAGGCTGTGGTCTGGACAGAATTCCCAGCTGCCCCATAAACGGCCACCTGCGTGTTACGCCCGATGGCATCATATGTGTTGATCGTTGTTTCTCCCAAGGCATTAACATCGGTACGGCTGAGTCCCGCCGCATCGTAGGAATGGGTGATGCTCTGCTGTGATGTGCCTGTCCCTCCGGCTGGTCCGGTCTCGGTCTTGGGCCTATTTAAAGAATCGTAGGATGTCGTGAAGGTGTAGCCTGCTCCATCAGTCTTACTCGTCAGGTTACCCCGGGCATCATAGACTTGAGTCTCTCTGTAGAGCGGGTAAGCCGTGGTGACACTTCTGGCTGCATCGTTGTAGGTGATGGTCTCAGTCGTTCCATTCGCCAAGGTCGTGCTAGCAAGCCTTCCATCCAACAAGTACGTCCAGCTCTGAGTGGTGCCGTCGGGATTACTCTGGGTGCGAGGCAGGCCCGTGTCGGTGTAGCTGGTGGTGTTGGTTCCGCCGAGAGGGTTCTTGTAGGTGGCGACATTACCACCTGGCTCATAGGTGAAAGTTTCACTGGAGGATCCGCCGGAGGCACCGGTCTTGGTGCGAGTAAGCATCTGACCAATGGCATCATATGTCATGGTCGTCGTGGTTCCGATAGGATCGACGATCTGGGTCAGGTTTCCGAAGAGGTCGTGGGTGTAGGTAGTAGTGGCTACCCCTCCAGCACTGACACCTGCGCCGCTGGCCTGACTGGTCCAGACGAGCTTTTGAGAGATCCTTCCGGCTTGGTCATAGATTGTCTGGGTGTAGTCAGCCGGGTTATAGTGGGCTCCCTGAGTCCATTCAATTTCGCCATTGGCATTGTAGTAGTTGTAGTGCCAATCGACCTTATTACCATTTGCATCGCTACGCTGATGCCAGATCTGATTACCAAGATCATCGTAGGCGTAGGTGGTAGACTGACCGGCAGAATCCACCTTGCTGATGAGCTGACCTCTGAGGTTATAGGTCAGGGTATAAGTTATCGAGGGATCCTGGGTGCCCGTGAGATGGGTCTCTGTAGCGGGGTAACCATTGGCATTGTAGGTGTAGCTCGTTACTGCTCCCCCATCCGTGACTTGCTGAATTAAACCTGAGGCATAGGGAATTGTCCCGACCGTTCCTACACTGGTGTAGGTGGTGTCGGTTTCTTTGATGAGCCCTCCTCCAGCGGCGTATTTCTGGATAGCAGTGACCAGATAGGGATAGCTTGAGTTTCCATAAGTAAACTGTGTGTAGTTGCCGACCGGATCGGTGATTTTAATTGGGAGATTCAGTGAATTGTATGTCATGCTCTTCACCGCTGTACCGCTGCCGCTCCCTGTAATATTCCCGCTGGTGGTGCTGTTGGTCAGGTTACCATTACCATCATAGAGATAGGTTGTGCTCAGGCCGCGCTTATCGACACGAGTTGCAAGACTACGCTGATAAGCTCCCGAGTTGGTTGACGCAGCAGGATACCAAGTCGTGGTCACATTCTGACCCAGTGGATCTGTCACTTTGGTGATCTGCCCACCCGCTATCGTATAGGTGGTGGTGTGGCTGTAGGCATCGGTTACGGAATTGGTGCCACTGAGGGTGCCATCGGCATTGGTCGTCGTGTTGTAGCTGAAGGTGGCATTGACTGCGAGTGCTCCTCCCGCGCCTACAGTTGATTGTTGCTGCGCTACGCGACGCGATCCATCGTAACCGTTAATCAGCTGACGCCCCTCGGGCTTGTTTTCCTGGCTTAGGAGGTGAGTCGAATAAACAATTGAGTTCGTTCCAGTGACATGATTGTAGCCGTAGGTAATAATAGAGTTGTCCGGGCGTGTTACGCTCACCAAATCACCATAGTTGTCATAAGCGTAGGTCAGCACCCGCCCATCACCGGCATTTGCCGAAACAATGTGCCCATACACGTCGTAGTCAAGTTGGAGGAAGTTTCCATTACACGATGAAATACGATTTAGGAATCCATAGTCGGGATTATTGGTATTATTGCCGAAACTGAAGGTGAGGGTGTTGCCCTGGGTGTCAACCCAGCTTGAGAGATAAGGGCGCTGCCTTGAGATAGCGTTAGTTCCACTGCCGATCGGATAGGAGGCCACGTTGAACGTGCGGACACTGCCGTCAGATCCTGTTAGGGTATAGACCGCATTGGTGCCGATACCTGTCATCACGATCTTATTGTTAAAAAGGTTATTTAATGATCCGACTTCCCCACCATGGACATTGCAGAGTGTCGGATTATTTGAAGCCATGGGCACCCAGGTGTTGGTGGCTCCACTCTTGGGGCTGTAGGCAATGACACTGCCATCCATCTCCGCTGCAAAAATCACTGGAGTGTTTGAAGTGACCCCAAGATAGGCAAAATATCCCATCTTCCAACCATATCCAAATTCACCATTTGCAGAATTGAGACTGTCGTAATTTCGACTAAAGGTGATCGGCATGGGGCCAGGAACAATCAGATCAGAATCATTGATGTAAAAGTCGCCCCGGATGATATTTACGGGGTCCATAATGGCTTGAGAAACACCCGATATATTAGCCGAAGCAGTCATGGAAGAACTAACCGCACCCCCCATATTACCCATGTATATTGGATTGGCTGCAAGAATCAGTCCATTATTTGCAAGAATTAGCGTATTACTAGCTACTGTGGATCCAGTCGTTGCAGATGAAGGCGCAATGCCAAGATTTAGATTAAGTTGAGTGTCTTCAATAACCTGATCAGGCGTAATCGCGGCAGTGTTGCTAATTAGACTGTTGATTATATTGAGTTGGTTATTAATTTGGATATTTCCGGAGTCAATAATTGGTGATGATGTTGTTCCGGGATTTAGGTTAAGGATTAATGTCGAGTCACTACTAAAGTTGATAGAACCTATATTGGCGATGATTGAGGGTGTCTCGGGGTTCGAATAGGATGAAGGAACAGCTTCACCCTCTCCACCATTGATGATGAGACTCTGCGAACTGATGAGGGCCCCTATTGAGACTGATCCGTTGACATTATTGTTAACCACAAAAGCTCCCATGCCTGCATAGGTATTACTCGCGCAGATAATCGGCCCCGGTGTGATATAGACGATGTTGTCACGAGCAAAAGCGTTTCCATTCGTCGACAGAGTATTGGTTATGGTCGACCACATTCCTGAGTTAGTTGCCCATCCTTGAAGAGTGTTATTGCTTACTGAGGCTCCATTAGTAAAAGAATAGATATTGGTTGCTAGTGTGAGATAGTTGTCACTGTTTAGGATGAGTATTCCTTTGCCTTGATTGATAGAATCATGGAGAAGATGAATGGTCGAAGAACTGTCCGTGATATTGTAGAATTGATTAAGACTCATGTGCTCTTCAGCCGAGGCACCCGCCGTTAAAAGAGTGCCAACATCATTAAATGAATTGAACCACGATACACCATCGTTCGGATCAACCGTCTGATTGCCAATATAGGCCATGTCCTGCACAAACATATCTACCGCAGGATAGGTGAGGTTCACAACTCCATTGCTTGGCAGTATATTATTAGTTGTGCGTGTGGCCAGGAGCTTGCTCAAGCCAGCTCCGAAAAATGATACTACAGTTTCCTTATGCAGTGGTTCGATCACTTGGCGCAGGTCAGAGCAATGCTTCCAATACCCCATGCCCATGAGCTGAAGCTGGGTTCCAATAGCTATAAAGTTGTTGGTGGCCATGGTGCCGTTTTGCTGAGCTGTCCAGAACTTCTGGGCATCCGCATTGATCATCGCAGGTGTCACCATGCCATAGTTCAAACAAAGCACCGCCGCGTCGCCTTTGTAGAGTGGGCGTACAGATGGAAAACGTGAAGTGCCAGTGTCATACTCTCCTAAAAATGTGCCTACTACATTTGACTGCTTACTCGCATGACGGGTGTAGCTATACTGAACACCAAGGAGATTGTCGTTGGTTGTTAGATTAGCGCTGATCAACTGGGCGTTGATCATATCCCCTCCTGTAAAGTCTGTTGCATCAACATTGGTCGTCCCACCTGGACGCAGCGGCTCCAGATAGATGCTCAGTACATTTGAATTGTTCGTACTGGAAGCCGTACTGATAAGCAGTGATCGATTGTGCAAATCAACCATTCTCATAACTCCAGTCGTCAAAAAGGGTTCGTTTGTATACTGAATACCATTATTGCTACGATCGCTGAATACGGTGACGCTCATTGTGTCAAAGATATTAGTACCAGCGCCCACAACAGGTATCAGATTTGTGGTGCTCATACTGCTCACGAGATTACTGGCTCCGAGGGCGTTGCTAGCCAATCCCCAAGGCTGAGGAAAATTACTCCAGCTATTGTAGTTATGAGGTCGATCCACATAAGTAATACCCACCTGATCAGCTGTCACTGCATTGGATACTAGCTGTTTATTAACCCAAAGCGGATAGAGAGTTAGCACCGTGTCGTCTCCCGGATTATTCGATGCCAATCCCATGATCGAGGGGTCGTTGGTGAGGTAATGCTGCACCCACTGCAATCCTGTCTGGTAGTTTAACGGCAGATAATCGGCAAGGTTCCCCCCCTCGGTCACCGCCGTATCCTTCATCCATGGGAAGATATGGATCCAGGAGTTACTCACGTATGCCGCAACCCACGGATAATTCACCGGGAGAATCTGCGGCAGACTGTTTGTATTGGCCAAGGCCTCCGACAATTGGATGTGAAGCAGTGAACTCATCCGTGCATCGAGCATCTGTAAGGTGTCCTGATTTGGGAACACATATCCACAAGGGACGCCGCTGCGTCTCAGCAAGTATATTAGCAGAGCGCACTGCTCAGCCGGGTTTCCCTGACCTTCCAGATAGGTTGCCACGGCACTCCGGTTCATGCCTCCCTCATTAATTGAGGTATCGCCAACACTGCCGTTTACATTATAGCTGATACCATCGCAGAGGTGGATGTGGTTGAGGACGTAGTTAGCCAAAATGATTGGGTTACTCCCCAAATCCGAAACCAGCTTATCGAGAATCGGATTGATTCTTAGTTCTGGACTATTGTCGAGGGTGGTGAAATTTGTGCTCGTCGCATTACTCGAAGCAAACTGGTAGGTAACAGGTGTGCTGATCTGAAGCAGTTCATTAAGTGACATTCCTGCATAGGCAGGGGGGACGTCCACTCCGGAAAAACCCGGCACATCAAGGCTGGTGGAACTCCAAGGCGATTGCTGTGTGAAGTCCAGCGTATAACCGTAGGTGTAGGTTGCTGTGTTGGAGATATTCGTTGAAGTTGAAGAAAAAAGCGGCGACTGAATGCCGTTGCTGTAGCTAACTCCTCGAAAGTTTACCAGATAGTAGAACTGGGAATTTGTAGACATGTGAGTGATGAGCAGGGGCTGGTTGGCTGCCATCTCACTATTTGTGTCTATCACAAGACCATTCCCTGAAAGATTGTATTGAACCGTTGTAATCAAAGAATAACCATTCGTAGCCAGGATATTAGTCCACACAAATCCGTTGCTAGCGAATGAACCCCAGTTGGTCGTTCCCTGGTGGGGCATTGAAAAGTAGTTTGTATAGACGGGGGATATATTTGTCGCTCCGTTAGTGAACTGGTTTTTATTATATACGAGGATCTGGAAATCAGCAGCGTTGTAATTGTTTGAAGCCGTATTGGTGTAAAGCGTGAATCCGTTAGTGGCGTTGGGGAAGCCACCTCCCGCAAAAGCAAAGGTGTAGGTCTGACCCGTGTAAAGTGGCGCCCCGCCTGCCGCCGCGCCAAACGATCCCATGGCGTAAGAATTCGATTTTAAGGATCCAAATACATTTGTATTTCCATAAATTGTCTTTAATCCAAGTTTAGAGGACCAATTGTTGTAAGAGCTTACGTTTGTTGATTCTGGCAACCCCATCACGCCTGCAATACCGTCTACCGAAGTAATATAATAGTTATAGCTAACAAAGTAGTTAGTACCGCTTACCAGTTGAACCGGAAAACTAACACCCGCCAGCGATTGCTGTGGAAGTGTTACGATCACTTGAGCCGAACCCTGCCCGACGACACCATTGCTTGAATTGGCAATTGCTGTGTAGGTATGGGTTCCAGGCATCACATTATTAAGTACTAGTGTGTATGGATTGGTTGTGACTGTAGAAAGGAAATCCGATCCTTCGTAAAAACTAACGCTCGAGATGGTACCAGCCGCAGGCAAAGCAATCGCTGTGTTGGTAATTGTAGCAGGTGCAACGGTGGATCCCGTAATAGTCAAATTAACGAGCGGTGCCGCACTTGCTGAATTCGTCGAACTAGAGTAAGTGCCATTGGCAATCACCCTAAAGCTGTTACTGCTGCTTGTAAGACCATTTACTGAATAAGATGTTTGGTTGCCTGCTACCGTACCAATAGTTGACCAGCTTATGCCTCCATTAGTGCTTTGTTGAATCGTAAAGCTTTGTGTAAGGCTACCTGCTTCACTCCAACTCAAGGTCGCCAATCCAGCCCCGTTGTAATTAACTAGGACGTTCCCAGGCGTTGGAGGAGCCTGACTTGCCTGAAGCGCAATAAACTGGCTTGATCCAGGTGATGATATGACATTGGTTGATCCATTCCCAAGTTCGCCGGAGGCATTATCACCCCAAGCAAGAACCGTCCCATTGGAAAGAGTCACTAATGTGTGGTAGCCCGAGCTAGCGACCCCCAGTACTCCGTTACCCAACAAGATAGGCGTAGGGGAATATCCACCTATACTTCCGACTCCAAGCTCTCCATCACTGTTGTCTCCCCAAGTGTAAAGAGAACCATTAGTGGTGAGTGCCGAACTAAAAAACGTGCCGGCTGTAACACTAACGGCACCCGATAAACCGGTAACTTGCACTGGAATTGCGCTGTCAGTAGTATTCCCATTTCCCAGCTCACCAAGGCCATTGTAACCGCTTCCCCAAACAGTTCCATTAGTTGAAACAAAAAGACTATGCCACGCCCCAGCCGCGATTGCGGTGACACTCGCCAAATTCGTTAATGTTTGAGGAACTGGATTAGTGCTTGTAGTTATTCCTAAACCCAGTTGTCCATTAGCGCTATCCCCCCATCCCCAGACTTGACCTGAACTATTGATTGCCAAACTGTGAAATTGCCCAGCAGCAATCGCTACTATATTCGTCGGCAGACCTTGCACCTGCACAGGAATAGAACTATTTAAAGTGCTATTGTTTCCTAGCTGTCCAAAAGCATTATACCCCCATGCCCAGACGGATCCATCATTTTTCAAAGCTATGCTGTGATATCCCCCCGCAGCCACAGCAACTATACCGCCAAGACCGGTTACTTCTTCTGGTACACTGTAGTTGATTCCGCCATTACCCGTGCCTAGTTGTCCGTAGTTGTTCTGACCCCAAGACCACACTGATCCATCACTCTCAAGAGCGAGAATATGGAAGTACCCATTGACGACGCTTTTTACACCCGAAACACCCATTACCTGTATCGGCGTCGTAAATGAAGTGAAGTTACCTAGGCCCAGCTCCCCCACGGAATTATCTCCGGCCGTCCAAACCGTTCCGTCTGCCCTCAGGACAACGCTGTTGGCAACACCGGTCCCCACCTGCCCGGTGATCGTGAAGTTCGCAGTCGTCACCGCGCTATTGGTTCCCGTAAACGCCGCCACCTTCAGCGTTGTCGGTTGGGAAATCAGAATGGTGCTATTGCTCAAAAGCGGCAGTGAGTTGGTCGTCGGAGCCGTGCCGTTGACCGTATAAAAAACACTCCCAAAGCTGTTTGTCGTGGAGACAAAGACATTCTGCTGAGTAGTAAAGGTCCCTCCATTCGGAGTCAGCGTCGGTGCCGTCTGTGCGTGGCCGTGGCCTATTCCTCCAAGACTCAGCGCCGCACTTATCATGCAAACATTCAGCCAGCGTCTGGCATGGGGACTTTTTGCAGCAGTTGCAGAGAGCCGCGAATTCTTAGTTTTTTCGGCAGGGCGGAGCAGCCGATGGTTGTCGGAGGTTTCCATGTTCTGGGTTTTTTTGGGGTGGGGGGTTTCTCAACTCCGCTTTGTTTCCCAGTCACACCTGGTAAACTCCACGGCAGCCGATTAACTCCGCCCCGTGTAGTGCATATCTGTTAACGGATACAACAACTATTTTTTTACAAACTCGTCTTACTCCCTGTGGTGTATTACTAGATTTGTGCGCAAGTAACACATGACCAGCGCTTAAGGGCTTATTGGAGCTAAAACGACTACATCAAGAATAAGCGTTTTGCTTAGAGCATCCTATCTTCAATGAAGGTGCTCTCTCCAAACTGCAGGCCTCAGATCGCCTGCAGATCCAGTATTTATAAGCCTCTGCGAAGAATGCAGAAGCGGCGAGCTTCGTAAATGCCGTACGTATTTCCTTCTGGAAAAGGTGATGCATTCCAAGGATATTCTTCCTCAATTCAACGAGTTCCAATGACCATCAAGAACAGCCAAATCCTCAAGCAGAGTTTCAAAATTGCCCAAAAGATCGAGCGTCTGGGCACCAAGCTCCATGAGCTCATCGGATCTACTCTGGAACTTCCCGCGCCAGCTGTCGTGCTCCCTGCGGGTGAGGCAGTGGTTCCCCGCCGTCGCGGCCGTCCTCCAGGCTCCGGCAAGAAATCCACCGATGGATCCTCTCCCCTCTCCGGCAAGCCCCGCCCCCGCTCTGCCAGCGGCCCCCTCGCCCCTGCTGTGGTGAAGGTGCTCCAGCGCTACAACCGCCCGATGAAGGTCACCGAAATCCTGATCGGCCTGGAACAGGACGGCTACCAGTGGACCGCCAAGAACCCTAAGCAGACCCTCTACGTCCGCGTCGGCAAGCTGGCCGGAGTCCGCAAGATCGGTGAGGGCCTCTACGGAGCGGAGGGGAGCTCCCTAGGTGGAATTGCCCCCGAGAGGGTGACTCCCCCTGCCGAGACTCCCTTCGGACAGGGTTTCTGAAACATACCAGGGAAGATATAGCCTCCTACTGAAGGGGAGTCTTCCCCAATCCTCTCAAAGGGCAGGTCACATCGACCTGCCCTTTTTGTTGTGCCTTGCTAACCCTTTATTTGAGCACCTCTGCAGGGTTCCACGGGGCTTTTTCTTTCTTTCTTTTCTTTTCTTGTATTACAAGGGTTCTCCTGATTGTGTTCCCCCACGTCTTCGGCCAAGTCTTCCCCCCCAACCATGAAAAAACACCTCCTTGGCTACGTCCTGATCCTGGGGTTGCTCATCTCCAGCCCACTGAGGGCATTTGTCAGCCCAGATCCGGAGGGCCATGTCGCCAGCATGGACCTCTACTCCTACTGCAATGGCGATCCGGTCAACGGATATGACCCAGATGGGAGGTTGCAAACGGGTTTCAATAGCGGTCTCAATGGAAATATTTCTGCCAATGCTCCTACGAGCTCCGCTTTCTATTTTGGGAATCTTATAGGGGGTGGGGTCTCGGGTGCTGGAACAGGTATTCAGAATGGTGCTGGAGGAACGGTATATGCCCTGAGTCTTGGTAACTTAAATGGAGCTTTTGGGAGCGATCCAAGCAGTTTTGAATATCATTCAGGTCAAGTGGGAGGTGCTATGTTGGGGGGAGTTGCTGCCATAGGAACAGGCGGACTTGCTTACAATGCAGTAGGAGGAGCTGCTGGATTATCAAGTTTGTACGCAACTACATCAGCCAATGCGCTTTACTACGGTGGATTGGCAGCACCTGTTGCCTATAATCTTGGGAATGCCATCACCGGGGACAATGGAATGGCGAATGTGGCTTTGCAAGCTGAAGCTAAAATGGCTCAGGTGGTAGGCGGCTACGCTGAAGATGCCTTTGCCGTTCAGACAATCCCTAGAGGAACAGTTCTCTACGGAGGAAATCCAGCAAGTGGGTGGTTTACGGATGCCGCAACCGTTCAATCCAGCGGATTAAGTCAACAAAGATTGTGGAGTTCGTTGCAGGTTCAAGCAAGTCAGCAATGGGGACCAAGAATGAATATGAATATCTACACTGTCCTTGAAGATATTACTGTACCTATTGGGCGAGCTCTAAATAATGATGGAGCAGGTGGTGGATGGCAGATGTTCCTCAATCAAAAGAATTCCACTGCTGTTTTGAAACAAGTTGGGAATATTGATCTGCACTAAAATGAACTTTAGTCCGAAATTACAAGAGATTCTTGATGATGAGCTCGAAGCAGGAAATGAGGTGATCGGAGAATATTTCAATGAATTTTTAGTCTGCAAACATTTTATTGTTTTAAAAAAGCCATTCACAACTAACAAAAGAAAACATTTGTTGGGTATTCAAGAGTTTGATAGTGTCGATACCCATTATCCGGTTGGTAAATGTTATCAAGATGTCGAAAATAAAGACATTCTAATGGCGCCTTTTTAAGAAAGATATGAACCTGCGAGCTAACCAATAGCATGACGCGTGCCACCTATTTGAAAGAGATGAAGTGCAATCGAAGACGCCTTTGAAGTCAGAAATTCTAATCCCACCTCATCGGCGTATCCAAACCAATGAACCTTCTCATCCAATTGCGGAAAAAGTCATGATTCCCGGCATCATTGCCTTAAGAGAGGCAATCCTCACCAAGAACTGTCCCACTGCACATCACTATCTGGAGCAGGCTTGGTAGAACTACTCATGTAAGCCCTTTATAAAAGAACAGATTATGCCTTATGTGAGGAACTAAATCGCTTTATATAATATTGCATATAGAGGCAACTTTTTCTAAAATAGGTTAGCTCGAAAAACAATCGTCAAACTCCAATTGCTCAAATTATGGGTAGATGCACAGCACCAGTTTATGGACATCACTCGGCGGAAGCCGCAGCGAGATGCCCAGCTTGCCGGGGGCGTTACGGTCGCTACAGCGGAGGCTACAGTAGTGCCTACAGCAGCTATGGCTCATACTCAGCCCCTACATCTAATTATTCACCGACAGGAAGCGGATCGAGTAGCGGAGGGGGATCCCGTGGCACCGTGAAGGCGCGCTGGTCACCAACGGGATCGACTGTGTTATACAGGCCAGCTGAGGTTCAGGCCCTCACGCCCATTCGTCGTAGTGTCGAGACGCGCCCACCAGCACTTGAGCGTCGCGACGTTTTTCTATGCCACGCATGGGACGACCGCGGAGGCGCGGCGAAGGAGTTGCACGATCTGCTCGAATCACGCGGTGTCTCCGTTTGGTTTAGCGAGAAGGATGTGCTCCTTGGCTCAAGTTTACTTCGCGAGATCGACAAGGGCTTGGCGAAGTCGCGAGTGGGAATCGTCTTGGTCACCCCTTCGTTCCTGAATCGTGTTCGCGGTGAGGGGATTGCCGAGAAGGAGCTTTCGGCGCTGCTTGCGCGTGATTTGCTCGTGCCCATTGTACACAACACGACATACGAGGCTCTTCGCGATGTCAGTCCTCTGCTTGGTTCACGAAGCGGATTGAGCACAGCCGAAGATCCGATGGCCACTATCTCGGACAAGCTGGCCGATCTTATTGCCGTCGTACCCAATGAACCGGGGAGCTAACAAGACAGTGAACTCAACGGCTACCAACTTCGCGTCCGGCCGTGAATCACGTTGAATTCGGCGTAACATACACTTATGGATTGGAAAACTTTCTTTTCTAATATTGTGACCGCTATCGCTTGGCCCGCGACGGCGGTATTTGTGATTTGGCTATTCAAAGATGCAATAGCTAACATACTTCCGAGCATCTCGAAGATAAAGCACAAGGAGACGGAGATAGAGTTCGCGAAAAAGGTCGAAGAACTTAAGCAAGAAAGCGATCCAACACTCGACGTTAATCTACTAACAAGAGGCGGAAAACAGGAGTTTCAGTTTCTTATGCGATTAGCGGAGATTTCTCCGCGCTCGGCAGTATTAGAAAGTTGGCGAAAGCTCGAAAGTGCAGCTGCATCGGTCATTGCTAGGATCTACCCCGAGTTGGACAAGATGAAGATTGCACCAACAGTACAATTGGGAAGTCTACTAGAGAGGAAGGGAATCATGAGTCCGAAAGAGGCAAAGGAGTTTGAAGAACTCCGCAGACTGAAAAATAGTGCTGCACACGCGGTGGACTTTGATCTCCAGGGTAGACCTATTGAGTCCTATCTCGATATTGCAATGACAATGACAGAGCGACTCCGCAAAAAATGAAGAGGCCGAACCATGAGCTGCAGCTAACGTTCTTCAGTCGTTCCTGAGGCTGAAATTAGATCACCAATCCGATGCAACAACTAATCCTCTACCCAAAGACCTCGGTCATATCGACTCTCGAAGATCAGCACGGCGAACGAAGAACCAAGCATGATCTAGATTCCTTTTTGAGCTCCTTGCCTAAACGCATTCCGATTGGACTCCATCATGACATGGGTCGAATCACCAACGGATATATAGAGAATTTTGACGTGGTGCCAATTGATGAGCAACCCGGCGAATGGAAACTCATCGGCGACTTCTATTACGACAAAAAATATATCGCGGATGAGACATTACGAGGTCTTAGCCTTTCGTTTACGTCCATTACAATGTCGAACTCGGAAAAGGATCCGGAGGGCTTTGTTTTTCTACCTTTTCCACACTACAGAAATGAGAAACTGAACAATCTGTTATTGGAGACATCTTTTCCACTAGCTGTTGGCCGCTGGCATCGAAAAAGCGTGGAGATTGAGCCAGTTGGACTTATCATGAGTTGCGTTTTATTCGCCTTATCGCCCTTATGGTGCCAAGTATACGACCATAAAATACGCCCTATCATTGCGGAACTTCTACAAAATCTTAGCTGCCCTGAATTTGATGGCGTTGCGTTTGACTATGTACAGACGATCACACTCGACGACAATCGAGAGATAAGACTCTTGTTCGTTTCCGATCACGCAGAGTGGCGTATTTCTTTAGAGCCAGAGAATATCAGACAAGGAATTGAGGTCGCATTCGCTTTCCTCACAGAGAATGACTTAGCGACCGTCAAGCCCGTCGAGCAGTTGCGTCTCAAATACGATAGCGCAATCCAGATTTATCGTCCGATTCTTATTCAATATGACGACGGTGAACACATTACATTGCCTTAAAAATGCAGTGCTGCCAACACCCTTCAGTCGTTAATGAGATAAAGGTTGTGGATGAATCCAATTAAGTAAGCGTTGACTAAAAGATTTCTCTTAAGATGGAACATCATTCGAGTTAGCATTTTGCCTCTTCCTAGCTATTTTTCATCCTCTCCCTGATCACATCACCCAGATACTTCTGAACTGTTCTCTTCATGGGACGAGCTCCTAGGGCCTTGGTGATTCCCTTCCGGATGAGCATTTCGACGGTTTCCTCATCGACCGTTAGATCGATCCCCATCCTTCGGTAACGCTCAATCTCTTCGCCGATAACGATTAGCGCGATCTCTCGCTGGGTCTCGGGAGTGAGAGGCCTGAAGACGATCTTCTCGTCGAACCTCCCGATCAGTTCCGGTCTGAAGTGACGGTGTAGCTCCGCCAAGACGGCCCGCTCTAATGTCGCAAAAGGCAACCGAGTGGGTCTCATCAGTTGGTGGGAGCCAATATTGCTCGTGCAAACCACATAGAACCCGCTCAGGTCATGGGTCCGATGATCAGTCAGGGTGATCCGTGCGGCATCGAGCATCTGGAGGAATAAATCCCAGATCAGCCGGTGAGCCTTCTCCACCTCGTCAAAGAGGAGGATACCCCGAGTATGTGACTCTAGGACTTTCCCAAGTCTCCCTGGCATCCCGGTCTCATCTCCAAGAAAGAGCTTCACGCTGTCGAGATGCTGGAACTCCGACATATCGAACCGATGAAGAGCTCCCTCTCCGAACAGATACCGGGAGCATTCTAGGGTAAGCTCGGTCTTTCCGACACCAGTGGGACCAAGGAACAGGAATGAGCCCAACGGCTTATCCGGAGGCTGAAGTCCAAGCTCCCCACGCTCCAGAACTGAGCAGACTCTCGGGATGACATGGCTCTGTCCCCGGATCTTGGAGGAAAGGTATCCCTCCAGTCCGGAGAGTTTTTGAAGAAGGGCGGGATCGGGATTCATGATTGGGACGGGGTTGAAGGTTTCCCCCGCCACCATTGGCGGAGGGCATAATCAGGACGGAGGCTCGTGAACCACTCCGGGTAATACCCCTCCGGTGTGATGGGAGGCAGGAGCCTCTTCCGGAAAGGTTTCTCGCAGTGGCAAACGATCGCCTTGAAGCGTGGGAGCTTCCTCAACAGGTAGGGCTCGAACCACGGCTTGATCCGGGTCTGGTAATTGTAGGAGCGCTTCCCCGCGGACCATCCCCACGATTTTTCGGTGACCTCATGCTCTCCGATATTCTTCGCCGCAATGACAGCGGAATCATGATTGGCCACTGTAAAGATCAGCTCGTTGCTGAGATTTAGCATCAGGACATCGGCATAACGCTTGTCCAAAGAGCCAAGCAACGACGTGTAGGCCTGAGTGGCCAGTACGATGGTCGCCTTGGCCTCACGGATGATCCCGGCAGCCCGATGATCGGCAAAAGCCGACTCGGCCCCGGTAATGATTTCCTGTCCCTCATCAGCAAAGAGAACCAGCAGGTTGTCCTTCTCACGCTGCTCGGCAGGTTTGTCAAAGCGACTGAGTGCGTGGAAGTAGTAGGAGAGTTTTAGGATGGTATTGATGTAGAGGCGCTCACTCTGGAACTTCTGCGGCATCGCGAGGCAGACGATCTTCCCCTGGTCGATCTCCGAGACCGAAAAGGTCGGCTCTTCTGCACAGAACACTTCGGCGATCTCCGGATTGAGGAAGAATTCCAGATAGGTACTGAGTGTTCCTTGTACCCCCCCAAGCTGCTCTGGAGGCTGATCAAGGTAGCTCTGAAAGGAGGCCAACAGTTCAGCGGATCGCTGATCATCCCTATTCGATAAGATATCCATTGTTTCAACGGCATCAGTGTTATTAAGGAGAAGCCGGTGGATGTTCGGAATGGTCACATAACTCTCGATATGACGCAGAATTTCAAAGGCGGTCTGGATAGCGAGCTGAGCCCGGATGGGAAAAAATGGGTTCCCTCCCCTACCCCCATTGAGCGATAGGGCGGTATCGACGATCACCTTGGCATAGGTGGAGGCAGGGACCTCGGGATTGCCGGTGATATTGATCGTGTGTGGTGGCCTCCAGAGGACGCTCTCCCCGGCGGGACGAGTCTGCAAAAGAACCAAGTCCTCACTGCGGCCGAAATGAGCCGCCATCCGAACAAGAATTTCCCAGTAGAGTCCCTTCTGATCGAGACAGATACCGCCCCAGTTCTTCACGTTCTGGAAGATTTGAAAGGTGATGGTGTTAATTCCCGATTGGGTTTTACCCGATCCGGTCCGTCCTGTGATGAGCCACCCCCTTACAAAATCCTCCATCGACCAGGAGAGTCCTCCCAGGCGTACCACGACATTGCCCGCATGGGCCTCCCCAAAGAGGCTCCATGCTCCAAACAGAGCACAGAGGGTAACGACTCCCCAAGAGTACGGCGCAACGAGCAGGAAATGTCCGCCGATGGCCCCCACAATGCTGAGAAAAAAGATGATTAGGTCAGGAAGGCTCATCTGGCGGTGCAGGGTGAAATAGGCGCGTCAGGTAGTCGTAAAGGACGCGATCCGGATCGGGGATTTCCTCGGTGTAACTCTGGTAATTGACCGTCGTAACGGCCATGTCACCGATCATCTTGTGAGAAAATCCATCGACTTTACGCGGGCGGAAAACGAAGTCCTGACAGACAAGGAATTCAGAAACTCTGACGGTTACTGCGGCTTTGGGTTTGGGAGTTGTGATGGGCATGGGATTGAGTTCCGTACCGTTGGGTGTAGAGGTGATGTTCTTCTCGGTAAGCCAGCTTGTGCTGGCAAAGTTTGACCTGAAGTTCCCGGATAGTGAGTCGATCGAATGCGGTCGCAACCTTCCCAAGAACCTTGTTGGCCGGAGGTCTTTTGTAGCCAAGCAACCTTGCGATAGACCGAAGCACTTTCTGCGTCCGAAAGGCCTTCCTTTTCTTGAGCAGAGCCGCCTCCATATCGAGAATGCTTCGGTACGAGTTTTGTAACCGGGAGGCTGCCAAAGTCCGTTGCTGACGGAGACCTGCCATTTGCGAAAGCGAGAGCTTCGGCACCATCAAAAGCCGATCGGAATCCAAGCGTTTTGCAATCGACTCCTTGATCGTCAGGGGGTTGGAGAGACGATTCTCCCATTTGCGGTTTTCGCGTTCAAAACATTGCATCAGATAGTCGATCTGATTGCGGTTGTGGGAAGTCTTGGTCCGTGACTTGCTGCACCCTACATAGGTCCCGTTTTTCGTTCGGGGACAGAGTGCAACATGGATATGGAGGTTGTCCGTGTCGTGATGGAGTCCGTAGGCATAACCAATCGAATCCGTTGGATGAAACTTCTCCTGAAAATCCCTCATCATCTTCTTGAGAGTGCTCAGGAGGACCGTGTCGGGATTGAGCCCCACACCCACAAGTTTGTCATGGAAAGGGGTCGACATGGTGAAGACTAACCGATGCTGGATGACCGGGGTTTTCGAGGAGGTATGCCACCTCTTCAAATGCTTGAACCATTCATCGGAAATGCGTCGTTTCCTCTCGGTATTGCTCAAGGCCCCCGGAACGGAACGGGTGCCATCAGGATTCATCACAATCAGATGGTGAAGGAAGCCCCCTGCATGAACCTGACCGATGGTTTCCTTCGACGCATAGTCCGCGAATTGCTTCAGGTTTTTTCCAATGGCAGTGTGATCGGCCTGATCGACTTTCTTCTCCGCTTTCTGTCCCTCCCTGGCCGCTATTTTACGACCGGAGGTCTCATCCAGATACTCCAGGTCAAGACGAGCCCTCCACGTTGTCTTGAATGGAAATATCATCCCGTTCTTCATGCAATCAGGTCTAGTTTTTCAAGGATCAGCAGGATGTTTTTGGCGATTTCCTCCGTGAGATGATTCTCGATCTTTTGTTCACCTGAAGCCTTGTAAAGTAGGGCCTCGATGACCTCGTTTTGGTTCCGTAACCCGAGCCGTTTCTTGATCATTTTTAGACGAGAAAGCCCCTCCGAAGTGAGGAGGAAATCAACACGGTATGTGCCGGGAATTTTCGTTCTGCCCATGTTCAGTTCATTCAGAATGCCGGGTGGATTCCGAAGCGTGCCCGACACGCGCAGGAACATGTTTTTTGCGCAGCAAAAGCGAAGCTGTGATTTCCCCGGGGGAAATCACTATCCTGCATTACATTTGGTGCGGGGAAATTGCCCTTGAAACTGCTTGATAGCAGGTGTCTCCAAGGTCCCGAATCGAGTGGGTTGGCTAGGGGTAAGGAGCCGATTGCCGGAAGGAGGACGGTGAAGCCTACGACTGACTGTAAAGGGCGGGTTAAAAGCTGGTCTTTGTGCATGGTGAGCTGATTGGACGGAGGAGGCTGGCACCGGGTGAAAGCTTTAGCCGAACCCAGTGCCAAAAGCCTAGCGGCTGACTCCGGCCAATGAGCGTGACGGGGATGTGGATACATGGGGCCAGTTGTCATAGATGGAGGCCTTTCCCTCGGGTCGTCTGGCCCAGGATCTTTTGGGCATGAATTGTCTCTTCCTTTGGGGCGGCGAGAGTTGCCGGAGACTGGGTTTCCCCAAGGGACTCCTTCTGCTCGATCCCGAGGATGTAATCGGTGCTTCTCTGAGCCTGGGAAGAGGCTGTGAAGATCATCTTCGGATCGTTCTGGAACTTCTCGATCCAGGACCCGAGGTAGGCGGCCGAATTATCAAACTGAACTTGGTTCAAGATCCCGGCCTCGTTCGCGAGGAAGGAGGCCCCCAGCTCCGCGATTAACTCCTCCTTGGAGTATCGCTCAGATCCGAACTTCACCGGCAGGGTGATTCCCTCCCGGTCGAGCCGGGAGGAATGACCCGTAGAGTGGGTCATCTCATGGAAGAGAGTCTGGTAGTACGCTTCGCTACTGCGGAAGGTTTTTGGGGCCGGAATTCGTATTGCGTCCTCCACTGGGGAGTAGGCAGCTACGAATCCGGTTTTATAAATTGGGCAAATCTTGGCTTCCTCAACAATTTTCGCGGCCTTTTCGAGTGGCTGCATGGGGTTTTGGACGATCGTCTGGGCCGGGGGTTCGATCCCCTCCGTCTGGTCAAGGTTGAAGGCATTGCTCCAACGGATGAAGGGTATCCGGGTGGGGCGTCCATTGCTCCCCAGGATCATGTTCCCGCGGTCATCCCGTTTTTCGAAGAGCTTGTAGTAAATGACGGGAGTAGCCTTTTCACCCTTCTTGATGTTGCCCCCGAGGTCGTGGGCCTGCTTGTAGGTGAGCCAGTAAGGGGATTGGAACTCGCTTCCGCCTAGGATGAGGGAGTTGATCCCTCGGTAGGGTTTCTTGGAGACGATGTTCTGAACTCCCGCCCAGGGCTTCTGCCACGGTACGGTTCCTTTCTTGAGCTGCTCAATGAACCGCTCGGTGATGATCTGGTAGATGTCCTTGCTCACAAGATCACCTCCTCGCGTGCATGCACCAGGTGGATGATCGCTTCATGCTCGGAGAGACCGAAGCGGCGCCCCACAGCTGACGGAAGGTCTTCTCCCTCAAAGTTGCCGGTGAAGAGCGCCGTCTCCTCGGGGGGAGTTCCACGATCCACCTGACTGAAGAAGTAATCCTCCAGAATCAGTGGGTAGAAGTCTTCGGGAGACAGCACGGCAGGGGTCACTTCCAGTTAATGGAGTGCGAGAAATCCAACACGAGTTCCTCCACTTCGCTCTCGGAGTAGCGCAGCGAAAAGGCGAGGTCCTCAAGGCTCTCCTTGCCGACAAGATCGGAACGGACGCAGTAGAGCACCACGGCAGCACGGAGGCCTTTCTCGGAGGGTTCCTCCGCTTCGGCAACCCATTCAAAGGTACGGCCTAAGACCTCACAGATCCTCTCAATGGTATCGCTCTCCCCGCTAGGGAGGGGCTCGATATGGTCAACCGGATGGCGAGTTTCGGCGTTCTGGATGTCGTTGTCGGGTATGTGTGGGTTATTCATCCCCGCCACGCTGAACGATCGGCTCCATCCTCGTGCTCCCGTTTGGGAGCGGCTTTTCCAAAAGCTTTTGAGGCGGGTTTGACATCACACCCCTTTTGAAAAATCAAACCGCCCCAATAAGTATTTCCGTGAAACTCTTAAAACTCTTCAACCAAACCCTCCTCTTAACCGCCGTATTGAAACTCCTATCGATGATTTCGGGGTATCTCCATCTCAATGGTTGAAGGTGTCCTCAACGGACACCAAAACGGACACCAAATTGTAATTTTGGGGTAGTTTTCGAAACGCGCCGAGTGGGCTTGATTACCCTGTGGAAGTAGGTATTATGGGCCTGCAGCCGCGACAGACGAAGCTCGATTCCGTCCCCCGCCTCCACACTTCTTTAGCCATGGACAGGAGGCTGTTTTTTTGGCACTTCTGAACTCCTATGAAACACCTCCTCTCACTCTCACTCCTCGCCATCGTCACCCTCTCACTCTCCTCTTGCCACACCATTAATGGCGTTGGGCAGGATGTCAGCGCTGCAGGTCATGATGTCTCCAAGGCCGCCAGCAAGGTCGAGCAGAAGATCAATAACTGACCATAAGAATTAAGAGAAACCGCGCAGGGCAACCTGCGCGGTTTTTTTGTTTTCAGACTGATTGCGTTGTCTTCCCTGACCCATTAGTTTTCGCCCATGAGCACTTCAGGACCTATTTCCAACTTTATCGAGCATCACTACCGCCATTTCAATGCAGCCGCATTGAAGGATGCCGCCCATAGCTATACGGCCCACCTCAACAAGGGTGGTTCCATGTTCATGACGATCGCGGGTGCCATGAGCACGGCAGAACTCGGCCTCTCGCTTGCCGAGATGATCCGACAGGGCAAGGTTCACGCGATCTGCTGTACCGGAGCTAACCTCGAGGAGGATGTCTTCAATCTAGTGGCCCACGACTTTTACGAGAGGGTGCCTCATTACCGCGACCTCACCGGTGCCGATGAGGTGGCCCTGCTCGAGCGTCACATGAACCGCGTCACCGACACCTGCATCCCAGAGATGGAGGCGATGAGGCGGATTGAGGCGGCTGTCCTCGCGGAATGGGAAGCCGCCGACAAGAAAGGCGAGCGCCTCTTCCCACACGAGTTCATGTACCGCATCCTGCTCGGCGGAAAGCTGGAATATCAAATCGATCCCAAAAACAGCTGGCTCATGGAGGCCGCAAAGAAGAACCTCCCGATGTTCGTTCCAGGTTGGGAGGACTCCACTCTTGGTAATATGTTTGCAGGCCACGTGATCAGCGGCGATGTGAAGAATGTTCATACCGTCCGTACCGGCATCGAATACATGATCGCCCTCGCCGACTGGTACACCAAGAACTCCAAGCCCCTCACCTCCAGCGCCGGCACCGGCCGTCATGCCGACTCACCTGACGGTTCGATCGGATTCTTCCAGATCGGCGGGGGTATCGCGGGCGACTTCCCGATCTGCGTTGTTCCGATGCTCCACCAGGATCTCCAACGTCCCGAGGTGCCGCTCTGGGGCTATTTCTGCCAGATCAGTGACTCAACCACCAGCTACGGCAGCTACTCTGGCGCCGTCCCCAACGAGAAGATCACCTGGGGCAAACTGGGGATTAACACTCCGAAGCACATCATTGAGTCGGATGCCTCCATCGTGGCACCGCTCGTCTTTGCACTGATCCTCGGCTGGTAAAAGAATCACCCAAACCCAACACACTAAGAACATGAAAAAAACAAAACCCGCCTTCTTGGCAGCACTTCTCCTGGCTACCTCTGCATTTGCAGCGGATCGCGCCATTGTCATTAATGGTGATACGGCATTGGCAACCCTCAAGAAAGGCAATGCTGCCTTTGTTTCCAGCCCTGTCAGTTCTGGAAAACAAACCGAAGAGGCCCGCACCGCATCCATTAACGGACAGCACCCTATCGCCGTGATTGTGACCTGCTCGGATGCACGCACCGCTCCTGAATATATCTTCAACCAAAATCTTGATCGAATCGCTGTCGTGCGTACTGCAGGCAACGTCGTCGATGACATCGGATTGGGAAGCATCGAATACTTCGTCAAGAGTTGCGGAGTACGTCTGGTGGTCGTTCTAGGTCACCAGAACTGCGGTGCCGTGAAGGCAACTGTCGCTGGAGGATCCGTCCCTCCCCACATCAACAGCATTGTAAACCAGATCAAGCCGGCCGTGGCCACCGCCAGAACAGAGAAGGGCGACCTGCTCTCGAACTCGATTAAGGCCAATGCGATCCGCGTCTCCCAGAAAATCCGTCACGACTCGGCCCTCAAGGATGTCTCGGACGTGAAGGTCGTTCCCGCGGTCTACAGTCTGGAGACCGGTAAGGTTAATTGGCTGAACTAAGAATTCACAGGCTTCCTAGAGACTAAACGGCGATCCCAAGGGTCGCCGTTTTTTTGCCTCGGAATGGTAATGTTTCTTCGAACTCTAGAGACTTCCCCTACTTGGCTCTGATGTAGGAAAAATAGACGAGCAGTTTGTCTGCAGGGATTTTCAGTGCATCCGGAAGCACAATATTCCTCACGATGAATGCATAGATGCGCCGCTGCCACGATGGCATCGGGAACTTCTCCTCGGGGGACATGAATTCTTTTGGAAAAATATAGAATGTGTTGTCGGGATCAAAATGAAACAACCCTCCGCTCATTGCTGAGGCAGCCTGAAGACTCGCCGGCACATCGGCATCGACCATATACCCGTGCGGCACGGTGATTTCCCAGAGCCCCCCGTCATGTCTCTTAATAACCGGATCCCCGATGGCATGGTTGGGATTGGACCATGTGGAGGGAATCATCAGGATCACAACGGTCTCGGCAGATGAACCTGACCTGCGTTGAAATTCCAGGATCGAGTAGACGGAATGCTCATGACTCTTCTCCCGCGTCACGTACACACGAGTGCAAGGAACACGCGCGATTGTTTGGGTGGCAAGTTTAGTGCCAAGTTCAGCAGGCGTCGGACTCCCCTCCATCGCTTCGCCGATGAGTCTCCTCCCACGATTCCAAGTTAACATGAGGATCATGATCGCCAAGGCGAAGCAGAACGGAATATAGCCCCCAAGGAAGAACTTCGTCATGCAGGAGACGAAAAGAATCAGGTCGAGTGAAAGAAGAGCACATAAGGTAAGTGCCGTTTTCCATCGAGATTCATCCGACCGAGAGAACATCATAACCGCCCAGAGGATCGAGGTAACCATCATAGCCCCGGTGACTGCCACACCATAGGCATTGGCTAAAGATGCTCCGGTCTTGAAAAAAGCGACCAGCAGCACACACGAAAGACCAAGAATGAAGTTCATGGTCGGAATATAAATCTGCTCGCGAATCTTGGAATTGGTATGCCGGGTAAAAAGTGGAGGGAAAAAATCCAGCGACTTAGCCTGGCGACACAGGGTAAAGACCGCAGTGATCAAGGCCTGGGAGGCAATCACGGTGGCCACGGTGGCCAAAATGACAAGCGGCCCTCTCAGGACCATTGGACACAGGAGAAAAAAGAGTCCGGTTTGAGTCGCGTCAGCCTGATGAGCCTCAAGGAAGGCAGCCTGACCCAGGTAGTTGATCATCAATGCTGGCAAGGCCACGGCATACCATGCCATGAGAATCGGCCCTTTGCCGAAGTTGGCAAGATCGGCATACAAGGCCTCAGCTCCCGTCACGGCAAGTACGACAGCCCCCATGATGCCAAAACCAAGCCAACCGGAGGAGGCTAGGAAGAAGATGCCCTTGGTGGGATCCAACGCGCGAAGCACCGAGGGATACGCCACAATCTGCACCGCTCCCATCGCTGCTATCACCACAAACCACAGCATCATGACAGGTCCGAAGACACCACCAAGCCTGCCTGTGCCGAAACGCTGGACAGTAAAGAGAAGGATCAGGATGGCGATGGCTGCACCCGGGGCAAAACTTCCAAATTTGGGATGAATCGTAACAATGCCCTCCACGGCGCTGAGAACGGAGATGGCGGGTGTCAGCGTGCCGTCACCAAGAAGGAGTGATGCTCCGAATGCCACCGCCAGCAAAATTCCAAAGGAGACTGGTTTTCCATGTAGGGATGATTTGAGAAGAGCGAAAAGAGCAAAGACTCCTCCCTGCCCTTTGTAATCCTGCTTCATGAGGATGGTGGCGTACTTCACACTCACCACCAGAATCACGCTCCAGATGATCAACGAAGCCACGGCAACGGCATGGGTAGCCCCCGTGAAACTGACCGCCGTCTGAAGAGCATAAAGCGGACTCGTCCCGATATCACCAAAGACGACGCCGAGAGCTGCCAACCAGAGCAGCGACGGCTTCTGTGTGCTGGAAACCGTGGTCACGGTGGTTAAGGTAACAGAGTAACTAGCCTAGGGGCTCTTAGCTCTTAGCTCTTAGCTCTTCGTCTTCAACTCAACGACATCGTGAGGAGCGGCCTCCCGTTGTCCGGCGGGGCTGACGCGAATGTATCGGGCCTTCTCACGAAGTTCGGCAAGATCCTTGGCTCCCAAGTAACCCATTCCACTCTGGATGCCACCGATTAGGCCGGCGAGGACGCGATCCACGGGACCGCATGCTTCCTTGAGAGCCTCTACTCCCTCGGCCGCTACCTTGCGCGTGGTATCGGCTTTGTCATGACCATACCGGGCGGCACTTCCCGCCTTCATCGCCGAGAGACTCCCCATTCCACGATACTGCTTGTAAAGTTTTCCGCCGATTTCAACCACCTCACCGGGCGCCTCGGTGCAACCCGCGAACATACCGCCGCAGATCACGCCCTGCGCAAGGGTAAGAGCTTTCACAATATCGCCGGATTTGGTGATGCCACCATCCGCAAGGATCGACACTTTCTTCTCCGCAGCGGCTTTCGAGCACACATGGAGCGCCGTCATCTGGGGTATTCCCACTCCCGCCACGATGCGAGTGGTGCAGATGGAGCCGGGTCCTTGACCAACCTTCACGATATTGGCACCGCATTCGGCAAGATACTCGACTCCCGCCGCGCTGGTGACGTTGCCGGCAATGATGGGCAACTCCGGAAAGGCATCTCGGACCACCTTCACGGTGTCACCAACCCCCTTGCTGTGTCCGTGCGCCGTGGAGACAGCAACAACATCGATGCCGCGCTCTACCAAGGCACCCACATGATTCAGGATTCTCTCACGATCAAGTTCTCCGAACGCATTCCGAGTGGCGGATACCGCGGCACCACAGGTCAGACGGAATTGGGAATCGCGGGCCGGTTTGAACTGGGCCTTGCGCTCCTGGGTGATCTTCTCCACGTCACTCATCGTGATGAGACCGTTGAGGCGATCCTCGTCATCGACGACGAGCAACTTGTGAATACCGACATGCTTGGTGAAGAATGTGTCGGCGATGGCGATCGGGTCTTTTCCAAGTTCCTTTCTGGAAATCGTGTGAACTTGATTGCGGGGCGTCAGGGCTTCGGAAACCTTTTTGGAAGCGTAGCGCGGCTTGACCACGTGACCTGAGAGAAGCCCCACTAATTTGTCGTTCGAATCCACGACGGGAAACGTGCTGAAACCGAAATTCTTCTCCTCGATGAGTTTCAGGACATCACCGATCGACTGATCGGGTGATACCTTGATGGGGTCGGGAATGAGACCCTGCACGTGGTATTTCACACGACTGACATGCCAGAGTTGGTCCTTCTCTGGCATGTTGTAGTGGATGAGTCCCAAACCACCATTGAGCGCCATGGCGATCGCGAGTCGCGATTCCGTGACCGTATCCATGTCCGCTGAAACAACCGGGATGTTGAGGTGAAGAGTATCCGCCAGTCTTGAATCGAGCAGGGTCTGGCTGGGAAGGACTTCGGAATAGAGTGTGGCCAGCGTGACGTCGTCGAAGGTGAGCCCGACTTCGGAATTCGCAGAAAAGAAAGAACCCGCGTCCCGGTAAAAAACGCTATCGAGATTGGAAGTGCGCGTTGCTGCCATGAAAGAATCTGCCCGTCAGGCGGTGCTTTTGGCAAGAAATTTCCCGTTGGAATTCAGCCCGATCGCCCCGCTAGAGTCAGGCGCATCTCTTCATATTGGCAACGACATAAGCCACAATGGCAACATGGATGGCCACGGCGGTCGCAAGCCCAAGAGCATCATACCAAAGACCAACCTTTCCTGTGGCATGGATAGCCCAGAGGGCAGCTCCTCCGATGGGCAGAAAGAGGAGAATCGCGGTGATCAGGCCGGGATTGTATCCCTTGAGGCGGATCGCTTGGGCGACATGAATGACACCGTTCAAGACGGTGAGGTAGACGCCGATGAGCCCGAATCCCAAGTCGACGGTGGCGGCCAGCAGGATGGAAACCAGATTGACTCCCCAGACTCCCGGAACATTGATCACGAAAATCGCGCTTTGGGAAAGGACCTCCCGGCCCCCGCCGATCACGCGATTGACGAAATCCCGGAAGCGGTCGTCGTCGTGTTCCTCAAGTTGATGGATCATGTAGACGGGCAACTGGAGGAACACCAGGATAAGCGCCACGCTCCAGGAGCGGCAGCACACAGGCAGCAAACCTAGAAGAAGAAACGCCGCAAGAAATCCCCCGTATACCCAGAAGCGGATGAGACGACGCAACATGTGATGACAGTGCCTTCAGTAAAGAGCTTGAAACAAGGTTTATTCAACTAAACGGCCTTGTCCGGCCCAGTTGCCGGACAAGTTTTCACCCCGATATCAGGAGTTACTTCAGGGATTTGCTCCCGTGAGCAGTGTTCCGTTCTCGTAGACCGGTATATTTGTGGTGGTGATCAGGTTGTTTCCACCGATCTGCAGCCCTGCATAGGAGGGGTCATTGGCTGGGTTCCAGGCAGTGGTGGGAATCCCCTGCCTGAGTGTCATGCGGAACTGTGCCTCCCTCCAATAGGAGGTGCCACTGCCGGGCTGGATGAGCGTTCCCGAGAAGTCGACATTCACGAAGTAGATGTGACGCGCGGCATCATAGACCTGAAGGGCCGGAGCGGCGCTTCCGTTCTGGATGTAGTTCGACGTGACGGTGATGGCCGAGGCATCGTATCCGGCTGCGTAGAGCGTGCTCAGATCCAGGTAGTAGCGGAAGGCAAACTGGGTCGATCCCTGCGCGGGGAAAGCCGAACGGTTGTTGAGCAGGGCTCTGATTTCCATAAAGCCGCTTCCCTGCTGGTTGACCGCAGCCTGGACAAAGTACTGGTCTCCCAGGGTTCCTGACTCCGAGGCGGGAGGGAATACGGCTAGCGGCGTGCCAGTCGATTCCTGAGCCAGACGGGCAACCGCACCTTGGAAGCCAGCGTTGTAATCAAGGGCCACCTCGTTGCAGACGTAGTTGCTGCGGTCATCGGTATAGGATGTATCCGTGGCGCTGCTGGGTCCTCCGACGAGGGCTCCGTAGAGGATGTGGCGGTTATTCACGGGGCTTGCGATGTCACCGCTCCAGCTTCCGTGAGCACCCCGATGGTGGGGGTTGACCGGTGGGTTGTTTCCGAAGCCGACCACATAACTCCGCGCGGCGGGATTCTTGCCCAGGATGTAGTCGATCTGACCCTTGGCAAAGTCGTGGTAGCGGGTACCGACATCCCCGACTTTGTCGGCATAGATCATTGCCAGGAAAGCCGTGTTGGCGGTGTAGCGGAGTGATCCCCACTGGTCGAGCCAAGCAAGACCACCGGGCGTGTATGCTATTTTGCCTCCGGCACTGTTGCCGATAGTCCAGTAGTTGAGCCAGTTTTCTGCCGTTGTCTTGTAGATGCTCTTGCCGGTCAACTCCGCCAGCAGGACAGTGGCTCCATAGGATTTGTCATCCCAGGCATGGGTCCATGTAAGGTTCTTTCCGGCGATGTTCTGGCTGTAGAGTGTCTCGGCCTTGTTCAGGTAGGTCACGTCACCCGTGGCCCTGTAGAGCCACGCGGCTCCCCAGACCAGCTCGTCGTAGTACCCTGAGAAGGAGTTGTAGTAGGAAGCCGCATCGGGAATCGCCGCAGTGTAGGTTCCGCGGTAAGTGTCGGCGAAGTTGTAGAGGGTCTTAGCATGGGCGAGCAACAGGTCGGCATAGGCTGGATCGCTGCCACGGAAGAGGATTGAAGCCGAAGCAAGAGTTGCAGCCGACTCGGCGGCAACCTCGGTTCCGGGCTTGGTCGTTGTCAGCGCAAAGGAAGGCCGAGCCATCGTCATTACCTCGGGTGGACCCCAGAAGGAATGATCAGCCGATCCCGTTCCGACCTGACCGTAGAAGACATTAGCAGAGGGGTGTGACTTGATCAGGTAATCGGTTCCCCAACGGACGACATCGAGCAAGGCTTTGGTCTGCCCCGACTTTTGGTATCCCGTCGCGTTGTCGATACCGCCCCAGGCAAGAAGGGTCATGGAACTCGCCATGGGGAGACCGAATTTCACATGGTCACCGGCATCCGAGTATCCGCCGCTCAAGTCGATCCCGTTGTCGCTACCATCATTCGTGGCAGCATCGCCCCTCCATGGGACGATGTTATTGGAGGTGAGCTTGCCCAACTTCTGGCAGTTGTAGAAGTAGAGGGATTTTTGAACGGCTTCAGCGTAGTTGAACGTCGTGGATTGATTGGTTGAGACAACCGGTGTTGGCGAGGGAGTCGCTGCTGGAGTCGGGGAGGAAGTTGGGGTAGCCACGGGCGTGGGAGCTGGCGTGGGCGCTATCACGGGTGTCGGGCTGGGCACGGGTGTGGGTACAGGAGTTGGACTTGGCGTCACAACAGGCGGCGTTGAGGCAGACTGAACCGTGAGGCCCACAATCTTGGGCGCAACCCCGCTGAGAGACGGGGATGCCGAGAATCCGAAGGTCGCGCTGGCACCCGGAGCGATGGAGTTATTCCAAGGATTCGAACCGGCATTGATCACATAGTTACCACCCGATTGGGACACTATCCCGGCACTCCATACCGAGGAAATGACCGGTGACATCTGGAAGGAAACGCTCCAATTAGTCAGTATTTGGCTGGAGGTATTCGAGATGACAATCTGACCATTGAAACCGCTGCCCCAGTCACTGGTGACTGAGAAGTTCACCTTGGCTTGGGGGAAGGTGGCGCTCGTCGAGGAGTTGGTGCCCAGGGCAGGAGTTGGAGTAGGTGTCGCAACCGGCGTGGGAGCAGGCGTTGGCGAAGCTACGGGTGTGGGAGCAGGTGTTGGTGTCGGAGTTGAAGTTCCACTACCCGAAGGGCTTCCGATCAGAGGTGCTAGGCTGGACTGCAAATAAGACATCTTATTGGTGTCCACGGTCGTCCAGTCACTGTTGAGAATACCCCCGGTATCGCCGCTGTCGGGGTTCAGGCTCCAGTAAGTCCAGCTGATCCCTTTTTGCCCGGAGGTTAGCGTACTGGTTCCGGAGAGGGTGAGGTCCCCGTTCATGTAGGAGAGAAGGCTCTTCATCCAGGTCTGGTCGCTCGTTGCCGACAAGGTGCTCCCGAACTCACCAACCAGCACGGGGGCGGATTGGTTCTGGAAGATATATCCCCAGTTGGAATTCCATACGGAGGGAAGATTCTTGGGATAGGTGGGGTCGGAGAACCAAGTCTGCGCGAAGACGCTCGCTGGATAATCATGAGCCGAGTAGACGAGCTTGTTGGGCACGGTGAGCATCACGGGATATTGTGCTGCGCCGGTGAGATTGCCGCCCCACCACGTGGTCTGGTTATTGTACTTTTCAACACCCTCCACAATGATGAGCCAGTTCGGGTTGGCTCCCAGGATGGCATTGGCGCAACGCTCGGCGGCCTTGTTCCAATCCGTTGCGGGGGCACTGTTGCCCCAGGTTGCCGTCTTCTTGGGTTCGTTGAACAGATCGGCGCCGATCACCGTGGAATTGCCCGCGTAGCGCTTCGCAAGCATGACCCAGTCATTGATCCACTGGGCCTCGGTGTAGTAGCTGTCTCCGGGGATGTACCAAACATCCTCGTTCGGATAGTTATCAGCCTTCGCGGAATGACGATCGAGGAAGACCTTCAGACCGATCTGGCCGGCGTAAGCAATCACCTTGTCCATGCACTGGATGGGCGTGAGTCCCTGAAGGTCGGGATTCGCATTGTAGTTGATACTGCTGGTGGCGGCACCGTTTGCGAGCATCTGGTTACTGAATGGAATCCTGAGCGTATTGAACCCCAGAGCTTTAACCTGATCGAGCATCGAGTGGTAATCCCGTGACCATAGTCCGTGGAGGACCTGGTTGCCGGTCTCGAATCCGAACCAGTTCACTCCGGTGATACGGACTGCGTTCCCATTGGAATCAACGATCTGGTTCCCCTTAGTGGAGAGATAGCCGCTCGAACTGACGGGCGTGGAGACTGGAGTCGGTGAAGGGGTCGCAGTGGGCTTCGGTGTTGCCGTTGGACTGGGTACAGGAGTTGGTGTGGCTGTGGGCTTGGGCGTGGCTGTTGGAGAAGGGGTTGCCGTTGGGCTCGGAACAGGAGTCGGGCTCGGTTGGGCAATCGATCCAGCGGAGGTCAGGGCAAATCCCGTGGGCGGGGTTTTCACATTTCCTGGACTCCCCATAAAACCGAAGGAGGCACTTCCTCCAGGTGGGATAGAGCTTTGCCAGGAGTAGGCTGCTGAATTGAAATTGAATGTCGTTCCCGTGTGACTGACCACGGAGGCGTTCCAGATGCTGGTGATCTGACCGGGCATCGAGAAAGAGAGGCTCCAATTCGTAAGCGTCTGTGATGAGGTGTTCTGGATTGTGACGCTCCCTTGGTATCCGCCTCCATAATCGCCTGTAACGGCATAGGAGACGGTGGCTTGAGGCAGCCTGACAACTGCGTTTCCGGGAGAGGTGCTCTGGGCAAAAGCACTGGAGACAATCAGGAACAGGACTGCTATTGCGAGTTGAAGAGTTTTCATGTTGCTCATCTGACATCTGAAAAACGCGGATTCCACGTACACTCGGTGAAAACGACCAAAAAACCGTTGAATCGGGCGTTTAATCCCTCCTGCCGCGTTGACCGAGTCGGTTTTTTAACCAACCTTCATGAGGTGCAATTGACGAAAAACCCTGAGAGATTCAGGTATCCGAGCTTCTGGCTTCTGAACTCGGTGATCTGTCTGTTTTTTGGAATCATTTCCCTGAATTCCCGCCTCTATCTTGGCGAATCACTTGGGCGATCCTTATGCACGGCGTTGACGGCCTCTCTCACCACACTGGTGCTTTTCGGTCTTCTCAGGTTGGCATTCAACGCCCCGATTATCAAATCCACCCCGGGCTTTATAAACCTGGCAATGGTGGCACTTTTTTCACTGCTGGCGTCCTGCCTTCATGCCACCTCCATTGCATGCGTCACTCGGTTCCTGAACCAGTTCACAACGATGCATTGGCATTTCAGCCAATGGGCGTTTCCAGAGCGACTGCTCCTGCTGGTTCTCATTGTGTGGCCCATGTATTTGGGGTGGAGTCTCGGTTATTTTTGGGTTCGGGCCGAATTGCGGATAGTCGATCACGACAGAATGATCATTCAGTCCAAAACCGAAGCCCAACGTATGGAACTGCAGTTGCTCCGCTTCCAACTTGACCCTCACTTTCTCCTTAATTCCCTCAACGGAATCCTTTCAGAAATCCCATCCGATCCCGAAGCGGCAATGGAGATGGTGCTCGAACTATCCTCCTATCTGAAATACTCGCTCGATCAGCGGGGACAGATGATTACTCGTCTCTCATCCGAATTGGACGCAACCGACGCATACCTTAAAATCCAAAAGGCCAGGTTCGGGGAGCGCCTGCAGACCCGCATTGAAGCAACACAGTCGGCGCGTACAAGATCAGTGCCGAGTTTTATCCTCCAACCGCTTGTGGAGAACGCCTTCATTCATGGCTTTTCTTCAATGCCGTCACCCTGGCTCATCGAATTGGTGGCTGAAACAAATGCCAACAACCTCACGATCAAGGTCATCAACAATGGTGTGCTAAAGCACTCTCCCAAAGTGTTGGGGGTGGGATTGGAGAGTATCGTAGGACGTTTGGAGATTCATTATCCCGAAAGGCATCAGTTCACATTGGAGCAGCAAGGGGATTTTGTAGTGGCGACACTCGCTTTGGAGGGAGACCCATGCAACGTGTAGCCATCATAGACGACGAACCACTTGCCAGAAAACGCCTGCGCCGACTTCTTGCTGCGCATCCATCTTTCTCGGTTGTGGGTGAAGCAGATTCCGCTGAAAGCGCCCTTGAATTGATTATCCGGGAGAGGCCGGATGCCGTGTTTCTAGACATTGAGATGCATGGCCCGAGCGGTTTTGAGGTTTTGGCAAAACTAAACCGGATACCAAAGGTCGTCATTGTCTCCGCCCATGCGGAGCACGCCATCCACGCTTTCGACATCCAGGCCATCGACTACATCCTCAAGCCGGTGACGCCGGCGCGCTTTGCCCAGGCGCTGCAGAGAATTCAATCAGGCGCTACCGATAACTCCTCTCGCGCACAGTCAGCTTCCTATGCAATAGAGGACAGGATATGCCTGCGAACACCGCAGAGAACAGTCATTGCTCCCATTAAATCCATCTCAGCACTACAGGCAGATGGAGACTTCACCCGGTTTTTTTTCAAAGACTCACCCTCCCTGATGATCTGTCACACTCTTGGTGAATATGAGCCCGCCCTGCCTTCCCCTCCCTTTTTGAGAATCGACAGGTCTCATCTTGTTAATCTGGATCTAATGGTTCGGCTCGACCGGCACTCCAGAGACGAGGCGCGTCTGGTTCTTGAAGGCATTCCCGAAGGAATACCGCTTGCAAGAATAGCCCAGCAGAGGCTCAAGTCCCGCCTCACCTAGGCAAGCGCCACTGTATCGGGATCGGGGTGCGGCCCGTGATGGAGGTTAAACCGCGGCAGCTATTGCATCACCCATCTCCGAGGTATTGACCCTAGTCGCCCCCTCGGACCAGATGTCACCCGTTCGCAAGCCTGATGCAATGACCTTGCGGACGGCAGCATCGATCGCATCGGCTGCAGTACTCTCGTTGAGGGAGTAGCGGAGCAGCATTCCGGCGCTCAGGATCTGGGCTATCGGATTGGCAATTCCCTTGCCGGCAATGTCTGGGGCGGATCCGCCGCTCGGCTCGTACATGCCGAAACGACCTGCCTCTCCCTTGGCGAGACCCAGGCTTGCACTGGGAAGCATGCCGAGAGAGCCGGCAATCATCGACATCTCGTCGCTCAGGATGTCACCAAAGAGATTCTCGGCGAGGATCACGTCAAACTGTTTGGGATTCTTGATGAGCTGCATCGCTGCGTTATCCACATAGAGGTGGGAGAGGGCGACATCAGGATACTCCGTGGCGATTTCGTTCACGGTGCGCCGCCAGAGTATACCGTTCTGAAGGACGTTGGACTTGTCGATCGAGGTAAGTTTTTTGCCTCTGCCGCGAGCCGCCTCGAAGGCGACGCGGGCGATACGCTCGATCTCGCTTTTTTTGTAAACCATGGTGTCGACGGCGACAGGATCAGCCTCCTCTTTGAGGAACTTCGGTTCGCCGAAATAGAGACCGCCAGTCAGTTCACGGACGCAGAGCACGTCCACCCCGCCGGCAACCGACTCAGGACGCAACGGGGAGGCGTGAGCGAGTTCCGGCAGACAGATGCAGGGACGGAGATTGGCGAAGAGTCCGAAATGCTTGCGAAGAGGAAGAAGAGCCCCACGCTCGGGTTGCTCGTTTGGAGGAAGGTTTTCCCATTTTGGACCGCCAACGGATCCGAAGAGGATAGCCCTGCTCTCTTCGCAAACCTTTAACGTTTCGGCAGGAAGAGCTTTCCCTTTTTCATCAATCCCCGCTCCACCCACGGGCATCGCGGTTTCCTGGAGGATGAATCCGAACTTCTTCTCGACGACACGGAGAACCTTGGAGGCCTCGGCCATGACTTCTGGTCCAATGCCATCTCCGGCGAGTACTGCGATGCGATAGGTGTTGCTCATAGAAAAAGGATGCACAGAAATCCTTGAATCTGGAACTCAGGAATAGAGGAATTTTTGCACTCCTCTGCGTCCCAGCGTCTCATCGCGATAAATTCCGTTCAGGTCGAGATCGCTGAGGCGATGAAATCCCGTACCTTCTCCGGATCCTTCCTGCCGGCAGAGGACTCCACACCGCTGGCAACATCGACGGCATGGGGATGAACCGCACTCACAGCCTTGGAGACGTTCTCGGGGTTCAATCCTCCGGCAAGGATCACTTTTTTCTCAGGGTGTGAGACAACGAATCCGGAGGCCAGATTCCAATCAATGGTGTGTCCACTTCCCCCGTAGGAACCGGGGACGGCAGCATCTAGTAGCAGGAACGGGGTTGCATAAGACCGTGCTGCCTCAAGATCGGCATCATTTCGAACCCTGAGCGCCTTGATCCAATAAGTATAAGAGGACCCTTTCACCGTGCAGAACTCCGGCGACTCATCTCCATGAAACTGAATGGCATCGAAACAGCCTGCTTCTCTCAAGATACTCAGGAGTTTTTCCTCGGGATTCACCACAACTGCCACCATTGCGATATCCGGAAACGAAGACTTTAGCGTCGAAATCCATGAGAGATCACCCTCAGCGGATATCGATCGCGGCGAGGGAGGGTAGAAATTGAACCCAAGCGCTCCGGCACCCGACTCGATGCACCGAAGGGCATCCCCGGGATTCGTAATTCCGCAGACCTTGGGTGCAGCGGGCGAATGATCAAAGAACGGAATGGAGGCGGCGTTACTCACAGCAATGAATAGTATGTTATCCTAAGGAGGTCTTGTCTTGGTGATTTAGACACTCCGCCAATTCGCTTCTCTACATCTCTGCGCGAGATTTCAGGATTGTCTCAATCCTTCGAGACAACCCTGCCCTCCACCTGCTTGATCTGAGTATGGTGGGTGACCGGGTAGACACGCCCGTCACTTGCCCTAAAGAAACTGCTTAGAATCCAACTGATCAATCCTATAATGATTCCAGCAAAAAGGGCGCTCCAGAAACCCTCGACATGAAATCCGGGCACTACTGCGGAAACAAACATCAGAAGCAGGGCATTAATCACCAAAATGAAGAACCCCATGGTAACAATGATGAATGGAAGACTCAGTAGGAGAAGCACGGGGCGGACCATTGCATTGATGATTCCGAGCAGCAGGGCAGCTCCGATCAAGACACCCGTGGAATTGTAGGAAATCCCTGGTATGACATGAGATGCACCCATGACGGCAAGGGTCGTGATCAACCAGCGAATAAGGAATTCCTTCATAGGAAGAGATTACATCATTAGATGACGAAATCGGCAGAAAAATCCTATCGACCTTTCAATGAGTAGGCATACCCTTTGCTTACAACGAGTAACAACATGGCCACTAAAAAAGCATCAACTTCCTCGACCTTAATGGGCAGCAAAAAATCTGCACCTAAAAGGACCGATTCCGCCAAGTCCGTTGAAAAACCAAAAGTTACTGCCCGTAAAAAACGGGCAGCAGGAAAAAGCAGTTCAAAGCTTGCTCCCTCTTTATCGTTGGAGCCCAAAAAAACGAAAGCAGAGCCGGTGATCTCCCATGACGAAATTTCCCTTCGTGCCTATTTTATCGCGGAGCGCCGGCACCAGATGGGCTGGGATGGCGATTCACATACGGATTGGTTGGAGGCCGTGGCTCAACTCAAGGCCGAGGCATTAGAGAAGCCTCTCAAAAAACGATAACCGTTTCTCAATCCTATCCTTTGATTCCCGTCGCCAGGATGGTCTGAAAATTCGGAGCCTGCTGCTCGCGGGCGACAACACTCACTTCCGGATCCCGGAAGCCGGTTTTCTCAAGCATTGCATGAAGCTCGACGCCTGAGAAACCAAGCCAGACATGGGCATATAGATCCTTGGCCTGCTCATAGGTGTGACTCGCTAAATCAAGGATCAGGACGCGCCCTCCGGGCTTGAGAATTCGGTAAGCGCTCTCCACCGCACGCTGCGGGCGGGCCGCATGATGGAGTGCCTGACTGAACAGAACGACGTCGACGGAAGCCGAATCAATGGGAGGTTCCTCAATATCCCCAAGCCGATATTCCAGATTCGTGAATCCGTTTTCCTTGGCTATGCGTGCCCCGTACTCGACCATCTTTGCGGAATTGTCGATCGCGATGACCTGCTTTGCCGTGCGCGCCAGAAGTTGCGAAAGGGTTCCCTCACCCGCCCCCATGTCCGCGATGATCATCGGTGGCATGAGTCGAAGCAATCCATGGGCTAGCGCTTGCCATGAGCGTCCGGGGACATAGGTGCGACCGAACTTTCCGGCAAGCTTGTCAAAGTAATCGGCGGCGCGGTCGCGTCGCTTGTTGAGCACGAGCTGTAGCGCCTGCCGATCCCTCTCCGCTTCAGCCAATTCATTAACCGCCGCGGAGAGTGCCTGCCTGAGCGGAGCCACTGCGGTGGGTACTGCTGCGTAGTGGATGTTTTTCCCTACGCGACGATCAAGGACCAGCCCCTGTCGTCGCAGCATCCCAAGGCTGGCCGAAATACGGGACTGTCCCATTCCGAGGGCCTCCTGCAATTCAGCCACGGTCAGCTCCTCCTCAAGTAGTAATGCCAGCAACCTCAGGCGGGTCGGTTCGGCAAGGGCGCGGAGGGATTGGAGAATTGACGCCATACCCATTTACATATACAGATACGTTCATAAGTAAAGCTGAGGAATTCCCCTTGGTGTTACTGAACAACAGAAAACTCAACAGATCCACCCATGTCCCGCAGCTATATCTTCTCTTCCGAATCCGTTGGCGAAGGCCATCCCGACAAAGTTTGCGATACCATTTCCGATGCCATCCTGGATGCCTGCCTCGCACTAGATCCCACAAGTCGTGTCGCCTGCGAAACCTATGCAAAGAGTAACATCGTGGTTGTAGGCGGTGAAATCACGGTTCCCAAGCTGGGTAAAAAGCCCCTTGAGTCTGCAATCAACATCGGAAAGATCGTCCGCGACGCGATCCGCGAGATCGGCTACGAGAACGATGACGACGTCTTTCACGCCGACACGGTATTTATCAACAATATCATCACCTCCCAGAGCCCCGACATCGCGCAGGGGGTGGATGCCAAGAAGGCTGCCGGCAAGAAGACCGCCGAGCAGGGCGCGGGAGACCAGGGACTGATGTTCGGCTATGCCTGCAACGAGACTCCCGAACTCATGCCCGCCCCGATCATGTATGCCCACCGGCTGGGTCGTGAGTTGACCCGCCTGCGCAAAAGCGGCGCCGCCAAGTGGCTGCGTCCGGATGCGAAGAGTCAGGTCTCCGTCGAGTATGTCGATGGGAAGCCTACCCGGATCGTCAATGTCGTCATCTCCACCCAGCACGCCGAGGGAATCTCCCACAAGGAGATCGAAAAGTTCTGCATTGATAAGGTCATCAAGAAAGTGCTTCCCGCCAAAATGCTGACCAAAAAGACCGAGTATCTCATCAATCCAACCGGTCGCTTTGTCATTGGAGGCCCCCAGGGAGACACCGGTCTCACCGGCCGAAAAATCATCGTCGACACCTATGGTGGCATGGGTCGCCACGGAGGAGGAGCCTTCTCCGGAAAGGATCCCACGAAAGTTGATCGCTCCGCCGCCTACATGGGTCGCTGGGTTGCAAAGAACGTGGTCGCCGCCGGTCTTGCCGAGCGCTGCGAGGTTCAGTTCGCTTACGCGATCGGGTATCCCGATCCCGTCTCGATCCACATCGATACCTTCGGCACCGCTACGGTTCCAGAGGAGGCGATTCAGACAGCCGTGAAGAAGACCTTCGGATTCAAGCCTGCGGAGATCATCAGTCAGCTCAGGCTGCGTCGGCCGATCTACTCCAAGACCACAAACTACGGTCACTTTGGCAAGAACCATGCCAATATCACCTGGGAAAAGACCGACAAGGCGACAGCACTTAAAAAGGCCGCCCTCGCCGCCGCCAAACTTTAATCACAACAACTACCCACACCCGTTCACTCACTCCCTGATTTTATGTCAAACACCACCGATTACAAAGTAGCCGATATCACGCTGGCCGACTGGGGCCGCAAGGAAATCAACATCGCCGAGCAGGAAATGCCCGGCCTCATGTCGATCCGTAAGAAGTACGCCAAGGATAAGCCGCTCAAGGGAGTCCGCATCACCGGGTCCCTCCACATGACCATTCAGACCGCGGTCCTGATCGAGACACTCACCGACCTCGGTGCCGATGTCCGTTGGGCCAGTTGCAACATTTTCTCCACCCAGGATCAAGCCGCAGCGGCTATCGCGGTCACCGGCGTTCCTGTCTTTGCATGGAAGGGCGAGAGCCTCGAGGAATACTGGTGGTGCACCTACAAGGCCATCTCCTTTGATGGAGGCAAGGGCCCCCAGATGGTTGTCGACGACGGCGGCGACGTGACCCTCCTCCTCCACAAGGGCTACGAACTCGAAGAGGGAGACAACTGGGTAAACACCCCCTCCTCCAACCATGAGGAGCAGGTCATCAAGGATCTCCTCAAGCAGGTTCATAAGGATCACCCAACCCGCTGGCACGATATCGTCAAGGAGTGGCGCGGCGTTTCCGAGGAAACCACCACCGGTGTTCACCGCCTCTACAAACTCCACGAGAAGGGCAAGCTTCTGGTTCCATCCTTCAACGTCAACGACTCCGTCACCAAGTCGAAGTTCGACAACCTCTACGGCTGCCGCCACTCACTCGTCGACGGTCTTAATCGTGCGATCGACGTCATGATCTCCGGCAAGGTCGCAGTCATCTGCGGCTACGGAGACGTCGGCAAGGGAAGCGCCCAGTCACTCCGCGGACAGGGAGCACGCGTCATCATCACCGAGATCGATCCGATCAATGCCCTCCAGGCTGCCATGGAAGGTTACGAGGTCACCACGATCGAGGATACCCTCGGTCGCGCCGACATCTACGTCACCACCACCGGCAACGTCGGTGTCATCACCTTTGAGCACATGAAGCGCATGAAGGATCAGGCGATCATCTGCAACATCGGGCACTTCGACAACGAGATCGAGGTCGACAAGCTTCAGGGAGACAAATCGGTCAAGCGCACCAATATCAAGCCCCAAGTCGACAAGTACACCTTCTCGAACGGGAACGAGATTTTCCTCCTCGCCGAGGGACGCCTCGTGAACCTTGGTTGCGCCACCGGTCACCCGAGCTTCGTCATGAGCGCAAGCTTCAGCAACCAGACCCTTGCCCAACTCGAACTCTGGAAAAATCGGGAGACCTACAAGCCAGGCGTCTATGTCCTGCCTAAGAGGCTCGACGAGGAAGTCGCCCGCCTCCACCTAGATAAGATCGGCGTGAAACTCACCCAACTCACCAAGGAGCAGGCCGAATACCTCGACGTCTCGGTCGAAGGCCCCTTCAAGCCTGCCCACTACCGTTACTAGGTAACAGGCTCTAGGGTTTTAGACCCTAGGACTAACAACTTGAAAGCCCCGGTCAGAAATGGCCGGGGCTTTTTTGTTTCAGGTTTTCAGGTTTTTTAATCTGGAACTCAGAAAGATAGAAAGAGGTCGATACAGCAAGGCGCTCGAGTGACGCTGTAGTTTTCCTTCAGCGAACGCAGTCCAACACAGCCAGAGCGCAAAAGACCAAACCTACTTACTTGATAGCCGTCCAAACGCGATGCACATCATCGTGCTCCTCAAGCGCCTGAAGAAACTCCCCGGCCTCGGCACGCTGTTCGTCGGTAAGGGTAGGGAAGTTCTTGGCAACGTACCCAATTTCGCTGGTGACGACGCTCCAACCATTGGACTTGAGCCAAGATGTGACTGCCGCGGTGGCAGTACGGTCAGTGATGAAACGAGCTCCCTTTTTGTCTGCGGGAATATCATCGTTCTGCTCGTGGGTCAGGGTCTCGACCTCATTGGCACCTGCCTCGATGGCAGCCTCCTCGGGATCAACGGAGGCATTATCGGTGTAGGCTTCTACCAGTCCGACATGGTCGAAGAGGAACTTGTTGCTACCTGGGGCACCCAACTGACCATCGCGGAAAAGAACACGGATCTCGGGAGTCGTGCGGTTGGTGTTATCCGTGTAGACCTCGACGATCAAGGGCACCTTGTGAGGGGCATACCCCTCGAAAACGATGTGATCGATAACCGCCTTATCACCTCCGATGCCGGCCCCTTTGTTAATCGCACGCTCGATGACGTCCTTCGAAACACTCTCGGCACGTGCCTTTTCCAAGGCGGCGAAGAGGCGGGCGTTGTTCTCCGGATCAGCACCGCCCTGCCGGGCGGCAATGGTGATTTCACGGACGAACTTGCCGGTGGACTTCGATTTCTTGAGCGAAGCGACCTCGCGCTTCGCAAGGAGCCATTGACGACCCATGGGAGTTGCGGATTAGGGGGTTGGTATGGGGAAGTTTTACTCGTCAGCAACCACCGGCGTCGAGGAAGCACGCTTGCGGGCAGTGGCATCGAGAAGCTTTTTGCGAAGGCGGATGCTGAGCGGTGTCACCTCGACATATTCGTCGGGAGCGATGTATTCGAGCGACCGCTCAAGGCTCATCTTAAGCGGAGGAGAGAGGGAAACACCCTTGCCGTCACCGGAGCTACGCATGTTGTTCAAGGTTTTGGCCTTGCAGACGTTCACCGGCATATCGTCGGCACGGGAGTTCTCACCCACGATCATTCCGACATAGACATCATCCTGAGGCGAGACGAAGAGCCGTCCTCGCTCCTGGATCTTTTCCATCGAGTAGGCCATGGCGGTTCCTGCCTCCATGGCGATGAGAACACCGTTGTTGCGGGTCGGGATCTCACCCTTGTACTCGGCGTACTCCTTGAAGATATGCGACATGATGCCGGCTCCCTTGGTAAGGTTCACCAAGTCTGTTTCGAATCCGATCAGTCCGCGTGTCGGAGCCTCAGCCTGAACGGTAACGCTCTTGGTCTTGTGATCCATGTTGACGATCTCGGCTTTGCGCCCGGCAAGGCTCTGGAGGATATCACCGAGATTATCGGGCGGTACATCGACATAGACATTCTCGATGGGCTCCAGAAGCTTCCCACCCTCACCGCGCTTGTAAATAACCTCGGGACGGGAAACGAGGATCTCAAATCCCTCGCGTCGCATCTGCTCGACGATGACGGCGATCTGCATTTCCCCGCGGGCCTTGATCTGGAAGTGACCGGCAAGCTCCGTCTCCTTTACTTCGATCGAAACGTTGGTACGGGTCTCACGAATGAGGCGCTCCTTGATCTGACGGGCGGTGACGAGCTTGCCCTCTTTGCCGACGAGCGGTCCGTCGTTGATGCAGATCTTCATCGTGATGGTCGGAGGATCGATGTCGACAAAGGCGAGTGGCTCGCGCGTGTCGTTATCGGTGATGGTCTCCCCAATGTAGGCCTCCTCAAAGCCGCAGATCCCGACGATGTCGCCGGCACTGGCTTCCTGAAGCTCGATCTTCTGAAGTCCCTTGTGACCGAAAATAGCGGTGACTGGCTTTTTCTCTTTTTGCCCGTCCTTGTGAATAATGACCACCTGCTCACCCAACTTGACCGTTCCGCTGATGATGCGGCCAAAGGCGATACGTCCAAGATAGTCGCTATAGTCGAGATTGGAGACAAGCATCTGGAAGTAGTCCACGTCGGACTTCTTCGGAGCAGGGATGTGCTTGATGATCGCCTCGTAGAGCGGCTCCATGGTGGTGCTCTCCTGATCGATCTCGTTCTTGGCAAAGCCCGCCTTGGCACTCGCGTAAACAACGGGGAAGTCGAGCTGCTGGTCATTGGCGCCGAGTTCGAGGAAAAGTTCGAAAACCATGTCCAAAACCTTGTGGGGGTCGGCGTTTTCGCGGTCGATCTTGTTGATGACAACGATGGGTTTGAGACCATTCTCCAGAGCCTTCTTAAGCACAAACTTGGTCTGTGCCTGGGGACCACCGAAGGCATCCACGACGAGAAGCACGCCGTCCACCATCTTCATGATGCGCTCCACCTCACCGCCGAAGTCAGCGTGACCCGGAGTGTCGACGATGTTGACATGGTACTCATTCCACTGGAATGCGGCGTTCTTGGCCTTGATGGTAATTCCTTTTTCACGCTCCAGGTCCATGGAATCCATGATGCGGATTTCTGTTGCTTTGGCCTCGTTGGCTCGGAAGGTGCCCGACTGCTTCAGGAGCTGGTCGACGAGAGTGGTCTTGCCGTGGTCGACGTGGGCGATGATGGCGATGTTGCGAATATTATCCATGGTCTTTGAGTAGCCGGTTACTATCTCTGGACGTCTTGCTGCTGTCAACGAGGCACACGACATGCTACAGGATTGTCACGAATGAGGATCCTTTGTATTCAGCACGATCCCCTGGATGGGCCTGGAACACTCATCGAGTGGGCAAAGGCCAGAGACCATTCCCTCTCCTACTGCCTAATCTGTAGAGGTGATCCTCTACCACCGCTGGAAAGTTTTGACCTTCTAGTAAGCTTAGGGGGGCCGATGGGGGCCTATGAGGAGGAGAAATACCCATGGCTGATCTCTGAAAAGGAGTATCTCAGGCAGGCTTTTACCGCCGGAAAAAAGATCCTGGGTTTCTGCCTTGGTTGCCAACTTCTGGCGGATTCCCTGGGAGGTAAAGCGTTCCGACATACCTGCAAGGAGTTTGGATGGCAACCCATTGAGCCCCTACCCGACGGAATCTCTTGGTTTGGAGCAACCACCCCCTTCCAAGCCTTCCAGTGGCACGGCGACACTTATTCCCTGCCACCGGGAGCTATTCAGCTCGCACGTAATGAAGCCACAGAGCAGCAGGCCTTTCTGGTTAGGGGGCCAGCAGGTAGTCAGGTAATCGGACTCCAATTTCACCTCGAATGGACCGAAGAGATGGGACGGGATGCTGTCGCAGAACCGGGCGTGGCACCACCCCCATCACCTTTCGTTCAGTCCCCAGATGAAATCCTGAGCGACCTCTCACTCTTTGAATCAGCCAAGAGTCGCTTCTTCGCTCTAATGGATAGATTCGTCGCCTAAAATGGTGCACCCGGCGAGGGTCGAACTCACAACCTCTTCCTTCGGAGGGAAGCGCTCTATCCAATTGAGCTACGGGTGCCTTAATAAGGAAATTTGAGGATAAGCAGTCACCGGGTCAATCCCCGTCTTAACTTCATGGGTTATCCCTTCGCTCCCTAGGCTTATCCCCTAGCCACCACGACGGCGCAGACTTCCTTGGCGCCAGCTTCCCTCAATACCTCGGCACATACGTCCAAGGTCGTGCCAGTAGTGGTGACGTCATCGACCAACAATAGGGAGAGTCCCTTCACTGAGGCCTTTCGTATCTGGAAGGCTCCCTTGAGATTCTTCATCCTCTCTTCGCGATCAAGGCCAGCTTGAGGATCGGTAGCGCGCACGCGACGCAGGAGTTGATTCACCGGAGATCCGATATGCTTGGAGAGCATGAGGGCGAGAAGAGTGGATTGATTAAATTCCCTCTCCCTTTCGCGCAGAGAGTGGAGGGGTACAGGAACAACGGCATCAAAAGGTTTCCCCGCGAGGCGCGAATCGCTCATCGCTCCAAAAAGGAGATCACCCAGTGCTGGAGCCAGTGTTCTATCGCGGCCGTACTTGAAACGTTTGATCAACTCTTCAGCCACCCCCGCGTAACGGCACGCGGCGACGATTGTGGAGAGGTGCCAGTCACGACCATTGCAGTTCGTACACGTTACTGCTCCAACCATGGGATGGGAACACATGAGGCAGAGGCGCTCAGGAGGTTGGTGGATTCCGCTCCGACAATGGGTGCAGAGGTAATGATTCTCATCTCTTCCATTCCCATCCCCATCCTCGTGCAAGCTGCATCCACAGGAAGCGCAATGAGGAGGGTAAAGGAGACTGAGAATTGCGGCTTTTGCGGAGCTAAACAACGATTCACCCACGAAACTAAGCAGTGAAAACGGGTTTCTTCCGATGACGGAGGAGGAATGCAGCCAACACCCCGGCAAGAACCAAAGAGGCCAAGGGAAGAAGTCCAAGGGGTACCATGCCATTGCACTGTGACGGACCGGAGAGCGGAAGAAACCGATCGGGTGGCAGCGCCAGATACGTGGCAGCAAGGTTGAACGTCTGCTGTCCAAAGATCCAGACTCCATGAAGACCGATCGCAGCCATGAGCGATCCGGTACGGATCGTCATCCAAGCCAGGATCACCCCCGCAAAAAAGAGGGTTGCAAAGGCCCACCCGCAATCAGGCCAGGAGGGAATCGAGCTCCCAAGGGATCCCAGGAATGCAAGGCCGGTCCACCAATGTGGTACCGCCTGAGCGGCTGAGGCTGCTGGAAGATTAAGGAAGTGCACTCCGGAGAAAAGGATGGCCGAAAGAATGATCGCGAAGGCGGGCGTGGTCATCTGGCGCAAAAATCCCAAAAGCACTCCCCGGAAAAGAAACTCCTCAATCACGGCAACACATACGGCCGTCAGCAGGGTGTGGGGAAGCCCGTGGAGAAAGTTTGCCTGCCACGAGGGAAAAAGCCCGTATGAGCCGATCCAGAGAGAAGAAAATTCCAGAAGAATAATACAGGGAAGACCCGCTCCGACCCCGATCAAGCAATCAGTAACAGGATACCCGCCACCCTGAAGGCCCAACTCACGGAGGGAGCGAATTCGAAGCGATCGGAGCAGGGGCCATAGCAGGACGATGGCGGCAATTTGCAGCGATCTCGAGAGATAGCGGTGAAAAGGCATTCCCTGAACATGCCCAATGAGCCCGTGCAACCAATCCGAAGGAAGTAGTTGGATCACGTGCCACGCCTGCGGAGCCGCAAGGGCCCCGGCAGCCAAGACCAGCAGAAGGTAGAGAAAGATCTTCCCGAGAGAGCTCACGCAGGGGAAGCTAGCATCCGAAACCATGAGAGGAAACCATGAATGGACGGTCCGGGACGAAGACGGGGTAAAGAGGGAGATCCGTGTGATCAAGGAAGCGGGCCTCTTCCGCTTCCAGACCAAGCGCTCCGACGCGGAGGTCTGGACCTACTTCGACAACAAGAAGACCAAGCCTGCTCCGGCGGACGTTGAATCCCTGATTGACGTGCTGGAACGGAAGTATCAACGCAAACGTGCTCCCTATAGTGACCTGCTGTTAGCCAAGAAGATGCTGGCTGACGTCTCGAGCCCGAAGTGATTCGGAGAGTTTAAGACTGAAGTATACTAGGCAGCTAGATCAGCGCAGAAAATCCGCTAAAAACAACCCATCCTATGGGGCAGGGCTTATGGGATAAAGAGCAAGGCGCGCGAATGCTGCCGTTGTAAAGCTAAGGCAAATGAAGCTCAACGCTTCTATTCAACTAAAGAACAACCCAGAGGGGGTTAGGCTTTCTCAACCTGCCAGTATTCCAACTCCACAGGCGTGTCGCGTCCGAAGATGCTGACCGAAACGCGGAGTTTTCCACGCTCTGGATCGACTTCCTCGACGATACCCTGCTGGTTCTGGAAGGGACCATCGGCGACCTTCACCTTGTCACCGACATCGTAAATAATCTTGGCGGTGACGGTATCCTCGCGCTCCTTCATCTGGGCAAGCATGCCGTCGACCTCTTTCTTGCGCATCGGGATGGGCTTGTCCTTGGTGCCTGCGAATCCGATAACTCCGGTAGTGTCCTTGATGAAGTACCAGGTCTTGTCGATGAGTTCGTTATTCTCATCGAGGAGGTGCATGTTGACGATCAGGTAGCCGGGGAAGAACTTGCGGGTGGTCTCGGTCTTCTTGCCGCGCTTGATCTCCTGTACGCGCTCGGTCGGGATGAGAACCTCGAAAACGTGCTCACCGAGCTCCTCGCGCTTGATGCGCTTGACGATGTCGTCGTGAACTTTCTTTTCCTGTCCGGAGAGGACGTGAACGACGAACCATTGGTCTTTGGGAGCGAGTGCCATGATGAATTAAAAAACTGAGGGGAAAAATTAGGGACGGGTCAGGAATCCGACCACGTTAATGGTGATGAAATCGAAAAAGGAGATGTAACCGCCAACAAGCAACATGGCAATGATGACGACCAGCGTGGAATCCCAGAGCTCCTTGTATTTGCGGAATCCGCGCTCGCTGTCGTCCCAAGGCCACTGCACCTTCGCCAGTTCCGCGCGGACCTCACCGAAATAGGAGCCGATTTTGTTAGCCATAATACGGGATCAGTAAGCGTGGAAAATGACGAAAGAGCGATGGATGCAGAGCAGGCCAGGAGGGACTCGAACCCCCAACAAACGGTTTTGGAGACCGCTACTCTACCAATTGAGCTACTGGCCTAGGCTCCTGCGATTTGTTATTCGATGATCTCGGAGACACGACCTGCACCGACGGTGCGGCCGCCTTCGCGGATTGCGAAGCGGATGGTCTTCTCCATGGCGATCGGGGTGATGAGCTCGACCTCGATGGCGACGTTGTCGCCAGGCATAACCATCTCGACTCCCTCGGGAAGCTTGACGGTGCCGGTGACGTCGGTCGTGCGGAAGTAGAACTGAGGACGATAGTTCGTGAAGAACGGGGTGTGACGGCCACCTTCCTCCTTGCTGAGGACGTAGATCTCGGCCTTGAACTTCTTGTGGGGCTTGATCGATCCCACCTTGGAGATGACCTGACCGCGCTCGATGTCCTCCTTCTTGACGCCGCGGAGAAGAATTCCGACGTTATCGCCGGCCTCTGCGGTGTCGAGGAGCTTACGGAACATTTCGATGTCGGTGACGGTGGTCTTCTGGGTGTCCTTCAGACCGACGATCTCGACTTCCTCGCCCTTCTTGAGGATACCACGCTCGACACGACCGGTGGCGACGGTGCCGCGACCTTCGATGTTGAACACGTCCTCAACGGGGAGGAGAAATGGCTGATCTTTCGGACGCTCGGGCATCGGGATGTAGTTATCGACGGCCTCGATGAGGGCGAGGATGTTCTTTTCCTGCTCGGCATCTCCTTCGAGGGCCTTCTTGGCGCTGCCCTTGACGATGGGAATCTCGTCACCTGGGAAGTCGTAGGACTTGAGGAGATCGCGAACCTCCATCTCGACGAGGTCGAGGAGCTCCGGATCGTCAACGAGGTCGACCTTGTTCATGAACACGACGAGTGAAGGAACGCCAACCTGACGCGCGAGCAGGATGTGCTCACGGGTCTGGGGCATCGGACCATCAGCGGCGCTGACGACGAGGATCGCTCCGTCCATCTGGGCGGCGCCGGTGATCATGTTCTTCACATAATCGGCGTGTCCCGGGCAGTCGACGTGCGCGTAGTGGCGCTTCTCGCTCTCGTACTCGACGTGAGCGGTGGAAATGGTGATACCGCGAGCCTTTTCCTCGGGAGCCGCATCGATCTGGTCGTAGGCGCGGGCCTGTGCCTTTCCGCTCTTTGCCAGCACGGTGGTGATGGCGGCTGTGAGGGTGGTCTTGCCGTGATCAACGTGCCCGATCGTGCCGATGTTCACGTGGTCCTTATCGCGTTTGAAGGATTCTTTTGCCATAGTGGTGGGTTGTGCTGGTGGTTTGTTTTTTTGTTTGGTGATTCGTTCCTCTGGAGCCCATGACCGGGATTGAACCGGTGACCTCGTCCTTACCAAGGACGTGCTCTACCAACTGAGCTACATGGGCCTGCCCGGTCCGAGGACCGGTCAAGTTATTGAAAGAACAGAGATCCGGACGGGCCGGATCGATTCCGCAGACTTCTTGAAAGCTCCAACCGTCGCGGCGTCCGTTTCATAGGGACGCGACACGACGATGCTTTCCTGAAAAAAGCGGACGGTTAGAATGCTTCAGAGTCACTTCTCTGTCAAAAGCAATTTGCGGGCAATTTTAGGGGTGCCTCCATCCAGCACGATCGTGCATGATCCCCCGATGGAAAAAATCGAGCGCCCCGACATCCTGGATGTCGCCTCCCTAAGGCGCGATTATCAACATGCCGATCTGCGAAGGGCAGATCTGTCACCGGATCCGGTTCTCCAGTTCCACCGCTGGCTCGATGAGGCGACGGCCTGCCCAGCCATCCTGGAATCGACGGCCATGGTCCTCTCCACTGCCTCGGCGGAGGGCGAGGTCTCCTCACGCATCGTCCTGCTGAAAGGCTATGACGAGACGGGTTTCCGTTTCTTCACCAACACCGGCAGCCGCAAGGGAAGGCAGATCGACTCAAACAGCTCCGTCTCATTGCTTTTCTACTGGGAGCCGCTAGAGCGTCAGATTCAGATCAATGGTATTGCCTCCCTCCTGCCGCGCTCGGAGACAGATGCCTATTTTGCCAGTCGCCCTAGAGGAAGCCGGATCGGGGCATGGGCCTCGCGCCAAAGCTCGGTAATTCCTGGCCGCGAAACCCTCGACCGGGAGGCCGCGGAGCTCGAAAAGCGCTTCGAGGGTAAAGAGGTTCCGACTCCGGAGTTCTGGAGCGGTTATCAGGTCAGCCCGAAAAATTTCGAATTCTGGCAGGGCCGTCCCAATAGGCTTCACGACCGGTTCAGGTACCGCCCGGAAGGGGAAGACTGGGTCATCGAGAGACTAAGCCCCTGACCCTAGTCATCTTATCTTGGGTAGTTCCATGACACGTCTAAAGAGACCCATTCTATTTCTCTGGCGACTAACCCGTGAGACCGTCACGATTTATGGACGAATCAGCGGCGGGGAGAGTGCGGCCGCCTTCGCCTACTACGCCCTTTTTTCACTGGTTCCGCTAGTCGCCTTACTGCTGACCATAGGCTCCTATTTCTTTCCCGGCGACACCGCCCTAACAACGATCCACCGCTTCGTGCCGCTTGGCGAAGAGCAGCAGAAGGTTCTCTGGGGCATGGTTACCAGTCTGGAGAACAAACGAGGCAGTGTCAGTATTGTCTCGATTCTCATACTGACCTGGGCGTCTCTCCGCTTCTTCCATGCTCTGGTACTCTCAATCAATCATGCCTGGGGCACCAGACGCCTGCCCTGGTGGCAGATGCCCCTTAAGAACCTCGTCATGATCCTGGCCATGTCGGGTGCCCTGCTTATCGGCACGGTGGTTCCCGCCATCCTTCAGGGAGTGGCCCGCATCCTGCATTCGCTGGACACGTTGCTCAGTGAACATTTCCCGCGCTTCAATGTCGCGCACGCGCTTGCGTTGGTGGATTTCAGCCGTTACGTGGGTGGCACGCTCGTTCTTTTCTACTCCTTCTGCATCCTCTTCATGCTGGCGCCGCGCCACAAAACGAAGTTCGCCGAGATCTGGATCCCGGCCTTGGCCGTTTCGGTGCTCCTACAGGTCGGGCAGGCATTCTTCGTTAACATTGTCCCAAAGCTGATCAACTACAGCGCCATTTACGGAACGATGGGAGGTATGATGTTTCTGCTACTCTGGGTCTACATTGCCGGAGTCATCATCATCGGCGGGGGATGTCTCTGCGCCGCCTTGGCCCATCTCAAGGGCCATGCCTATATCAATCACAGCCAGATCGGCTCACAATGTGATCCCGAGGACCATCCCGCTCCTTAAGGAACCTACTCGACCCAGTTGAAGATATTGAAGTTGGCCGACATGAGAGCGGCCACGATGGCAAAAGCGCCAAGAAGATGGCCGATCAGCACGACCGGCAACACGACAACAACCCATCGCCCGATGGCACCCTCAATCTGATTCTGCTTTTCGGAGGGCTCTGCTGGAAATGGGAAGCTCTTCATAAAGAATTGAAGTATCGGGACCCACTCAAGCTGTCAACGTCGTGGAGCCCTACCCTTGCGCGGCGCACCGGTTTTCTTTCCGCCGAGGCGTGTTCGTGGCTTGTGGGAGGGAAGGCGGCGGGGGCGTGGGATTGCCTTTGCCGGAGGACGGCGGGGAGACTTCGGTTTTTGCTCGATAGCCTCCATTCCATCCTGCACGGAGAGCGCACCTTCCGATAAGACGGCACGGGCAGCCTTTTTGCGATCCTGCACCTCTCGGGTTTCGCGTCCCTTCATGCGCAGCCTGATCGGGAGCCCCGGGTAGGGCCAACGAGCGCGGAACTGGTTAAAAAGATACTCGCGATAGGAGTCGATGATAAGGTCGGGGTCATTGACGAAGAGCAGAAACTCGGGTGGGTGGAAGGGGCGGTAGACTTCGGGCACCACCTGCGTGGCGTAGAGGAGCTTGAAGCGCTTGCCAGACTTCGTCGGAGGTGGATGCTGCTCAAAGATGTCGCGGAAGAAGCGGTTGAGTTCCCCTGTCGGGATTCGGGTGTCTGCCTGGGTGCGGACGCTCTTGAGCGCGGAAAAAATCCTGCTGAATCCCTGACCTGTCTTGGCCGAGATGCAAACAACCGGTGCATAATCGAGGAAGAAGAGATCCTTGCGGATCACATCCGACTGCTCTCCCTGCGAGGCGCGCCCACCATCCTCCTTGCGGACGAGATCCCATTTATTAAGCAGGATGATGCAGGCTTTCTGCGACTCCTGAAGCATCCCGGCAATACGCTTATCCTGACTGGTGACGCCGCTCTCACCGTCGATCACAAGCAGTCCGGCATCGGCACGACGGATCGCCTCTTCGGAACGCATGGCGCTGAAAATCTCGACCGAGGTATCGGGGCGTGATCGATGGCGAAGACCGGCGGTATCAACGAGCACATAAGGCTCGCCACCGAGTTCACACTTCACGTCGAGCGCATCGCGCGTGGTGCCGGCGATATTGCTCACGATGCTCCGTTCCTCTCCAAGCAAACGGTTCAGGAGCGATGATTTGCCGACATTGGGACGCCCAACAATGGCCAGACGCGGGGAAGAAACCTCCACTCCCTCTTCCGTCCCCTCAACCTGCATTCCTCCAAGCTTCTCGGCGATCTTGGCAAGCAGATCATGGGTACCGCGTCCATGCGCCGCGCTCATGGTCAGAACCTCCGGAAATCCGAGTTCGAAAAAGTCTGCGACCAGAGACTCGTGCATCTCCTGATCGATCTTGTTGATGATCAGGATGAGCGGCCGCCCTCCCGCGCGTAGCATGCGGGCGAGTTCCCGGTCGAGCGGGGTCAACCCTGCTCGGCCATCAACAACGAAGAGAAGCAACTCGGCGCTGGCGATCGCCGCCTGGGCCGCAACATGGGTGGCCTCGGCAAAATCAGGATCCGGCGCGTCACCGATGCCGCCCGTGTCGATTATTTCGAAGGGCACTGGCCCGGTTTTGCAAATTCCGGCCAGACGATCCCGGGTGACGCCTGGTTGATCATGGACGATGGCGACCCTGCGACCCATGAGACGGTTAAAGAGGGATGATTTTCCCACATTGGGTCGACCGACAATGGCTACGCGTCTCATGGCAAAAAGGAATAATTAACGCCAGCTAGAGAGCAGGCGGATCCGAGAGTGCCACGGGAACGGTGTGACCGCCATCCTGGAGTTGCTTGATTCCAACCGCCACATAGCCGATGCCACTCATCAGGGTCACCGCTCCGGAAATCCAGACCACCGGATCACATTGACGCCATTGAAGCATCACCACCGCCACGGTAAGCATCTGCAGAAAGGTCGAGGCCTTCCCCAGGAGAGAGGGTCGCACCTCAAGATGGTTGTTCAAAAAACGTAATACCGCACACCCCGTAAGAATGATCAGGTCGCGCGCGATGACTAGCACCGGATACCAGACGGGAAGCTCATAAGGCCACTTGGTAACGCTTAGGGTGATGATCGCCGTGACCATGAGACCCTTGTCCGCAATGGGATCAAGAATGGCACCCAAGCGGGACTTGAGGGCGTAGCGGCGTGCAAGCCAACCGTCGACGCCATCACTGAGGGAGGCGAGAAGAAAAATCCCGATCGTGGTCCACCTCAGGTTCTCATCGGGATGACCGGCGGCGGCGGTCTTACCGTAATAGATCGCGAAGACGACAAACACTGGGATCAGGAAGATCCGGGCGATCGTGATCTGATTAGGCAGCGTCATCTTTCCTTGAGATTCCGTGGCGGATGAAAAAGTTAAAAGCTGAAAGATCACACGGGGGCAGATATGGATACTCCCCGTGGAATCATCACAACACGAATTCCCCCTGCCGCCCAGACTTAAGGGCACGGTGCGCCGACATTCCTCCAACTTGATTCCATCGTTGCTCCTGTTGCCTTCGGAGCGTCGTGCTGACGCCCTGCTCTTTTCGGATTGGTGCCGTCTAGTCGATGATATTGCAGACGACCACTCACTACGGATTGATCAAAAGAAAAGAGCCCTGGAAGCATGGCTTGCGGCCATCGAATGCGAATCGGGTCTTCCGGAGGATTTTCATCAGATGATCCGCCGGAGGAATTTGGATCGAACACTCCTCTCGGAAATCGTCCGAGGGATGCTCATGGACGTGAGTCCTGACGAGCGCATTCGCTATGCAACTTTCAAGGATCTCGAGATTTACTGTCGTCGCGTTGCCTCAACCGTCGGCCTCATCAGTACCAAGATCTTCGGAGCCGATATTTCCAATGAAGGTGGAACGGATGTTGTCCATTACGCCCATTATCTGGGAATAGCACTTCAGTTAACCAATATCCTGCGCGATGTGGCCGAGGATTGTGCGATGGGGCGGATCTACATTCCTCAAGAAGATCTGGAACGCTTTGGCGTAAGAGAGGAGGAACTTCTGGGTCCAGCCCCCTCCCCTGCCATAACGCATCTGCTGAATCATCAGGCAGAGCGCGCCGATTCCTACTTTGCGAAGGCAGAACTCGCCTGGACGGAGCTGACTCCCAATCAGAGACGTCTCTTGCGTCCCGCGCGCCTCATGAGCGCAATCTATCGTGACCTCCTGCTCCAGATGCACCGAGACCGCTACGATGTCTTTGCAAAAAAGTATCGGGTGCCAGCTTACAGAAAGATCCTTTCCCTGCTCCGTGTGACAATGACTGCAGGAAATCCCTCCGCCTAACCCCTGAACCCATCCGCCCAAGCCTTCACGGCGGGATCCATTTTCACAAGATCGGGCCAGCCACGGGTGTAGCCCTCGCCGGGAATTTTCTTGGTGGCATCAAATCCCATGTGCCCACCCATGTTGGGAACAGTGGGTGCGTGATCCAGGCTATCCAGGGGATTCTTGGTCAGGATGCTGTCACGCTGGGGATCGGTATTGGCCATCCAGCGAAAGAGAACCTCGGAGGTGTTCTGAACGTCACAGTCCTCGTCAACGACGACGATGTACTTCGCAAACATCATCTGACCCATGCCCCAGAGGCCGTGCATCACCTTGAAGGCCTGCCAAGGGTACTGTTTCCTGATGGAGACGAAGACAAGGTTATGGAACGTTCCCTCCGCCGGAAGCGCCATGTCGACAATCTCGGGGAAGTTCATCTTGAAGATGGGCAGGAAGATCCGGACACTCGCCCCCCCCATGTGAAAATCCTCCATCGGAGGCCCACCGACGATGGTGCAGGGATAGATCGCATCCTTGCGGTGGGTGATTGCGGTCACATGGAAGACGGGATAGTCGTCCACCGGCGTGTAGAATCCGGTGTGATCACCGAAAGGGCCCTCGGGGCGCATTTCGCCGGGCTGAACGTATCCCTCGATCACAAAATCACTCTCTGCAGGAACCTCCAGAGGCTGGGTGACACACTTCACGAGGTCGACCGACTTCTTACGGGCAAAGCCAGCAAAGAGGATCTCGTCAATTCCATCGGGTAGCGGAGCGGTAGCGGCCAAGGTGAAGGCAGGATCTCCGCCGAGGCAAATGGCCACCGGCATTCTTTCACCTCGCTCGTAGTAGCGCTTCCCATGTCGGGCGGCCACCTTGTGAACCTGCCAGTGCAACCCGGTGGTCTGACCATCGTAAATCTGGATGCGATACATTCCGACATTCCTCTCACCGGTGTCGGGATCCTTTGTGTAGACGGTCGGCAGCGTTATGAAGCGCCCACCATCCTGGGGCCAGCACTTCAAGATCGGCAGATGATCCAAGGAAAAGGGCTCGCCTTGGGCTCCCTCTCCCAAGTGATTGATGACTTCCTGACAGGCAGCACTCTTCACGGTGCGGGGACGGGCGTGGATCAAGTCGATCCCGTTACGCAGAAGCTTCAGGGCATCAGCAAAGCTCTTCGGAGGCTTAGCCTTCATCAGGAACTCAAGCTGCGAGGCCAGTTCGTCCACGGAATCCAAACCAAGAGCCATCGCCATGCGACGCTTTGACCCAAGGGCATTGATCGCCAAAGGAAAGGCGGAGACCTTTCCGTTGATCGTCGGCTTCTCAAAGAGAAGGGCTTTTCCCCCACCCGGGGATTTCATCTCCCGGTCGGCGAGTTCGGTGATCTGCAATTCGGTCGCCACCGGTTCGGTAATACGACGAAGCTCCCCGGCTTCTTCAAGGGCTTTCAGGAAGGCTGCGTAGGATGAATAAGCCATGGGTTTAGTTACTAGAGAATGCCCGTTGTGAAATGGAAAGTCACAGAAAAGATCTCCCTCTTTATAAAATCAGCGGCCGAGTTCACGAAGTCGTTTGCCAGCCATCAGATTGGACTCGATCGCCTCAAGCGATACCCCTTTCGTTTCAGGAACGAAAAACAGGAAAAAGAGGATATAAAGAATGTTCAGTGCCCCGATGAGCAGGAACGTGTTACCCATTCCCAACTTTGAGGAAAAAGGCAGGAAATTTTGGACGATGCATGCACTCACGACGAAGTTGGTGGTCGTGCTGAAGGTGATCCCAAGTTCACGCCCCGATAGAGGGAAAATCTCGGAGCAAAGAACCCAAATGACTGACCCGGCACTGATCGCGAAGCCAAAGCAAAAAAAGAGGATCGAGACGACTGCCGCAATTCCCAAGGCCGGATGCGACGCCGGATCCCTATTAAAGATCAAACCTAGCGAAGTCATTGCGGTGCCCATGATGACGAATCCAGCGTACATGATGGGTTTCCTGCCAAGTTTATCCAAAAACAGGATGGCCAGAAGAACCGCGATGAGATGAGTCGTGCCGCAAAGAACCGTTCCCCATAACTGCTGACTGATCTCTATGAATCCAGCCATTCGATAGATCCTCGGGGCATAGGTAATAATGATGGTGATGCCGGCAAGTTGTTGGATGGCCTGCAAGCCGATACCCAGGGCAACAGCCCTGCGAAAATTGCAGTTCCGGAAAAGTGAGCGCGCGCTTTGACTCATGTTGATGGTGCCGCGTATGGAGACCATCTCCTGACTGATGTCAGCCTCACTAAGGTGCATTCTGCGGAACTCGGCGACCGCTTCTTGTTCCTTGCCCATGAGAGAGAGCCACCTCGGACTTTCCGGCACGAAGATCATCCCGATTAAAAGTAAAATCCCCGGCAGAGAGATGAACATGTACATCAGGCGCCAATGCCCCCCCACCACATTGTCCACATCGAGATAACTTCCCAACCAAGCGTTTCCCAGGAAGGCCATCAAAATCCCGGCAGCAAGCATGAATTCGTAGAAACCGATGATAACTCCACGCACTTTTTGTGGAGAAATCTCCGAGAGATAAAGAGGAGTGGTAAAGCAGGCCATTCCCAAGGAGACCCCCATGGTGAATCTGAAAAGGGCAAGAAGTTGCCAGCAGGTCGCCAGTGAGCAACCAAGACATCCCATGCAAAAAATCAGGGCACTGATCATGATGGTCTTGCGTCGACCGAGATGTCTGGAAACAAAGCCACTGGTTACGGCACCGCAAACCGCCCCCCAGTTCAGCATTCCCACCAGAATTCCTATGTTGCAATTGCTAATCCCGAAGGCTTTCTGAACAAACTCTTGGGCACCAGAACTGACACCGAACCCAAGACCATAAAGCATGCCTGCCACGGCAGCCGTGATCCCGAACACATAAACAATCGGATGGAGACTTCTGGCGATTATTTTGCCCGAAGAATTGGATTCTCGCATCAATGAGGTTAACATCAGGCTTACGCTGGACAACGTGATTTTGTCATTGTGACCAGCTCTTCATGCTTAAAACCGCCTGGGCAAACATAAAAAAGATTGCCCGGAACGCGATTGCATGGATGATTACCACCCCTCGGTATTTTCCGAGAAATCCCTGGAGTTGTAGCTCAATTGGTCAGAGCACCGCCCTGTCACGGCGGGGGTTGCGGGTTCGAGCCCCGTCAACTCCGGTGGGATTTTTTAAAAATCACCTGACCCCTAGGCACCGCAAAAAGCCATGAGGGCGTAGAAATCGGTCCGATCGGAGAAAAGAACCTCAGCGGGCTTGAAGCCGGAGTTGACAGCCATCCGATTCAGCGTGGTGATCTCCTCGGGAAAATCGGAGGTGGTGACGTGCTGCACGGCCCCGGCAACTTCCTCCACGGAGAGGGCTTTCCAAGACCAGCGCGCATGATCGACCCAGCGCCCCATGTAAGAGTCTCTGGTTTCTCCGGGGGTGAGGACGGGATCGAAGATCAGCAGGACGCCTCCGGGGGAGATCTTGCGACGAAGTTCGCCGAAGAAGAACTCCTTCTCACGTCGCGGTAGGTGGTGCAGCGACAAACCGATGTAGATGATGTCGTAGACCTCCGGAAGCGTCGGAAGACTCAAAAGAAAATCCCCCTCGTGCAGGCTGCAGGGCACCGAAAGATCCTGCGTGTTTTTGGCCGCCAGATCGAGCGCCACGGGAGAGAGGTCGATTCCGGTGTAGGAGCGCAAGGGTCTTCCCCTCAGGATCCCGGAACTGAAGGCGGCATCCCCGCATCCGAGATCCAAAAAAGAAAAGGGGCGGCCAAACCCATCAAGCCAAGCCGAGAGTGCATCTCTGACCGATCGATGGTAGAGGTAGTCGTTGTCCACAATCCTGCGGTAAAGCGTCCACCCGTTGAAGAATTCCTGCACTGCAACGGAATTACGTTCATCCACTTCATCCGCAATACGCGTTTTCTCGATCATTCCCGTAGATTCCATCCGGGGAGGCTAAACGGAAGACGGTTAAAAATCCACCACCGCGCGCATCCCGACCACCAGGGCATTTCCATAATCGCGGGTGCCTCCGGGATGCAGGATGTACTGGAGATCAGGTTGGATCGCGATGGCAGGAGCAAGTCGGATCGAATAGGTCAGTTCGGAAACGGCCTCGAAAGAGGCACCGGAGGCACCGGCCTGATCAGCCTTGTTTTTCAGATAGTTACTGACGTCGGCATAGGCAAAGGAAAGGCCGATTTTATCGGCATCCCGAGTCGGAATCAGTCCCGTGTAGACAAATCCTGCGGAGGTGTAGAAGGAGCTTACGCTCACCTCCTGGGGATCGAAACCCACTTGAGCAAACGATGAGAGCCCCTTCCCGGAGTCAACAGAGGGGGGTGTTGCATCTTTTCCCGAATGGACTGGGTTCTTGCCATCAGCAGAGTCAGCCACCTTGGGTGGAGCCTTGTACAATTGCTGGTCAATGATTCCATAGAAGCCGCTGCTGTAGGCAACGGCGGTCGGTGAACCATAGGAAAACGCGTCTCTCTCTCCCTCCTGGGGGCCTTGGCCGGTCTGAAACCAACAACCGACTTTGGCCGTGCCGGGCAACCCTTTTGCCGTCGCGTCCTTGTTCCATGTGGCGGCGGCCTCGTTGATATTCAGGAATCCCCCGGATGGCCCGAAATTCCAATTGAAGTTATGAAGGTTGTTCTCCTGCTCAAAGGGATTGGCTTGCATGAAAATCGATCGCAAGGTGAGCCAAGAGGATGGTTGGAGTGCCAACCTAATCCCGGGGGTTGCCGTCGGATACTGAGGCCCTCCGTTGGGAAGATTCAAGGTGACGAGAGCCATCGGTCCAAAGGCTGAGTTGACAAAAAGGTTTGCCGTATCCGACGTCATGAACTCCGTATCGAACGGCAACAGTCCCCCACGCAGGGAGACAACGTCATGAAAGAGGTTTTGCTGCAACCAGAGCTCATAGCATCTGAAGGCAGGTGCTCCGGCGATCGTGCTGGCCGTGAAGGCGTCGCCGATAAAGTTCTTGGAGACGTCATTGCCGTAGAGCCAAAGCCACGTATTCTTAAAAGAGGCTCCTTCCCATCCCGCCACCTTCTGGAGATCAACGGCCAGACCCAAATTAAGAAGCCCTGTATAAGTTCCCCCCTCTTTTTGCCCCCCCTGCACATTGCCAAGCAGATCAGAGATCGACTGAAGGGTCATGACCACACCATTGGTTTCGAGTTGAGGGCGCCCCCCTTTAAACTCTCCAAGCAGTCTCTGCTGATTCAGGATGTTGATGGGATCAGGAATGTCGACCGGGTCGGCATGGAGTGACATGTTGAGGCCCATCAAGAACGCTGCAAAAAGCCGTAGAACCCAGGATTGTTTTTTAAAAAAGAATGTGGCCATAAACATCACCTTTCCAAGCGATAGACATAACGAGCTAGCACCTCCCCGATGAGGTAGAGAAGGAAAATAATCGCCGTTATCCAAAAGCTCGGCGGCCAGTTGGAGACGCAGGCAAGAAGAATTCCAGTCCAGACAGAGAGAAGCCCGATGAGGATCGAGATGAGAATGGAACTCCAAAAACCTCGGCAGAAGCGCGCCGCGATACCGGCGGGTCCGATCACCAGGGTGAAGACAAGCAGGATCCCGACAACCTGACTCGCCAAGGTGACGGCTATCCCAAGAATGACCATGAAAGCCGCGGAGAGGGCGGTCAGCGAGATGCCCCGTGATTCGGCAAGCTCCGGCAGGAGACTGGCGAAGAGCAGGCGCCTTGAGAAAAGGGCGAGGGCCACGAGGCTGACAATGGCAAGTGCCAGAGTCGCCATGATCTGTGAATGCGATACCCCGAAGATGTTGCCGAAGAGAATGGACGTGGCCTGTCCGGCAAACCCCTTGTAAAGGGCCAGAAAGAGTGTTCCCACACCGAGCGCGAAGGAGAGGACCATGCCGACCGCAAGTTCACTGCGATGGAGTTTGTTGCCTGATATCCCCATCAATGCTCCGGCCACGCAACTGATGAGCAGCATCCCCTGCAAGGAGGAGAGTCCGAACAGAGCAGCTCCGGTGGCCCCGGTAAATCCAATGTGCGCAAGGGCATGGGCTGCAAATCCCACGTTCCGGATGATCACGAAATAACCGACGACCGCTCCGAGAATCGCGGCGATGGAGCCAGCAAAGAAGGCATTGCGGACAAAGTCGTAACTGAAGTTACTCAGGAGTTGTTCAAGCATGGCAGGCGGCCTCCGTGACATTGCCTTCGGAGCTGACAATGAAGACGTGCTTCTCCGTCCTGATGACGTCCATCCGCATCCCGTAGAGTCGACTCAGCGAAGGTGCGGTGATCACCTCGTCGACAGTCCCGAGCGCGGCGCCGCCACCCGCGATGAAAAGGACTCGATCCATCACGCCGAGGAGCGGATTGATGTCATGGGCGATGAACAGCACCGTGGTTCCTGTCTCTTTTCTTAATTTTTCGATATGCTCGACCAGAAGCATCTGATTTTTGGGATCAAGGCTTGCAAGCGGTTCGTCGAGAACAAGAAGACGGGGCTTGTCGATCAATGACTGGGCAAGCATGACACGCGTCTTCTCCCCGGGGGAGAGCACGGAGAAAGGTCGATCCGCGTAGGCGGATGCTCCCGCCAACTCCAATGCTTGGGAGACATCACCTCTGCCGGAACGGGAAGGCCAAGGACATCCCCAGAATTCACCGCGACGAACGGCGGATACCAAGGAACGGGCACTCAAGGCCGTCCCCTCGATGCTATCGCCACGCTGAGGCATGTACCCGACAGAGTGGTTTGTTTTGCCCGGCGGTTTCCCAAAAACAAGCAACTCTCCGCAACTGATGGGACAAAGTCCCAAAAGGGCCCTCAGCAACGTGGTCTTCCCAGCTCCATTAGGTCCAAAAATACCGATGAATTCCCCCTCCTGAATTTCCGCCGAGACACCATGCAGGATTTGTCGCCCACCCAAGCGAATCCCAAGGTCTCGGATCGAGAGGGCGGTGGTCATCAGCGGGCGGTTTAATTCAAGGCAGCATCAACGGCTGCCAACTGCGAGAGCATCCACTGCACATACGTTTTGGCATGGGCAGGCTGTGTCTCCGTGACACCAACGACGGGAATGCCACTGCTTTTTGCAAGATCCTTCATTCGTTGGGTTACAGGATTGGAGACCTGACTATTACAGAAAAGGATCCCTGCGGTCTTGGTGGTGAGGCTTTTTTCAAAGTTCGCAGTCTGCCTGAAGCTCGGATCGGTGTCATTCATCACGGCAAGCTGGAACCCGTAATTCAGCATTTCAAATCCCAACGCCGTGGCCATGTAGCCAAAGACAGGTTCGGTGGCCGTGACTTTGATCCCACGGGTTTTGGGCTGCAATTTGGTGATTTCCTCTAGAAGTGGTCGCATCGCCTTGGAGAATCTCGGGACTGCATCCGGATTGTTAAGAACCGATGCCAGTTTTGCGACCAGCGCCGGCATAGTCCGGGGATCATACCAGATGTGGGGATTGTCCCCCTCTTTGGCGCCGATCAGGTCGGAAACCTTGATGACGACGCGCCCAGACTTGGACTGAGCGGCGATCAACTTCTCCATCCAGTTGTCATACCCGATACCCGAATAAATCACGATGTCGGCATTGGCCACGGCCTTAGCGGTCTCTGCATCGGTCTGAAACTCATGAGGATCCTGATTCGGGTTGCTCATGATACTGGTGACCTTGGCGGAAGTTCCCGCAACCTGAACCGCGACTCCACCGTAAAAGTTCTCCGCGGCAACGATATTGACCGACTGGGAGCGTAGTGGACTCATCGCCACGAGGGAAAACGCGGCAACAATGCAAAAAACATTTCTCCTCATCGGCGATCATTACAGCTCATCGATACTGATAAGTCAATCTCATTAGTTTGCCTAATCATCCAACTTTTCCTTCCTCCCGATAGTGCTCCACTGATGTCTTGAAATCAGCTTCTCCAAGCGGCAACTTGAACCCTTGTCACTCGAACGACGCACCACGAAACAAAAGGAGGCCATCAAGGCGGTTCTAGCCGGAGAATTCGGCCCTCTCCTGCCTGACGAGATCCATGGATTGGCACTGAAATCCGTTCCCTCCCTAGGGATTGCCACCGTCTACCGCTCGCTCAAATCGCTCCAAGACGAGGGATTGGTTTGCTGCGTTGAGATCCCCGGACAAGCCCCCCGCTACGAGCGTGCTGACAAGGGGCACCACCACCATTTTCACTGCCAGAAATGCCACGCGGTCTTTGATCTGGAAAAATGCGTGGAGGGTCTGAAAAAACTAGTCCCCTCGGGATTTCAAGTCACCAGTCACGAGATCACGCTCCACGGACTGTGTAAGACGTGCGCCTGAAAGCCAAACTCAGGGCACTCGGCCTCGTGGCTCTTGTTGCGTTATCACCCTCTGTCCTTGGTGAAAACTCTCCCATTCTTAATCCCAAGCTAGGCGATCCTGTCCTGCAGGAACTGATGGGAGGGTGCTCCCTACGCTGTGCCTTCTTCTGGGAGACCTGGGCGGGAGCCTCCCGGGATTCGCTCAAGCCGGCCTCCGAATTCTGCGATGATGATGCCACCACCTCATGGATCTCCCCTACCCCGGGGCCGGGCGAGATCATTCAGTTCCGCATTCCTAAAAAACTGCCACAGGACTGTAAAGACACCCCTTTCTACGGGATCACGATCGCCAACGGGGTGATCCGGACGCTGGAGGAGTTCCGCGGCTATGCCCGCGTGAGGTCAATGACCCTTCTCGTGAACAAAAAGCCGATCGCACGCCTTCATCTTGCCGATACCTGGCGTTGGCAGGACTTTCACTTCCCCGACATCTATCTGAACCAAGGAGACATCATCGAACTCACAATCGATGAAATCTATCCCGGCAAGAGCTCGCAGCAACCCGGCATCACCGAGATCGTCCTGCAAGGGGCACACTAGAACGGTTACAACGCCCTAACGGCGACCAAAACCGAACAAGCGTCCGATGCCCCCCTTTTTTGGGGAAGCTCCTGAAGATTTCTGACCCTGCCCGGAATTGCCTCCACCCTCGTGGTGACGGGATTGACCGGCATGGCGCGATCCTGAGGAACGGGGCGCACGCACCTCTCCCGGCCGACGGGGAGGACGACGGCCTCCCGCCCCTTTTTCCCGGGGAGGAGCCGGTTGTGTATAGTCAAAGCCTTCCGCCTTCACGCGCGGAATACCCCTGCGGGTAAATCGCTCAAGCGCCCGCACGGCATCCTCATCCTCTTTCGACACAAAACTGATCGCCTCACCGACGGCCTTCGCGCGTCCGGTGCGACCGATACGGTGGACATAATCCTCGTGGTGAGGGGGAAAGTCGTAGTTCACGACATGCGAGATACCGTCGACATCGATGCCACGCGCCGCAATATCGGTCGCGACAAGGACACGGATTTTTCCCTCGCGGAATTCATGGAGCGCACGCAGACGCTGGTTTTGGGAGCGATTGGAGTGAATGGCTCCCGTGGTGATACCCACTTGCTCGAGACGCCTTGCGATACGATCGGCGCCATGTTTGGTACGCGTAAAGACGAGGACCATGTTCATCCGCTGATCCTGAAGCAGATGAAGCAGAAGTCCGGGCTTGAGGTGCTGTGGTATCTCATAGACCGATTGGGTCACCGTATCCGCGGGATTAGAACGGCGACCGATCTCGACGGTCTCGGGTTCATGAAGAAACTCACCGGTTAACTTCTCAATCTCGCGGGAGAGCGTCGCCGAGAAGAAAAGTGTCTGACGCTTGCGAGGCAGAAGCTTGACGATTTGGCGGATGGCAGGAACGAAGCCCATGTCGAGCATCCGGTCGGCCTCGTCGAGCACCAGAAACTCAATATGCGCGAAGGCCTTCTCCCTTCCACGGATCAGGTCGAGCAGTCGACCCGGCGTCGCGATCACGATGTCAGCACCCTGCTCGAGTGCCTTTATTTGGGGTCTCTCGCTCACACCTCCGAAGATAGTGGCCACGGTAAGGGGGAGATGCTTCGCGTAGGCACGCACGTTTTCCTCGATCTGCACGACGAGTTCCCGGGTCGGGGCTATGACCAGCGCCCGTATGCCTTTGGACGGAGCAGCAGCCAACACCGAGAGGATAGGGAGAGTAAATGCAGCCGTCTTTCCAGTACCGGTCTGAGCAATGCCGATCAGGTCACGACGCTTAAGAACAAAGGGTATGGCAGCGGACTGGATGGGAGTCGGTTCGGTGTAACCCGATTCCTGAACTGCTTTGAGAATGGCGGCATCAAGGCCGAGGGAGCGGAAAGGCATTCCCGGAGCAAAGGGATAAATTCGTAAACGGGCAACTTCTTTAAAGAAGGATCAGGGCAAGGAATGTTGAATCACCATTACTGGTGATTGAAGTAATCAAGTGCAGACTTCTTTGCCTCATGGGCAGCCTCGTGCAACTGCTTGTACTCAAGAGCACCGAAAATCACCAAGGCGACCAAGAAAGCCAACCCAAGGAATTTTAAATTGCGCCGATCCTGAGAATCCTTCGGTTTCTGAATGCCCAAAATGCGCGGTCGCAACACGGATGGCTCCTGAACTTCACGGAAGCCAGGATCAAGCATCGCAACCTTGCGAACAGGAATATTCTTATCCCCCGGAACCTTCGGAGAAATGCCACCAGCCAAAGACTGTGAATCATCATTAGTCATGACTAACTTGCTGATAAGCTTCCCCCCAAGGAATGACTAGCAATTTTTTGTGAAATTTCCGTCTTTCCAAGAACTTATGAAAGTCCCCTGTTGGAAATAGGAGACTTTCAAGAAGAGGACATAACTCTGACTTATTGGGGAATGAACTAATTACCCTACCTGTCCTTGGGGACAAGTTTGCAAGCCGTCAAGACGATATCGCCAACTTTGACCTCTTTGAAAGTACCCTTGATCGCGACTTTCTGATCGATGCTGAGGTAGGTGCCCTGAGAGAGAATATTTCCGCTTCGATCACGATGCACGATGGTGGCGGCTGATCCATCTGCGGAGATTTGGATTTCCGAATTGTCAGGGATCGATCCATAAAGGAAGTCGGCTTTGACTGCTGGAAGGTTGCCGGAAGCACCCTGAAGGGTGACTACCAGCACCTTGTTCTCACCATTTCCATTGCTGAGAGCGGAGACCCTACCGATCACGGTGATACGCTTGCCCGAATATTTGCCGATCGCAGCATCGGGCTGAGTAGCGAAATCAGTGGCGATTACCTTCAGCGGAACAACCCTGTTGTCGGGAAGTGGCTTGAGGTAGGAGGCTGCATCCATCTTCGCGATTTTTGTCGTCGGGAAGTCCTGGGCGACCAAGGGAAAAGCAGGAACAAGGACTATGGTCAGGAGAAAGAGGAATTTGTGTCTGGGGTTCATGGGATGAGGAGTATCAGAGGGGGATAAAAATCGGGAAGCTCAAACATCGCTTTCCCCTGCAACCTTTCCATCTTTAATCCGACCCTTATTTCCTGTTTGCTGGGAACATGACCTTCTTAGCAACATTGCTCAGGCACCCTTACATGATCGTCGGTATTGGGGGAGCCATCGGTTCCATCGCCCGTGCAGGCATGACGGATCTTGTCACCCGCTGGGTGGGCAATTCTTTCCCTTACGGCACGGTGGCGGTAAATATCACCGGCGCAATCGTGATGGGTCTGCTGGCCGGATATGGTGAGACAGAGCCAGGAAAGCTGATCTTTTCACCGGGAGCCCGCGCTTTCCTGATGATCGGCGTCTTGGGGGGCTATACCACCTTCTCCTCTTTCAGCCTTCAGACATTTCTCCTGATGGAACAGGGAAATTTGACCGGGGCGTTATTGAATGTATTGCTCTCGGTCCTGCTCTGCGTGGCAGGCATCTGGCTTGGATTTACTCTGATTCGAGCCTTTGAATAAAAAACGGAGAGGGCGCAAGTCATTCAAGTAACCTGCTTTGCCGTGGCGGACGCATTCCCCAACAATAAAAGAAATTCGGGCTTTAGTCTGATAGAACTTCTTGCCGTCATTGCATTGATCGCGGCACTGATCTCATTGGCCGTGCCGGCATGGACTTCGATCACGCGTCATCAGGCCAAGAATAGCGCCGTCAGCCTTGTGATGGAGGGATTGGATCAGGCCCGTATTGCAGCAACCTCAGGAAAGAAGGAGGTCTGGGTTGTGTTCAGGAATGATGCTGCAAAAAAAGCCTCTCTCCGACTCGTGAGTCAGGAGGCCTCCAGTTACACGCCTCTGGGCAACTGGATCATGCTTCCCCAAGGAATCACATTCCAAACGGGCGAAAGCACACTTATGGAGCAAAAACCTCCCGATGTCATTATTGCGACTGCCTTGGGATCACAACTGTCAAAGGGAGCAACCCTTGGAAGCATTCTCTTCCTGCGATCCGGCAGAATAGGAGTTCCCCAGCCGGGAGGTCCGACCTTATCCCTGAAACTTGAATGCAACAATGCTCAGCTAGCTGACCCCATCACCATTTCTCGCGCCACCGGCCGTTCAACTGTTCGATGAAAAGCAGGAATTTATCTCTCCTCCATTCCAGAACTCGGGGGTTCACCCTATCGGAGATCCTAATAGCCCTTCTTATTTTTTCGATAGCGGCCGTCGTACTCATCGGACTCTTTCCATTGGCTCACCAAACCCAAAAATTAGCCATGGAACAGACCCGCGCCGCATTGATCGCTTCAAACATCATGGAGGCACTGACCGGGAATCAGTGTCACGAAACCCTCCAGATCGCTATCGGAACAAGCAATGGAATTCCTCGCTGGGAAAGCATTGAGTCGGCGACCTCTACAAATATCTATGTGGCTTATGACTCCACCTGCCAGCCCTGCAGGGTCATCCCTTTATCAGAGGCTACAAACCCGATCATGGACCTGGGCATTGTTGCCTTGGCCTCGGTGACCATTAACAAAAAAAGAAATCCCGCGCATCTTGTGACGGCAGAGGTAGTCATTGAATCCCCTCCCTCGGCTCCGCCTTCGGGACGAGCATCACATCGATTCGTACGGCTTATATCCGCACCATGAGCATGCGAAGCGAAGATCCGTCACCGACAATCTGCCAGAATGGATTTACCCTGGTGGAGGTGCTTGTCTCCTCGGCGATACTTCTCGCCCTGGTAGTCCTTTTGCTGGGAATGAGTCATGGCGCATCGAGGTTTTGGAGCGATAGCGAGGGAAAGCGCGATGCTCTGCGCGAACTCCACTCGTCGTTGCAGATGATGACGGAGGATCTTCATTCCGCGGTGATCACCCCCGAAGAGGCGTCATTCGAGATTCAAAACCCAACAAAGGATGCTCAATCGCTTTTCTTTTTGGTCTCCCATCCCTTTGACCATCGGCACGCAGAAACCAAGGGCGATCTTTGTGCCGTCGGGTATTTTCTAGCCCCGGATCCAAAGGAGAAGGGACTTACGAATCTTTATAGATTTCACATGGCAGGAGAGTCGGTTTCTAAGGCCGTTGAGTCAAACTCCTTGCACTCTCTTTACAGCCAGGCGGCACCAGGGAACATCTCAACCACAGAGATGCTTGCACGAAATATTATTTCGATTCGGATTATTCAACTGCCTACGGAAACAGAATCTCCGGAGCTTCTGGAAGTGAGCCTCTCGTCAATCAACACAAAAACCGCGCGACTCCTGGCCTCCGATCCACAAGCCACTCAAAGAAACACCCGCCTGCTCAAACAGAGAGAGCAGAAAGTAACGACGTATATTCAGCTTCCGGCATGCCGAGAAAGAAGCTCATTCCGATGAGCAACCACCCCTCCAAGACACCCTGCAGGGGAGGAAGAGCTGGTTCAGCGATCATCGCAGTCCTGGGTTTGATTGCCCTGCTCACCCTCCTGCTGGTTTCACTTCTACAAAGCGTAAGGATGGAGAGATCCAGCAGTGCTTCAAATTTCGCAGCCGAACAGGCTTATCTGAGCGCGGAGTCGGCTATTGCATCGGCAAGCGCGCTCCTGATCACCGCGACCTCAAACCGTCCCGCTTACCTGATAGGTCTGACCAATAACCAGGAGGAAGCAGCGCATGGCGACTTAGCTCCAGCCCTGATGATAGGAGCCACCAATCTTAGCTCCAAGAACCAGATGCTTCCCCTGTTCTCCTTTGACCTGAAGAGGGCGTCGCTTTTTCCAAGGATGACGAACGGCACGCTTGAATCCCTTCTGGATGAACGACTTTCCACAAACTCATCCGTGGCTGTGGATCTGAATGACCCATCGCTAGTCGCCAGCTTCACTCAAACAAATGGTACGAATTCGCCGATTCTCAAAACGCCGGGAATGATTTCGATCGAAGGTAGGTACCCGGCGCTCTGGCAGTCACTGCATGACGACGACGGCACCATCGTGGGCCGCTATGCCTTCATCTTGACTGACGAGTCATCGAAATTAAATCCAGCACTCCATCATGGCAATCCGCGTACCGACGCAACGAATTGGGATAACGGACCCGGCGATATTCCACTGACGAATGGAACGACCGAACTACCCGATGCGCACGAAGCAGCCGAGTTGCGTCATGTTGCGGAGATTCTTCCTACGGCGGGGAGCTATGAAACCGCGTTTTCCTCAGAAGAGGATTACCAAAGAATGCGCCCATTGCTTACTCACGATCCCTGCCGCACGCCTGATTTGATCCCGGCGACACTCCCGGAGGGCGGGTTGCCTAAATACAATCTGAATGATCTTGCGACCAATCCCGCCTGGGGAACTACCTCCTATGATCGGGCAACCAATCTCGCGCGGATTATCGACAAGAATCTTCCGAAATTCAAACAGCGTGATCCATCTCTTGCCGGAAAAGGAAACGACCCGTTTCTTTACCTGACACGGCTTGCATGCTGCATCGTCGATTATATTTCCCCGACACAGGGACCGACCGGCCCGCCGGGAGGGGAACCCTCCGGTCGTGACCTCGTCCCATATGTGACACAGATTGCAGAGAAGTGCACCCGTACCGCCTACGACACGAACGCCTCTCCCAACACCACAACGGTAGAGAGCCAGTTTTTTGTCGAGGTCTGGAATCCAACGACGAGCACCATTCCTTCCGGAAGCCCTCGACTGCTGATTGGAAACAGGGCCCGGCTAAATTTCGGGGATGGATTAAAAACTCCCTTCCGAAATTACGATGAAGTTCTTCCCAGCACACCTGCACTCAAGCCAAACGAGTTCGCCGTCTATGCGTTCAATCCCGAAACACAAACTTGGACCTCACCGATTCAAGCCACGAGTCCGCCAAGTTGGATACAAGGCCCCACAGGCAATGCAATCGATGAGCACCAGAACTTCGAGTTCTACTGGAATGGAAAGCTTGTTGATATGTCACGCAGACCGCCCCGTTCACCCGGAAACGAATACGGGGGCCTGACGCATTATAAAGACACTTTAGGAGATTCATTACCCCACTGGCAGTGTTTCACCATACCAACGTGGTCTGCAGGTAAGGATCAACGCCCCATTCCTGATGAGTCAGGTTCGGCCATCAATACAAACAATTACCGCTTTGTAGCTGATCCCCGTGCGAATTTCCTGACTTCCTACAATTGGGGTACCCAAATCAACTACCCGATCAATACCTTGTGGAAGGGAATCAAACCCGCAGGGCAAGGTTTATGGTCACTGATGGACCCTTATTGGACATGGACAAGCCGCGACTATATTCCCGTAAATCCACCCGCGGGCAGCCTGCCTGCTAGTTCCAACCAGAATCCCGACCAGATCCCCTCCCCTTATAATCTGAACAGGGATTCCATCACCGCCCCGTTTGTGATGCGCAAGGGACCGATGAAATCCCTAGTCGAGCTGGGAAATGTTTTTGATCCAGCCCAAATCGATGACAACGGGCAGCCCTCGACTAACAATTACCGCTTTTGTAATGGCGGTGCCAGAACGCTACGGATCGGACAACCGGAATTCACATTCTCCGGTACGTACAATTGGAACACTCCCGGCAAGCGAGCCATCGAACTCCTCGATCTCTTCACCCTTGCCGATCAAGGAAGGCATGCCCCCTCATCTGCAACAATTCCATCCGAGACCAACTCAGGCGTCCCAGGACGCATCAACGTGAATACGGCATCCCATGCGGTGCTCACCACGCTGTTTTATGGCATAGGAGTCACCTCAGATCAGCGATCAACAAATTCGCGTATCGGAGCCAATGCCGCCGATGATCTGGCATCAGTCATCGAAAAAAATCGCCCCTACCAGAAGCTTTCGGACCTGTACCCCCTCACAACGAATTTTGTGAATGCACAGACCTACACTCCGGTTCTTTTCGGAAACGTCCGTAATAGCTTTCCACCTGTAGCGGATGCTTTCGACAGGGCCAGGGAGGAAGCTTTTGGGAAATTCATTGGTCACTGCGCGTTGCAGACCCGCTTGTTTCATCTCTACGCCATCGGAGAGGCTCTGGATCGTCATGGCAAGACCATTGGCCGTGCCATTGTGGAGGGATTGCTACGCTTGGAACCCGATCATCAGGGCAGACTCATCCCACACTTCCATGACGTCCAATGGCATTGAACTAGGATCAGTATGATTTCCCTACCCTCACTTTTGATCATGGCTCAGGCCATTGCGCTTTCTTCAACATTAACCACCTCAACATTCAATCTGGCGTCAAACCGACCTCACACCCATCGCCATCACGGGACAGAGACACCAACTCAAACGCCCTCAGTAAAGGTCACCATCGTGAATGCAACCTGTATCCCCGCCATCGCATTGGGAACACAAGGAACTAATAAACTGACCGCATATCCTAACTTCCCCCAAGGTGAATGGACAGCAAACCAAGCCGTTCCTACGCCAGAGGTACATTACGTTGCGCTCAGCACAAATGGAACGTTGATTGCATCTCAGATCATCAAATTCAAACATGTATCGAGCCAGTTCCTTCTACTTACGGGTGATTTAAGCAGGAATAACCCACCCGATCATCTCCCTCAGTTAAGCGCCGCCGAAGATGGTATCCACAATTTTCCGCCAAATTTCCAATTTCATGTCATCCCCTACTCACTGGTCTGCAGCGATCCGTGTCACTACCGTTTCATCAATGCGATGCCGGGAAAAATCCTCATCATCAGAAGCACTCCCTGTGACAGGAAGCCCCCTCAACAACTTGCTTACCTCGCCCCAGGTAACAGTGCACTGCTTGTCCACCAACCCGGATCCGCTAAATTTGAAATCGAGGTGGATGGTCAGGTCAGCACTTTTTGCATCAATCAGGAGGGAGCAGTGGGCAACTGCATTGTTCCCTTTTTTCTAAGGAACGGAATTCCTGATCACATCACTGTCTTCGAGGATCCTTGAGCTCAACCACCAAGAGTCAGGCGCTGCCTCAGTGACTCTCTTGATTGGTTTGTTGGAGCGACTTTGGAAGGAGGCCGTTGAACTCAAGAGGGTTTTCGAACTTCTTAACATCCGTAGGCATGATGCCGATCGTTTTTGACGGAGTCCGGGGTTTCGCAACGGGAGGCGGTAAGGGAGCATCTTCCAACAATTTTTGCGCCCTCATCTTCTCGATTTTTTCATTCATGCTGTCCATCTGCTCTTTAAGAGGAACCTGCGTGTCGACACCCGCTTCGGGAGCAATAAGCATGTCCGATTCCAGAATTTTTTCCTTTGCCTCTTTCTCCGCATGGAATTTTTTCAAAAAAACATTGTTACCCGAATAAAAATCAATCTCCGGGGATCTTGAGTTGTTCTTTACGGCTTTCTCAAAATCATATTTTTTTTCCGTCAGATACAGCACCACAACCGTCAAAACTAGTAACAGCATGGCGAGAATGATCATGACAAGCCCAAGCTGATCGGAGGTTTTGGCGTGGGTGGAGCCCTTGTTCCCAATTTTGGAGGCAATGGGTTTCAACGGCCGTTCTCCGTGATTCCAAAAATCAACCTGCCCTTTATTGGTGGGGGTCAGGGAGCGTTTCTTTTCAGCAGTCTCCGCCGAGGAGGACGGACTAACCTGTGCGGGTGGAATGACAGGATCTACCCGAGGTGATAGGGGAAACTGCTCTATGTTAGAGATTTCCTCGGGTTCTCCCATAAATTCAAATTACCCAAGGTCAGCATGAAGACCACCTAAAAATTGTTCCATTTGAGTAACAAGCCCCCCTTATCCTAATCTCTTTTGATCCTGCCGGGCTTGCGTCATGGTAGTGTTTTCAATGAGTTCCGAATTCCAATACAGACTTCGCAAACTTGCCGATCACTGCGCCATTCCGGGCTTGATTCGCTACGTCGTGCTCTTCAACGCACTGGTTTTTATCCTTCATTTGATTTCCCCGGGATATCTCTCCGTTCTGGAACTTGATCCAACAATGGTCCTTCATGGCCAAATTTGGCGACTGGTCACCTGGATTTTCATTCCCGAAACCCTGAGTCCCTTCTGGATTTTCTTTTCTCTCCTATTCCTTCTCTATCTTGGCGACGGCTTGGAAACGGCGATGGGAGCAACAAAACTCACTCTCTTTTATCTGAGCGGCATTGTTCTCTGCACGATTGTCTCTTTCTTCTTCGGCTTATTGGGATCGGGAGGTTCGATCGGTCGGGCAAACACCTTCCTGAACCTCTCGTTGCTTCTCGCATTTGCCACAGTCTATCCGGACTTCAAGGTTCTGGTATTCTTCGTCCTTCCGGTAAGGATCGCCTGGTTGGCCCTGTTCAGTGCAGCCATCATGGTTCTATCGGCCCTTGGACAACCTCTGGTCGTCACGGCGACTTTGGGTGCTGCATTCCTGAACTTCCTGTTGTTTTTTCACGGCGAATTAAGAGCCCATCTTGGTTTTCTAAAATCGGGTGCCAAACGATTTGCAGGAACACCCTCCCGATCCAAACAAGCAGACTTGCCCGACGAAACACTCCATCGTTGCGACGCCTGCGGAAAAACAGAGATCAGTCATCCGGAGGTTGATTTCCGCGTCTCTGCAACCGGCGGCGAGTTTTGCAAGGAACACCTGCCGTCGAAAAACTGATCAACGAATTCAAGAAAGGAGCGAGCGCATCCTTTTAGCAGGGCGAAAAAACAATTTTGCCACCCTGTTGCCTCCTGAGGACCGATACCCCGAGAACCTCACCGACCATTGTTTGCTCCAAAGCTGCCGCCTCGGGATACTCACGGATGAGATTCGCTTCGGGATGATGGGACTCTTGGATTTCCCAAGCCTGACCATCAATCCTGAGAACGGCCATTCTCTCCTCTCGATTGCGCAGGCGCACGAACGCCCGGACTCTTTCAACGGACTCCAACGGAGAAATCGTGGCTTTGTAACGTTCCGCCTCGTTTCGAAAATAAAGCGCCAGAAGTTTCTGGGGCGCGGTGGAGCCGAAAAGCTTTCCCGCATCTCGAAGGAAGCCAAGCGCCAGTCCGAGCCCGGGTTCAGCAAAGAGAAGTTCACCGGACTCGGAAAGCCTGTAGAACATCAACGGGCGGCCCTTAGGAGCCGGCTGTCTCCAGGTATTCAAATAACCCTCCGATGCGAGTGCAAGGCAATGGGCCTTCACTCCCATGTAACTCATCCCCAACTCGGCTGCGATTTCCTTAACACCGAGCCCCTTTTCGGAACGCTTGATCAGATCAAGCACCGCCAAGCGGGCTCCCTGCCCCGCACCGAAAACGAGACTCTTTCTCATCAGAATAACTCTCCTTGTGCGGGGTGACGGATATCGGGGGGGGGATTTTGCGGCCTCTCATTTAATGCACCATTAAGTTCACTGTTACCGTTCCCAACCGTCAGCTTTCCAGTGTTTCCCGACGCCTCCCTCTCAACCTCAGCCGTGAGTGATCGAAATTCGCATTTCCTCAGCGCCTCGATGAGCTCTGGATAACAAGGGGTAACCCTCATTTCTTCGATCGGGAGCGGCAACGGCAAATCAAGGTCAAGCGCCACCATCTGCCGGTTCTGAAAGATCAGTTCTCTCGAGGCGTTCACTTTCTCCCTTACCTTGGGATCCAGATGATTCGAATCGAGAATGATGTCCAGTGATCCGTACTGGTTGATCCATTTGGCCGCGGTCTTTCCACCAACTCCGGGAATACCAGGAATATTGTCCGCAGAGTCGCCGGTGAGTGCCAGAACGTCCGCGATCAGGGAGGGCTCCACACCCCACTTTTCCCTGACATCCGCGACACCCAGCAACTTGAATCCCAAGACTCCTTCATCCAGATCGGCCTTTGCCGTTGAGTAAATACTGACGTCTTCGCGGACTACTTGCAGGATATCCTTGTCATTCGTTGCAATCACACACTCGATACCCAACCTCGAGGCCTCGATTGCATAAGATGCAATGAGATCATCGGCCTCATGGTTTTCCAGAAAGACACTAGCCACGCCTAGCAGCGGCACGATGTTTTGGATCGGCTCTTGCTGAACCTCAAGCTCGTCCGGCATCTCTTCGCGATGCTGCTTGTACTCAGGCTGTAACTGCGTGCGTCTCTCTGGCAGTCCGGCGTCCCAGATCACCGCTGCATGATCGGGCTTCAAATCCGAAATCATTTTGCGGAGAGCTTTTACGAAACCATAGATAGCATTCGTAGGTTCACCCTTAGAGTTACTTAGCCCCCTGATCGCAAAGAACGACCGATAGAGGTAGTAGTGACCGTCAACCAGCAGGAGCCGCGGCTTTTTTCTCGAGAAGGATTCCATCGGGGCGTCTCCCGTCATGGATTCTTCATGATTTCTGGAGCCAACTCCCGGACCGCGTTGTCCAGCATCGCATCCGTCTGCTTCAGGTCGTTTCCACCAGGAATCAGCCCACTCAGCACCGGTGCCGAAACCACCACATAAGCCCAGCGGTGGTTTATGTTGTGAAACACCATATCAAGATTGGTGAGTAGGATTCTCTTCAAGTGGTAAGGAGTCGTTACGTTTTTCCCCACAAACCAATAATAGAACACGTTCTCGATCTCGGTTTTGCTCCCGTCCTTCAACACAATGGGTCTTCTGGCCATCAGTCGCATCACCTCCAACTCCTTCCCGTTGGAAAGTTTCACCGGAATGACTTTCCCCGATTCCAGCGTCCACCCCTGAGCTGGCAAACAGATTTCGGGACGATGAATGCTTCTTTTTTCACCCCCGGAAAGCACGATCTGGGCGGAGAGAAAACGTCCCGATACCGATTGATACTGTTTTTTTGCCATCTCGGTATCCTTCGGCAGGATCGTTTTTTCTCCTTCGGAAACCGGAATTGGCGTTCCCTCCATCCCGAGGAGGATTTCGGGAAGATTCATGAGGACTCCCGCTTCGGAAACGCTTTCGGATGATCCTCCCTGAAAACAGAGGAAAAGGGTGATGCCCGTCATCAGCAAAACAACCGCCTCCCGACAGAAGGGAATGCGTCCGAATAACGCCGTTCTGTTGTGTAAAACTGCATCCATGATCAGTAAATGTCCCCCTCGTTTTGAATGTCTGCGGGTTTTGGTGCCGGAATGACCGATGATTGTTTCTCAGATCCCCTGACAGTGCCCACACGGCCGAGCATTCCAGCAACCAAGACCATCCCTCCCAAGGCCACGAGAAAAACAACATAACCCGCCAGCATGTGAAAGAAGCTGGGCTGTTCCAGGCTACCAATCGCCCGTTCGGATCCCATGATCATGGTGCCGGTGGTAAGCATAACGATACGACAGATGTTTCCCATGATAGCGAAGGGAATTGAAACCAGAAAGAGTGTCAACCGTGCCCATGATGACTTGAGGCTAAAATAGCCATAGAGGGCGCTCACCATCATCAATGCAAAAAGGGATCTCATCCCGCTGCATGGGAGGGCGACATCGACCGCGAACTTCTCACCCTGTGCAAGATGTTGTATGGGATCTGCAGCGGAAAGTATACCCGTTCCGTTGAGGATGGATGGAATACCCATCAGGTTGAGGACAACCACACCTGCATGACTCACCATGAGACGCAGGGGAAATGAAATAAAACTCTCCAGAAACAGAAGCGGCCACATGAAAACGAGGAATAACCAAGGGAAGGCAAGAACCCTCATCCATCCCCAGCCTCCAAACCAAATCACCAGTCCCGCCAACAGGATCTGTCCCGCAGCATAGGAAAAGTAAATGTCATCGGCCTTGAAGCCGAACCAATAAATGAAGAATCCGGCGAACAGGATCCAGAACCCTGCACTGGCACCGACCATCGGAACAGCCTTCAGTCTGGCTCTTTCAAGGTAAACGATAAAGGCCGCTGCAAAAGGAACCATCATGCAATGCCCCCAATCCTCCAACTGCCACTGGGCATAAACGGCATTGAAGATGGTCTCCCTGATTTGTCCGTACCCGAGGCTGTATTTCACCAACCCGAAAAGCACAACTACGACGATTGTTGAGACCGCCAGCGCCGAGATTATTTTCCAAGATACTTCCTTGGAAGTTATGCAATTCTTCTGGGGAGAGGAGCGTGTCATCTGTGGATAAGTCCTTGGAAATTACTGATTTTTCAATGCAAATCCCTCAAGCGATTTTACCTGATGTAGAGACCAGGCGCCATCCTGCAGCCAACGTTTAGAGAAGGCATTCTCCATGGGAACCACCTGGACAAATTGGTCCTGCTCTTCGAGCCCCCTTACCCTGTAGCCGAGATGATGGGCAAGGGAGGGAAGATAAAGTTCCAGGTAGACTGGGAACGGTTCAGGATGTGCGGCAACGGCATCAAAAGCAGCCCTCTTCCAGAAAGAACCGGTCATGATGCCATTAAGGAACAGTCCCTTTTCCTCGCGGCGGGATACATCCCTCCAAAGTTGGGCAAATCGCCGGTCATAACGATGGTAGAGGTAATGGGAGGCATTGGTGCCGTCCACACGGGTAAGGTGGTGACAAAGCACGTCAGCGCGAGTTTTCTGCATCAAGGAGCAAAGCTTTTCGCCCCAGTCTGGAACAAGTGGCAGGTGGTCGTATTCGACAAGGGCAACCGCACTGACATTCTTTTCCCTCAACCAGGAAGCCACCTCGCGGAAAACTCCATGGTAACTTTGTTTTTCAAGCGGATGGCGAACAGTGCGAATCCCCATGTCCTCGACGAAGACCTTGTTGGGAAAATCGATTCCCTCAAAGTCACCCTTCTTACCTGCATGCACCAAAAGGATGTTTTCCGGGGAATAACCAAGTGTTTTCCAATAACCCAGAAGTTCACCCACACATTCAGGTGACTGGTGGACGAGGATCGCCCAGAGAATGGAATCGGGACTCACGGATCCGCAATCATGCAATGAGGGATAATCGGGTAGCTCATGCGTCGCAAAGCCGACGCGGTGCTTGGTGTATCGGGTCGTTTCCTCGGGAAGAAATACCATCCGGACGGCATGCGGAAGCCCGATCATCCAGACACCCCACGGCCCGGCTAGGCAGAGCGCGCGTCCCATCGATTTTCCGGTGCGTTCGTCGATGACCTCGCTTCCCAAGCGCTCGGCGATCCATCGGAGGATTTTTTTCAGGGACCGTGACATGTTTCGGGAGGAATAATGTTCACAAGATAGTGCCAATCACGACCGATCTCCACCCCATTCGGAAACAATAATGGGGCGACAGCCAGGAGTCATTGTGGTTACTTCAGATCCGTCATCACACGCAATCATGCCTTCAGACACGCCGCGCGTCAGTAAACTCAGGATCGGTATCGATGCCCATGCGTTGGGATCGAATCTTGGCGGTAACGAAACCTATCTGCGATGCCTGCTTCTGGGATTGAGAGATCACCCGGAGCATGACTATGTGTTGTATCTATGCCACCCGGAGGCAGTGGAATTAGCGAAGGATTTGCTGCCGGGGGCCGCCTTTACTTTAGTTTCGAAGAGCCCCTTGAAACGGCTGGGCTGGGATCTGCCCCAGGCAACATTTCGAGACGGCCTTGATCTCATGCACCTTCAGTACGTCTCGCCCCTGATTGCAGGATGTCCGCTCTCCCTGCTCATCCATGACCTATCCTACGAACATCATCCGGAGTGGTTCACTCGGCGGGAGGTCGCCCGATTCCGCGCAACGATTCCCAGATCAGCGAAAGTCTCACGGGTCGTGATGACGGTGAGTGAGTTCTGCCGTCAGGATATCCTTCACCGGCTTCGTCTTTCGCCGAAGAAAGTGATCGTCACCCCGAATGCACTTCCTCCGGATTTCACTCCCCGTGACCCAGCCGAAACAGATCCGGTGAAGAGGAAGTATGGACTGCCTGAACGCTACCTCCTTGCCCTTGGAAACCTGCAACCCAGGAAAAACTTGGTGACCCTCTTGCGAGCCTGGAAGCGAATCATGAACCATCCCTCCATGATCGGATCAGATCTTGTGATCACGGGTAAAAGGGCATGGCTTTACGACGCCATTCTCAAAGAAGCGGCGTTGGACGGAGATATTTCTCACAGGATCCGTTTCACAGGCTATCTTCCGCAGGAGGATTTGCCTGCCTTGTACTCCGGGGCACAACTTTTCATCTATCCCTCACGCTTCGAAGGCTTCGGACTTCCACCCATCGAGGCCATGGCCTGCGGGACACCAGTTGTCGTTGGCCGTCATTCGGCGCTTGAGGAGGTCTGCGGAGCAGCGGCGGCGTATACGGATATCACCGATGCGGAAGAACTCGAAAAGACGATCCTAAACCTTGTGGAGGATGAAAAAAGCCGCAGCTTATTTTCGGCGTCGGGGATACTCCGGGCGCGCTCCTTTACTCTTGAAAGACTTGCAGGGCCGACAATCCGCGCCTGGGAAGGCATCGCCCGCCAAACCCTCGACCTTACCGCCCAAACGTCATGAGGATCGCGTTTCTTGGTTCCAGGGGCATTCCAGCCAGCTACAGCGGATTCGAGACCTTTTACGAACAGATCTCCACAAGACTTGCGCAACGCGGTCATGAAGTCATCGTCTTTAACCGTTACCCGTTTGTTCCGTACAAGGAGGCCACTTACAAAGGCGTTCGCCTCGTGAAACTTCCCACGATCAGTCACAAGTCCCTAGACACGATCGCACATACCCTTCTCTCGGTACTTGTGCTGCCGTTTCTGCGTCCCGACATTGCCTATTTCTGCGGCGTCGGCAACTCCATCTTTTGCCTCCCATGCCGCTGGCTGGGAATTCCGACGATCATCAATGTCGATGGAGAGGACTGGGCCCGTAAAAAATGGGGAGGCTTCGCGAGCAAATGGCTGCTGTGGAGCGAATCATGGGCCGCCCGGTTTGCAGATGTCGTGATTGCGGATGCGAAGGTGATTCAGCAACGCTACCGCGACCTCTATAATTGCGAGACAATTTACGTGCCTTATGGGGCGAATATCCCGTCGATAACTCCCCCTAGCAAGATTCTCCAAAAGTTTGGACTCGAGGCCGAGGAATATGTGCTATTTGTCAGTCGTCTAGTTCCGGAAAACCGAGCCGAGTTGCTCATCGAGGCGTTCAAAGGGATTACGACAACGAAGAAACTGGTGATCGTCGGAGATGCACCCTATTCGGAAGACTACAAGGCCGCCCTACGTCACGACGCCGATGATCGTGTTGTCTTCGCCGGCTATGTCTTCGGGGATGACTATGCGGCACTGAGCAGGGGGGCGGCTCTTTTTTGCCTCCCCAGCGGAATAGACGGCACGCGTCCCGTGCTTCTGGACCAGATGGGATTCGGTAATTGCATTATTGTGCGCAACTCCGCCGCAAACGTCGAGGTGGGAGGGAATGCCGTGGCAACTTTTGACGGCGCGAGCGAGATCGAGAGCCTTAGGGAAACGATCGCACGATTGTTGATTGATACCCAGGAACGCCATCGTCTGGGAGCGCTCGCAAGAGAACGTGTAGCAAGTCTTTACGATTGGGATGTCATCACCTTGCGTTATGAGGATTTGTTCAACGAAACATTGTCGAATCGTGGGTGATAAACGCCCTTAAAGGTCGCTGCCCGGGTTGGCTTTATCAGGCTGATCACTTCCCGTGGCGCATGGTTATGAAAGGATTTTTTCTTTTGTTCTGATTTTGAATTTTTCCTTCATCAGGTAAGGCTCCGCGGCGAGGCACCCCAGAATCCAGTAAATCATGTTGTAGGAGGGAATGGCCCCGCCGATCGGTGAAATAACGATGGTAACGATCAGCAAACTTGATGAAAAAACGCACAGACTCCTGGCAATACTGCCGTCCGGGCAACGCTTCATGACTGAGTACGTTCTGCGAAGCAACTCGATCATGAACCCGTAGTAAAGAATGACCCCTATAAAGCCGAAGATCGTCAGAACACTGAAAAAGTGGGTCTCGGTGGCTCCCATGCGGACGGCCATTTTCACGGCAAACTGATACTCGGCTCCGAAGGTGAACATACTGAGGTCGATGGAGTCGTCCCACCCCTTGAAACCATTCCCGAAGATGCCCGTTTCCATACTTTTGGTGGCCGCTTCCCATGCGCCGGAAACCAAATCGCGATGCCATTGGTCACTTCCCTCGGTATTGGAATCAGAATTGTCCTGAGCCTCCGCCGGCATAAAGATGGAGATTGCCCTCTGAACGCTCTTAAGGCTTTCAGGCATTCCGTTGACCGCCCTTGCATCCAAACTGTGTCCCAAAACAAATAGGGCGCCCAGGGCACCAATCGCCATCCACCCCATGATGCCGAACTGCCGCCACTTTTTCCTGATTGCCATCCAGACGAGGAAAAAGAGGAACACCGTGAGTAACACCACCCTCCCACCACCGAAAAAACCGGTTACAAAAAGAACAATGGCGGAAATCCTGTAGAAAAGCCTTACCCCGCCCGACGCGGAGGCGGTGAGGCAGACCGCCATCATCATGATGGGCAAGATCGTCCATCGGAGGAATCCCTCACTGGCAACTGCATCGGCCCAACTGAAATTCACGATTTCATCACCGATCAATGGAATCGAAAATCCCGTCAACTTCACCGCTGTCGCAATAATCGAAAACAGGATGGCAAGGGTAACCTGAACCTTGATCGCCACCTTGATTCCTTTCGCCCGGGCATACTGATCGATAAGCCAGAGAAAAAAGAGCGGAACCAACGCTCCATAGTAGGATTTGGCGATGTTTTTGAACTGGGTGTCTCCCGAAAAATAATTATTGATGCAGAAAATCACCGTGTGGACGGAGATGTAGAGGAACGTAAGATAAAAAAATGCCCCAAGGTTTCTCTCTCTCGGGATGGTCTTTAGTTGGCCCATGGTAACCATCGCCAGAAGACAACTCAGCCCAAGCGCCCCCATGATATCGGTTCCCTGAATTTTAAAACCCACCGCAGAGCTTGAAAATCCCAGCACCAACGAAATAAAGAGGGGAATCCACCAGTAAACCCTGATGGTGAGGACGGCCAGAATCCAAACCGCTGCCGCTATGCAAAGGAGCACCTGTCCAATGCCCCCCTCCGCAATGGCATTTCCCGCCTGAAAGGCAGCATACAATCCGAGCACGACCACCCCGAAGACGATAAATTGAAAGGGTGAAGCCCGATTCATTCTTCCGGTTTTTCTTTATGCATGCAGTTTGACCTGAGTTCTCCCTCCTTGCAGGGGAACCGTGGCGGCGGCAGGATTCAACTCGAAATGATTTCCCGGTCTTTCCGAAGTCGCAGACAATTGATGTGCGCCCACGCCACGGAGGCTTTTGCCCCAATTCTGCGGATGGCATCCCGCTGTTTCACAGGTGCGTCCATGCCTCCGAAGGAGTGGCGCAAAGGACTTCTGGTCGGGGCTAACCATATCGGTGACATCCTATACCGCTCCTCATCGCTGAGGCAATTGGCGAAGGGACTGCCTGAGTGTTCCTGGGACATTCTGGCACCGGATCCCGCGGCCCAGGTGCTAGAAGAAAACCCTGCCATCAGGAGAATCCACCGGATTGAGATTCCCCCTTATGGTTCGCCCGATTTCAAAAGGCTTAAAATGGAACGGTATGATGTGGCGATCTGCTACGATTCCGGATCCTATCTGCGGTCGGTTATCACAGCTGCCTTGTTGGGCATCCCATCCAGAGTGGGATATGTTCACAAGGGTTTGTCCGGACTCATTACTCACCCGATCAATATCGACTATCCCCAAGCTTACCCTGCCTACTTCCGCGATCTGGTATCACAGATTACAGGTCTGATCCCTGAATGGGATCTCAGGCCTGAAATCTTGCTGAAACCCGAGGATGAATTGAAAGCCATGGCCTTTTTGAGGGAGATTCCGGATTCGGGAACGATTCCGCTGTTAGCCTGCTTTATAACCACCCGCCAACCCTCCGGTGTTTGGCCTCTCGAGAAATTCCGTGAAACACTGGAATTGCTTCATGCTTCAACCCCGGTCCGTGTAGTCCTTTGCGGCGCGCTGGAAGACCGGGAAAGGCTGGAAGCACTGCAGGCCTCCCTGAGTTTTCCTACCATCGTGAATGCAGGCGCCCTGGGACTGCGACCGCTCGTTGCCTTCCTGAAACACTGCCGGGTCGTTCTGAGCACAGACTCCGGCCCCAGGCACTTGGGCAATGCAGCGGGAGTTCCCGTGGTTTATCTCCGCAATCTCAGCTCCTCGGCCACGGAAACAGGAAACTATCTGGACTCGGAATACGACCTCGCCCCCAAGGGGGAATTCTTTCCTCCCTCGGAGCAGAATGCACTTTTAGCGCTAATCCCTCCCCAAGAAGTAGCCGATCAACTGATCAACATCCTCCGCGCCTCCTAGTGTTCTAAAAGCGTTCTGCGAAAAGATTCAATTAGACTGATCAACAAGTAACCTCCTGCATCCCGCAAGGAGGGTCTCGGCGGTCACCATACCTCCGAAATTACAATGCTTACCCGCAGATTGCGCGTCGCAATAACCAGATGGAGGTTCAAGAGCTAGTGATACGGCCCCCTGATTCCCCCAGACACGATTACAGACTCCGGTTCTCGTACAGAACGGCGAGACCGTTGGAATTCCAAGCGCGCTAGCCAGATGCAACGGTGCGGTTCCCACAGAGACGACCAAGGATGCCTGCGAGATGATTGCGCAGAATTCACGAAGCCCCGGATCACCCATGGCATTCCATACACGCGGGTGATCATCAAAACAAACCAAACTCTTTCCAAACAACTCACGTTCTTTCCTTACTCCGCTCAGGACAATTGCGGCGTCCGTCGTTTCCAGCAGTTGATTAATAAGTTTGGCGTAAATATCGATGCCAGGGTTGCAGGTATTCCCGGAACAGCCGGGATGCACAACCACGAACTTGCGGGAACCGAATCGGCTTACTATTTCCAATCGGATACCAGACTTTTCCTCATCCTCGAGAAAGATCTCGGGCTTCAAACCAGCATCAGCAACATGAAGAGCCCTGCTCAGATCCAACCATATGTCTGAAATATGCCTGGGATCTTCCAAAAGCCTCGACCTAAGGGAGTGGCACCCTAGCAATCGTGAGGCAATCCCTCCCCACATTGAGAATATGGGACCGAAGTATCCGCATCGCAGTCCAACGAGCAGGCTTGCAGGCTTCGCGTGCGGTACCATGACCAGGTCGGGAGCGAGCTTCCGCACAGCCAGACCAAGATTCCATGCTGCACGGGGAAAAGACGGAGCAATTTCCTCCAAGGCAATCAGATTACGGAGATGAGGATTCCCCTCAAGGACGGGGAGATTGGAGGAACGAGCAAGGACCGAAACCCGATGACCTGCAAGGGCCAGGGCGCGAATCAATGGTGTGGTGAGAACAAGATCACCCAAATGATCCTGTCGAACGATGAGAATATCCCGACTCATGATCTTGTTGAAGTGGCCCGCCTGGCATTGGTGAGTCTCTCTATTTCCACAGCGACGGCCTCTGCGGAAAATGCAAAAGCAATGTCACAGAAAACACCCTCCACATTTCCCTGACACTTGGAACAACCTCCACCTACCCGATGGCATTGCTCTTTCGGCACCGTTAATGTTTTCGTGAAGGGCCCCAAGGGACCCCACACCTCATCATGGTGCGCATGTGGACAATAAAAGCCGAGCGTCGGAGTGGAGAGAGCCGCTGCCAAGTGGACAATCCCGCTTGACCCTCCCATGACCAAATCCGCATGAGTAATCGCCGCCATTAATTCACGAATTGAGAGTTGCCCGAGCAGGGCTTTGGAAATTCGGGGGTGATCAGGGATTTCGATCGCTTCGGCCTCCTTTGCAGTTCCTATCAGGAAAAAGTTCCGGTCGGAATAATTGGCTAATTCCAGTGAGAGATTCATGTAGGAAGCGGGGCTTAGATTTGCCGTGGCTGTCAGACTGAAGGGATGCAGGAGGATGTTATTCCCGGACCGCAGGAAGGGAAATTTTGTAGCGATTGCCTTCCTTTCGCTATCCGAGACATAGAGTTCGGGCAGAGGATTCTTTGTTTCAGCACCGATCCTACCGGCAACGTCGAGGAAGAGTTGTGACATGTGTTTTCCGCTTGTGTAGCCATTCCTTAGGACACAGGAATGCCCGAGCAGTTTCGCGCTGACGGTACCGCCGATCTGGGACACTTCTCGGACTCCATTCAGAGCAAGCACCCAGTTCCAAAGATCATGGTTTGCGTAGAGAACCAGGGCCTTTTCATAAGGACCCTCCCGGTGCAGCAGTCCGTAAAGATCAAAAAATGAAGCACGTTCCCTAGGATTGGAAGCACTCCAGGGAATTCTAATGATCTTATCAAGATAAGGATCGCTCTGGACCACCGATGCGGAGAACTCATCGGTGAGCAGATCCAATCCATAATCTGGAAAAGACTCCTTGATGGCCCTGAAGACTGGAGTGGCCACCACCAGATCGCCCATTTTTTCCGGACGGATGACAAGAATTCTACGGACTTTTTTATCCATGAAAATCGACCATCAGGTTCGGCAGCCATTTGTGGTCTCCCCATAGCAATTTGTCCCGGACACGGCGCAAGTGATCCTTGAGACCGATCTTTAGTCCCATAAAATTCTCGCTCCTTGTTCCCGTGAACCCTTGGCTTCGGGCCATAGCCTCTAGAAGAATCCCTGGATAGAGGCGCTTGTGAGTCAGATCACCCCAGAAGACATGACCCAAGACGGAAATATCAGCGGGGTTGTTGGTGATGAACCTGCATCGGACTCCGGGGGCACAAGATTCCTTGATTGATTTGAAGAGCAGGAACACCTCCTCGGGGTCCATGTGTTCAAGAACGTGGCTGCAGTAGATACCGTCACATTCGGCGGCCAAGGCCCTGCCATGATCTGAGTCAAAAAAGGAAAAAATATCCTGCCTGGCATAAACCAGACCCTTTTTCTCGCCCTCCTTGATTGATTCCGGATGGGATTCGACCCCGACTCCGTTGATACCCGACTCCTTGAGGCACTCCAGAAAGAATCCACGCCCGGCCCCGAGATCAAGCACCTTGCGACACCCCTTGAAATAGTTCACATGCCGGGAATGAAAGTCCTTCATCCACCAGTCGGGACCAGTGAACTGATAGGGATTGAAATTGTATTCGGAATAATTCATGGATCCGGCATCAGCCCTTCATGATAACGCATGAGCCTGATTTATCGGGCATGGGAATGGGGATTATCCCGGCCTCCCTGCAAAATTCGTCAACAGCGGCCCTGGATCCGAGCCATGCATTATAATCATGCGCCACAATGATTCCTCCACGCGAAAGAAGTGGGTAAAAATTCCTGAGACCTGCAAACATCGGCTCATAAAGATCGGCATCCAAGTGTACGAATGCGAATTTCTCACAGCCTAATTCCGGAGTGAAAGTCTCCGGGAAAAAGCCCTTGTGCAAATGCACATTGCCATTCACCGGAGAGATAATCGCGCGAACCAAATCCAGATTTGTGTCCCTGAAAAGAGTCGTGTTCACCGTATCGGTCATTGATTTGTCCTTAGCTCCGTCTCGATCATCAAATCCGGAGAAAGTATCAAAGAGATGCAGCCGGCGTTCAGGTGCATAGTGATGAATAAGACGGGCGGTGGCTCCCCGATAGACACCGAGTTCCGCTAGGGAGCCATCTACCTTTCTCTCAACCACGGAACGAAGCAGAAGAATCAACATATCGCGGCGGACACCATCCCAGCATTCAAGATCGAGGATTTTCCTGCCCTGATTTTCTCCCGCAGGCGAGAATCCACCCGTCATACTCATGAAATCGTCATTGTGCCAAAGAGAGCTCGGGTGGATGTCCATCTGACTCTGCACAAAAAAAGATGACTCTCTCCAAATACGGGAGAGTCTTATTTGAATTGAATTCAGAATCCGCCGTCTCAGTCTTTTGATCATTCGTTTTACTCCGGTAGTAATTGGTGACCGTTGCAATCAATGGATGTCTGCACAACGAGATCCTTCCAGCAAAGCAGCGCCGTATTCCAGAGATTAAAGCAGAGCTGGGCACAAGCCGGGGCTACGACAATTCCAAGAATGCCCAATGGATGCGAAAGCCAGATGGCGAACCCCACTGCAAGAAATCCGTTGAACATGACCGCACCGAGTTGCGGAACCCTATTGCCCGTGAGAAGGATTGCGCTGAAAAGCCCCACCACCATGTCGATTCCGACAACAAGCAGAAGTACTGCCAAGGGAAGAGCGGGAAGGAAATCCGTCTTTGAGCGGAATAAGTACAGGACTTCGGGGGCGAGAAACCATGCCCCGGTTCCCCCAACAATGTAGGTTCCAACACAGAGCAACAGGCGATTGCGAATCAGTCCCCTCATTGAGGAGAATTCACGCCGGGTGCGCATGGATCCCAACCTTGGCCAGAGAACGGACATCCATGTGGATGAAAGGGAATGCAACATCATCGCTAGTTGCAGGGACAATCCAAACCGGGCCGTATCAGCCAAACCAGTGTACTGGGCACATACCAAGGTCATTGCTGACAATCCGAGATAAGAACCAAACGAACAAAGACCGCTTCTCCAAGTCATCGGCCACAAGTCTCGCCACTCGACTTTCTGGGTGGACGGCGAAACCTTGAGAAAATCCCGACTCACAATCCTCTGAGCCATCCATCGAGGAACTAGAGCCAGTGCAATCTGGCCAATAGCGAGCGCGTACAACCCGGCGCCAAGAATCAAACCGATAACACAGAGTAAGTAATTCAGAACCAGTCCTAGGGCAAAGATCTGTTGCCCCTGCCTGACTCGATCCACTCCAAAGAGCATGTTCATCCAAAAGTAGCCGTACATATTCAACGTCATGCCGGCGGCAAAGAGGAAGAATGCAGGAGCGACATTCCAACTCCAGAAGGTGGACCCAAACTTGTGGAAAAGCCAAAAGCCCCCCCCCGCCGTCATGATCAGCCCCATGGCCGCGCCAAGCTTGGGGTACAGGTTCATGGACATCTCAGCCAGTCCCTTCAGACCTGCAAGATTAGGCCCGTCATTCACACCTGGAGCATGATCAATACCAATAGACTTTGGCCCCACGGCACCGCCCATGAAATAGCTGGCGAAGCGGGAGATGTTCGGGGCAAATCCCAACTCAACAATCCCGCTGAACTGGGCGATTCCAAGGAAGACATACCACATACCAAGTTCCTCGGAGGGAATTTTCCGAAGAACCATTGGTAGCACAAAAAAGAATCCGCCCGTTCTTAATAGCGTAACAAGCCCCGTCCAGAAGACGGCTGATTTGAAGAGCGTATTGATCAAGATAGTGGATTTCTACCTGTGCCGAACCTTCAGGCTACGGAGATTCCGAAGAAGAAGTTCCCAACGATCCCCAGGAATTATCCGATAGCGTTTTGCAAAAAACGCCAATGCCCTCAGGTGCTGGCGCAAGATGACAGAAGAGGACCAACCCAGGGCGCCCAGTTCACCGATCGAATCCAAGACCATGCGCTGATTTGCTCCCGATCTGATCCAGTCGGAACTGCCGCTACCATCATGCTGAAGAACTGTTGCCAGGACATCGGGCCAATAGATGCACTCTTTTTTTTGCGAGGCATGGAGAAGACGCACCCAGAAATCATGATCCAGCGCCGTTTTGCAATCCCTCACCTTGAGATCAAGTTCCTTCACGGCATTTACCCTCACGAAATAACTGCTCAGCTCACCGAACAGATTCCCCTTCAAATAAAGCAGTTCGGCTAAGGCTTCGGAGGTGAATTCTGTAACTCGATTATAGACAGGCACGATGTTCGGTATGATCCCCTCGCCATGACAGAGGTGGGCATGGGCCCAAAGAATCACATCAGGCCTTGATACAACCTGCCCTTTGATGGTCTCGAGGGTATGAAGGCGGTATGTGTCATCAGCAGGGAGAAGTCCCAACCACTCTCCGGAGGCCAACTCCAGGCAGCGATTGAGATTTCCCCATTGCTTGAGATTCTTATCGTTACGATGCAGTGAGATCTTCGGATGGGCAGAATACTCCCGATGAAGAAGTTCCCATGTGCCGTCAGCGGAGCAATCGTCCACAATGATCAATTCCCAGTCATCGCAGGTCTGTTTAAGGACAGACTCAATGCTGGCACCGATCGTGCCGACCATGTTGTAAACGGGGATACAGATGGAAAAGAATGGCTTCCTCATTGAATCAACAGTGCTTCAGCTTTCGATCAGTTGCCTGATTACGGTCTTGTAATCGCTCATCACTCCCTCAACTGGAAACTTCTCGAGGTTTCTTAATCCAGCTTCCCCAAAATCTTTTCTCAATTCTTGGGAGCGGCACAGAAGGATCAGTTTCTGGGCAAATCCTCTGATGTCGCCCGCAGGAACTAGATATCCGTCCTCGCCGTCCACAATGGACATCCTTACCCCGTCCACATCGTTGGCTACGATTGGCTTCCCACAGGCATGCGCCTCCATGGGAATGTTGGCGTGCCCCTCGTAGAGAGTTGTCATGGCGACGATGTCGGATGCTTTAATAAAATTGATTCCTTGAGCCTGAGTTCCCAGAAAGGTGCAGGAGTTGCCAATTGATAGCTCCCGAGCAAGCGCTTGCATGCGCTCCGACTCCTCACCATCTCCCACGATCCACAGACGGGCTTCAGGGATCTCGCACTGTACCAGCACCCAACTACGAAGAAGCCACTCAAGATGTTTCTGGGTGGAAATCCTGCCAACAGAGACTACGTGCACCAAATCTCTCCTCCACCCGAACTTCTCCCTGACCGCAGCGGCCTCCTCCACCGAGGGAGTTGAGGAAAAGTCGTATGGGTTTCTCAAATGTACTAACTTTCCGAGGCAATCGGGAAAACGGATCTGATACTGGTAAAGGTTCTCGGGAGAGATGCAGATAACACGATCGCAGAGACGCACGGGAATTGATTCGACAATCCTATTGCGGACAATCCGATACAGATCCCAGTCGGTGTAGAATGCAGGCCAGTGCGCGATGTAGAGCAATTTGCGAACACCGGCCAACTTACCTGCTAATGAGCCCAGTGGTCCCGCCCACTGTCCGTGTAAGATCAGTATGTCAGGGTTGATTGTGCGAAGCTGCCACCATAGTGGAATCCATCCCCACACACATTTCCAAAGGCGATCGATCGGCAGGGTGATGCATGGAATGTCATGCTCGCCGCAATATTTCGCAACGCGACCATGTCCACCCGAAAGAAACACCAGATCGAACTCTCCTAGTGTTTGTTTCAAATGAGTGATCACCGTTGTTGCCCCACCCCCCTGAGCATCTTCATGAAGAAGGTGACAGACCTTTTTAAGGGAGTGATCTTTCTGACGGTTCAAATTCATTGTTTCAAAGGCTTGTCTCGGAATGACAACAGCATTCCCCATAGAGAAAAGATTCCAGCGGCGGCAGCAGGGAAAAAAATGTATTCAATTTCCCCGCGGAATCTCGCCTGCCCTACATGGGTCAGGCCATACACCAGTGAATAAAGCAGGACAAAGACCAGTAATACATATCCGTACTCACGCGCGGGTCTCGAGCGGGTCATACCGACAACACTCAATCCCAAGATCCCTGCCCAATAGAAAAGGTAGACACTCCTGAAGAGGATCGCCTCCGCGGCACCTGTCGATCGCACCCGATCCTTCGGCGGAACTGTCCACATCCACCAGAGCTTGCATGCCGTAAGTTTCAAAAATTGCACGGGATGTAGGGAGATCCAGGAGGCCGCCTCACTCCCCATTGCATCCATGAGATCCATCTCCCTGATGAGACCTCTCTTTGAAAAACACTCCGGGGGATAAAGATTCGTGATTTCCTCGGTCCCGCCGATGGCATAGCCAGTTCCGGTGGCATGAGGGTTATTCCCCATCCAGAATTCTTTCCCGAAGCTGTCCTTGATTAGTAGCAGACGCCCTTGCGTTTTGTAATTTCTCAAGGTCCAGGGAGTCAGCGTTAGCAACACGGCCATCCCAGCACAAACAAGGCAAAGGGACTGAATCCAAGTCCGGGATGCGAGGGTCGTTACGAGCAAAGCTATTCCTATGATGCCAAAGACGGCGAGAATGACTGGTTGAATGAGTGAAACCAATCCGGTTCCAACCCCTACTGATAACGCTCCCGGAAAACTTCTACGCGCCCAAACGAGCCAACCCCAGAGAACCCATGGCTGGAATGCCATTACGAATGCAGTGTGGTGCAAGCGGGTGCCATACCAAAGATAGAGAGGGGCAAAGAGCACGAGCACTTGGACAATTAACTCGGGGACCCTGGGAAACCATCTGCGCGAGAGTGCGGTCACCGGCCATAACATGGAGGCAAGGGCCAGACACTGGAGAAAGCTAATGAACAAATATGCGGCAACCCCTTTGCCGAATAGTTTCCATGTCCAGAAGAGCAGATAAGGATAAGCTGGAGCCTGCCAACTGGTCGGCTCCCCGATAACGGAAAAATCTCCGCAGAATCCCCTACCGGAAAACAAATAATCGGCGATCATTCCATTCTCCCAGAGAACCGGTTGCTTATAATGACCAATGAGCAAAACGACGATGCAGTGCATCAGGAAAGATAGGCCGAATAAAAACCAGATCCTCTTGCAGTTAATTTTCATCGGGAATGTAAGGGTATTAGAAAATATGATCGGGAATAGTTTGTCGGACTTATTCGCTATGATTCGGAACAATCGGCTCGCAGCCTTTCAAACTCTGCCAACGCCATGCCTACTACCTGATCCATATTGTAATAGCGGTAAGTCGCGAGACGTCCGATAAAGCTCACGTTGGGAAACTCTGCGGCCTTCGCTTCATATTGCTTGTACAACGAGGACGTCTCGCCAGTGGGGATGGGATAGTAGGCCTCCTTGCCCGGGCCGAAATCATCCGGATATTCGCGGACAATCGTGGTGTTGTCGCAATGCTGTCCGGTGGCATGCTTGATCTCGACGATCCTCGTGAACTCCTCCTCGTTTGGGTAGTTCACCTGCATCGCCGGCTGCCAGAATCCGGGCTTTCCGGAAATCACCTCGCGGTCTTTCAGCTCATCGGAAGTAAACGATTCGTTTTCGAAACGAAGGGACCGATAAGGAAGCGGTCCATAGCAGAAGTTAAAGAACTCATCAATGGGACCCGTATAGACCAGATGATCATGAGGTATCGATTCGGCAACTTTGCGGTAATCCGTACCGAGCTGTAACGTCACGCCGGGTGATGCAGCGAGCATACGCTCGAACATCCTGTGGTAACCTTCCTTGGGTATGGCTTGGAATTCTTCCCTGAGGTAGCGGTCATCCCGATTGGTTCGGATGGGAATGCGACCGCATACAGAGGCATCAAGTTCCTTGGGATCCTTTTTCCACTGTTTGAGGGTGTAATTCTTGAAGAACTTTTCATACAGCTCCCACCCGACCTGCGAGACGATGACTTCCTCCGAGTTTGCCGGATTTTCGATCGGAACCCGCTTGGATGCCAGCCATGCCTCGAACTCCTCACTTGAACTTTCACGCCCGAGATACTGCTCAAAGGTGTTGAGGTTGATCGGGAAGTTCCAGTAGCGCCCGTCGCTGTAGCTGAGGATCTTGTAATCAACGGGATGCCATTCGGTGAATTTCGACAGGTACTCGACGATCCGCGATGAATTCGTGCGGAAATAATGAGGTCCGTATTTGTGCACCAGAACCCCCGCGGCATCATACTCGTCCTGGGCATTTCCACCGATATGTCCTCGCTTCTCAACGATGGTGCACTCGGCCCCATACTCATTGGAAAGACGCTCTGCGAGTACCAGTCCGGAGAATCCGGCGCCGACGATGAGAAAACGTTTTTTCATGAGGGTTGGGGTTACCCGAGGAACCTGCGGATGATCGGAATGAATGTTTTGGCCCTGCGATGCCATTTTGAGGCCCTCCCAAGACGGGTTTTGATCACGGCCCTATTTTCTTCGGAAAGTTTCGGGAGCTTCTCCTCCAAGGCGGCAATTCGAGTGGTGGACTGGTCCAGACGCGGCATCAACTGCTGCTTGAGGAACATCTGGACGAACGGCCTAAGTTCCAACTTGGCAGAGTACCGGGTCACCCTTTCGCCTTCCTCTTTTCGGGGAAGAACAGCCCGCAACTCGACCAATCGTCTCAACCCCTGACTGGCCGTTCCGCTGCTGATTTCCAAGCGCTCCACGATCTCCTCCATCGAGAGTGGTTCAGGAGATGCGAAGAGGAGTCCGTAAATCGAGCCCAGGGAGGAAGGGTTGCCAAAGAGATCGGACAGATCGGCAAAAATATCAGCCATTTCTCTCTGAATAAAGAGAAGCGAGGTATCCGAGGTATTCTGTGATATTTGACCTACGGTTGATCCCATAGGTCCACTAGAACTGAAAAAAAATAATATTCAATTCATTTTGAAATGAATATTGAACGGGTCTTCTTATATTCATTTCGCACAAAGAGGGCAGGTCAGACGACGCGTCGATTCCGAATGATCTGACGATACCAGTCAAAGCTAAGCTTCGGCGTCCTTTTCTGAGTAGCATAGTCAACCCTCACAAGACCAAATCGTTGCGAATAGCCCCTGGCCCATTCGAAATTATCCAGAAGACTCCAGGGGAAGTAACCGGTCACGGGATACCCCTCGGCTACGGCCCGTAGAAGCTGACTCAGATAAGCGCGCAGGTACATGATCCGGTCGACATCGGGAACCAACCCGGATGCATCCGGTTCATAACTGTCAGCGCATCCATTCTCGCTGATGAAGATCGGGAGGTCCTTTCGAGCTGCAGCCTCACCGACTAAGCGGACGGCCCAGTAAATCGATTCGGGTACAATATGGAGCCACGTTGGGCCGGCAACCGGGAACTTCTGAGACCAAGCGATGATTTCATATCCCTTGGGTGTCTCCGCAGTACGGACGTAACGTCCCGTGTAGCAATTAGACCCAAGGGCATCGAGTGGTTGATGGATCAATTCCATGTCACCAGCGAAGATCTTCGGTAGAGCCTCCCTGTGATCCTCCATCCATCCCTGGTCGTAACTTCCCGTGAGAATCGGCATGAGAATGCCACCATTCTCACGGCGGAAGGCCTTGCAGGAAGCCTCCACCGTGGCGGAATCCTCCATCACGGGGACCATGGATGAATAGTTCTCAGCAATCGAGATCCTGGGAGCCTGCGGGCAGGAGGCGCGAAGCGCCAAGCAGGCCGTGCCATGGGCCAGCAACGCATGATGAACCACCTGGTTCACCTCGCCTTCAGTGTTCAGGGAAAGTCCGGGAGCCATTTGACCAGGCTTACCGACTCCATAAGCTCCGCGAGTGAAACTACTGATTTCGTTCAGGGTCATCCAATCGCGGATTCGATCCCCCAGCGATTTCCCCATGAGTGAGGCGTAGGCACCGAAATCATCGACAACCTGGCGGCTCTGCCAACCGGCGTAGCGTTCCTGCAATGCCCGCGGCAGATCCCAGTGGTAGAGAGTGGCATGGGGTATAATCCCGTGGGAGAGGAGGGTGTCGGTGAGGCGCTTGTAGAAGTCCAGTCCCTGCTCGTTCACGCGACCCGTTCCTTCCGGCAGGATCCGAGGCCAAGAGATGCTGAACCGAAAATGCTTCACTCCCAGCTCCTGCATCAGCTTCACATCATCGGGAAACCGGTGATAGAAATCACAGGCACGCTCAGGAGTATCCCCTCTATCGACAGCTCCGGGTTGTCGTGAATAAGCATCCCAGATGCTTGGTCCCTTCCCGTCGATGGAAGCCGCCCCTTCGATCTGGCACGCAGCCGTGGCGGTGCCCCACATAAAATCGGGCGGAAATGAACGGGTGGTGTCGCCCTCCTTGCTCTTGATTCCACGAACCTGACTCAAGGCGCCGTGCTTCTTGCATCCACCAACCACAAAGGCAGCAGCGGTCGCTCCCGCGATGCCAAGAAAGTCCCGGCGTGTATGTTTCGACGCCATTTTGAACTTACTAGGGGTGAGCTACAGGCGGAGGGGTTGGGGTCGGCTGACTTACGGAAAATCCGCCCGTCTCAGGTAGCGGCCAATTGTCCGTCCTGAACGGAGAAAGCGGCAGCCCCTTTGCGTTGATCACGTTCACATCGGGCATGTCAGCCCACGCGTAGCGTACCGCGACAGGTTTCATCACCTGAGGGCTGGAAACTTTCAACGTCTCCCCCTCGATCACCGCGTCGGCAAAGACGAACTTCCTGTCCTCTCCCGCAATGGTGAATCCCTTGGCAGGTACTCCTCCTGAAGAGAGTCCCTGTCCGTGAGTGATTGTGATAGCGCACACCCCGTCCTTTATGGCCATGGAACCGAAAACAGGACACTCCTCCTCACCACCACGGCCGTAGATCTTTGAGAGAGCAAGAGCCGCTGCGCGTGAAGCCGCGGGCTCCTTGCGCTTGTAGTGAACATCCGGCTCCCCAAGATCCTCGGTGACGATCAAGGAGGTATTGGGAGTCTTGGCGACTGTCTGGACCTGAGCTTCCTGCAGCACGGCGATTCCGCTCGCCTCGTTTGGATCAGTCTGAGGCTTACGATTTCTGGCAAGTTGGAAGATCAGGAAGGGAAGATCGGGCTGTCCAAAAGCAAGTCTCCATTCAGCAATCATCACCGGCAGCATCAGGCCATAGGTGTTGGCGATGCCGACATAAGAGTTGTTCTCTCCTTGATACCAGCAGACACCACGGAATCGAAACGGAAGCAGCGGATGGACCATCCCGTTCCAGAGAACGCTTGGACCGCGGTAGTCACCAGGCCATCCCTTGGGCGGTTCAGGAGAAGGTTGGTGATTCTGTGCGGCGGCGGCCTTGTCAGCGAGGTACTTATCGTAAGCCGGCTGCAAGTCGGCCTTTTTCTTGTCATAATCGGCCTTCGCTATCTCAGGATTGTTCCAGCGGATGTCCTGCGGCCAGGGACCAGATCTCAGTGCCTCGGCAGGCATCCAGGCCTGGATGCTCGTGCCGCCGTAGGAATCGTTCAGAATCGCCACGGGCACCTTCAGTTCCTTCTGCAACTTATCACCGAACCACCACCCAATAGCCGAGAAGAACTTCATCGAGGGATCTCCGGAGATGACCCACTTGGCATTGACGTCGGAGGCGGGCGCCGACTGGCTATTATGAGGGATCGTGCAGAGTCGAAGCAGAGGATTGGTCGTGGTACAGGCGTTAGTGCCGCCCTCACTCCGGCCGAGCGCCCACTCCATGTTGGATTGTCCAGAGCAGAGCCAAACCTCGCCGATCAGGACATCATTCACAGTGAGGGTATTGCTTCCCTTAACCGTGAGGGGGCGTCCCTCTGCAGAGGCATCCATCGGAGGCATCTCTACCTTCCACGAGCCCGAGGCATCGGCCGTAGCCGAGGCCTTTGCTACTCCGAACTCCACGGTGAGTTGCTCGCCGGGAGCAGCCCATCCCCAGACAACGATAGGCATCTGTCGTTGGAGCACCATGTGATCGGCAAAAATAGCCGGTAGTTTCACCTCGGCATGGAGCGGGAGAACCGAGGTAATCAGAAAAAGGAGAGCCAAGAGACGGGGGAAAGAGTGCATTGGCACATCCTACCGCCGCTCTCTCCCCATCCGCAATAAAAATTGCGTTTAAAACACGAAGATTGATGAGATCTCGCCGCCTCCTCACTATGGTGCTTCTACCTCCCCCCAATGAAGTTACCAATTTTCAGCGTCCTGTTGCTTCTTGTTCTCGTTTCCCTATCCCTCTGGGCCGAGGAACCGGTTGATCAAACCTTGCAAGTGGGCACCTTCCAACCGACATCCCAATCTTTCAAGACCTACCAATGCCCCGAGTGGTTCAAGGACTGTAAATTCGGCATCTGGTCACACTGGGGTCCCGATTCGGTTCCAGGACTCTTTAACAACTACGCCCACGACCTCTGGAATCAGGGTAGCGAGGAATACAAATGGCACGTTGAGCATTACGGCCATCCCTCGAAGTTCGGGTACAAGGATGTGATCGAGTCGTGGAAAGCCGAGAAATTTGATCCGGAGGCCTTGGTGGCCAAGTACAAGGCTGCCGGAGCGAAGTACATCGTCGCTCTGGCCACACATCATGACAATGTCGACTGCTTTGACTCCACGTATCATGAGTGGAATTCGGTAAAGCATGGTCCCCATAAGGACATCGTCGGCCTTTGGCGGGATGCCACGCTGAAAGCGGGCCTCCGTTTCGGCGTCTCCTCCCATGCCGACAACCGTGGCTGGAACTACATGTACGGCGCCCAACTCTCCGACACCAACGGCCCTCTGGCCGGCGTTCCCTACCAAGGGAAGGATCTCTCTCTCGCAAGCCTCTACAACTCACCAACCAATGAAAAGGCCAAGCCCAGTCAGGAATGGCTCGATGGATGGGAGAAACGCCACCATGAACTGGTAGAGAAATACACTCCCGACTTCCTCTTCCTCGATGGAGGGATTCCCCACGGCCAACTCGGCATGAATGTCATCGCCGAATACCTGAACATGAATGCCAAGGAGCATCACGGAACTGAGGAGGGAGTCGTCACCACCGGAAGCCTATTGCCTTACCGCGAACGCGGAATGTCCCCCACCCTTCAGGAGAAACCCTGGCTTGATGTCAGCTCGATCTCTGGATGGTTCTACATGAACCACAATCCACACAGTGACTGGCACTCCAATATCAAGGATGCGCCGACCGTCATCCATACGCTGGCCGATGTGGTGAGCAAGAACGGTAACCTTCTGATGAATTTCCCTCAACGCGGCGATGGAAGCCTCTATCCCGAGTGCGAAGAGGTGCTTGAGGAACTCACCAAATGGATGCCGGTAAACGGGGAGGCAATCTTCAATACCCGGCCTTGGACAACCTACGGAGAGGGTCCAACGCAACTTGATCCGAAAGGGATGAATGAGTTGATGCATCCCATGACCTGGAAAGATATCCGCTTCACGCAGTCGAAGGATGGGAAGACCCTCTACGCGATCGCCTGCGGCATTCCTCAGGGACCGCTAACCATTACTTCACTTGGGTCGATTGCAGATAGCATCACCTCAATCAACCTCCTTGGATCTCCCGAAAAGGTTTCTTGGAAAGCAGATCCTGCAGGCCTTGTCATCCAACCCTCAACCACATGGCCCTGCGCTCATGCCGTTGTTTACAAAATCAGCCTGAAATAACTCCCCCAAAACAAACCGATGAAAAATAAAATCCTGCTCTTTCCATTCCGTAGCGGACAACCTCTCCCCATCACGACCTGGAATGCCGATCACTCGGTCGTGACCATCGCCTGGCCAGATCAGACGGATATGATCACCTTCACTCCGGGGAAGGATGGGCGGACCCGATTCAGCATCACCCGTCAAGGGAAGGAGTTGGTTTCGCTTAACTAAGTTCAGCCATCCCACAGAACACCTCCCCATGACAAAGATCCCCCATCTCCTGATAGCGTTGGCCTCTCTCCTACTCTTGGAGAGGGAAGGAATCGCCGCACAGCCTGATCCGGAAGTCGATCGCATCTACCAATACTTTGCCCCCTCGGATGCCTCCAAAGATCGGGGGAACCTCGGGATGTATCTTTGGATCCCTCCGAATACGCCGAAGATCCGGGCGGTCATGGTCGCGATGCACAATGGACTTCCTATCAATATCCTCCAGAGCGCTCCGGTGCGTGAGGTCTGCCGGAAGCATGGAATCGCCCAAATCCTGATCACCCCATGGGCCAAGGATATCGGCAGCGTCATGATGAAGGATAATACCTACGACGTGACCGACCCCGCCCGTACCGCGATGTACGATTCTTATATCAAGCGACTCGCCGACATGTCGGGACATCCCGAACTCACCAACGCCCCGATCGTGCCGCTGGGTCACTCGGCCTTCTGTGGATTTCCCTTTGAAGCCGCGATCCGTAATCCCTCTCAATGCCTTGCCACCATTCCGATCAAGGCGGGACTCCCCGACGTCTACAGCTACTTCGGCCCGAGAGGGAAAGCGATGCATCCCGACGCATCGATGTGCTTGAGCAACATTCCCATCCTCTTCGTCACCTCCGGCAGTCAGGAGACCGTCTCCTGGAGCGCTTACCCGCACGCTTACGGGACATATCTGAGGGCTTACCGCAACGATCAAGACACCAACGCCGGCACGACGTACCAACCTCGTAACGAGCTCTTCAGCGGTTGCTGGGAAATGACGAGCGGACATTTCGACATGTCTCCGAGGAACTACCAGTTCGTGGCCGATTGGCTCGATGCCATCGCCTCGGCACGACTCCCCGAGAAGGCGGGAGACCCCTTAAAAACGATTACCCTCAAGGATGGATGGCTGATGAATTCGAAAATTCCAGCCGTAGGAGACCTCCCGAAGGATTATCCCATGTTCGCTCCTTATCTCGAGTATAAGGGACACCGCAACGAGGCCCTCTGGTTCCCGAATGAGAAGCTCGCCCGCAACCAGTTCGACCTTGGCATCTCCGAGCCGCGCAAAAAGATCGAGATGTTCACCTTTCTCGACCCAACGAATCAGCCGATCAGTCTCGCCATGGGACTGATGGCCCCGATGACGAATCCCGCGGCACTCCTGCATGACGACGGACTCTTCACCCTCACCACACACCGACTGACAACCCCGCCGGAGATCTGCACGGTTTCGGAGAAGGATCGCAAGGCCCATCCCGAGATCCCGCTGACCTATACGAATGTCGCCTTCCCCGGAATGACCAACCTTCCGACAAGTGACCTTCCCGTTGACTTCAATGCCCATGGCGGTGCCTTCGAACTGGTAAAGAGCGAACAGTTCAAGGATGACCGCGGCGTCACCGAGACCCGTCTGACACTCCGACTGAAGCGGCACCGCATCGCGCCAGGTGATGGATTCAACATGTCCTTCGTCCGCGTCTTCCACGAAGGGGACAACGACTTTGCGGCCGCCGGACGCACCTGTCAGATCTCGCTCGTTCCCGCCGATGCGCCGGTCCTCAAGGGGGCAAAATCCCAGACTGTCGACTTCCCACTCATCTCAGATGCCCCGGCAAAATCGACCAAGATTCCCCTGAATGCCAAAAGCTCCGCCGGCCTGCCGATTGATTACTTCGTCATGAAAGGACCCGGCATCATCCGTGACGGAGCCTTCATTCCGACAGAGGTTCCTGTGGGTGCAACCAATCCGATCGAGGTCACGGTTGGCGCCTACCAGGTCGGCTCCTTCAAGGAAAAGGATGGGGTGAAGCCATCAGCCACGGTTTACCAGACCTTCCATCTGATTCCGTAGAAACCCTTTTCAGAGTTTGCGAATTGGCAATGACGAACGCAGCCTTTCGCGGATAGCTTCTGCGGGTATTCATGGTAAAAACTACCACACTTACAGAAGGATAGCAAAAAACACACCCCGACTAACCCTCCCACAAACACGGCCATTTGGCCGCCTTGTAACTGTTAGACAGCACCAACACCAAACAATGCCAAAATTTCTACGATATTTTCTCTCATCTTTACTCCTTGGAAGTGTTGGTTGTGCAAACAATCAAATTATTTCACGGCAAAAGGAGCCGCGCATTATACACATAGCATCTTTTGTTGACTTTGATTTGATAGGAAATGCAGGCATACGGTTGCACCAGAGCGGTAGTGATTCTCCAATAATGGGGCGTGATCAACTGAAGGATTATTTTCACACCCTATTTAGTAAGTATGACAATAGATTCTCTGATGTACGATATACAATAACTCTCCAAAATTCTGGAGACTTGGCTTATCCTCACAATACTTGCGAATCAAAAGATACTATCGATTTCATAAAATCCATAGCTAGAGAATATAACTGTGATGTGTGCATAATCGCTACGGATACAGCAGGATATGGTGTGATGGAGGCGTATTATCAAACTCTTCCCTGGAAAACTATGAAACACCAAGAAGAGCTGTCTAACCAGGCGCTGCAGCGAACAGCCTCCGGCCGTCGCTGAGCTTGGACGTTAGGGGAAGCTACGCACAGCAACAAAAACAACCAACAAAAACAACCAACACAAACATACCAATGGCAAAATGTCCTCACTGCAACAAGCCAGTAAGTCTCGATACAGCTAAGAGCGAATCTCCCGAATCTCGGCAAGTGAAGAAAGAAGTCTTTGGATGGATCAAGAAGGAGATTATGTATTCATGTCCGCATTGTGATTCCATCCTCGGTTTCGGATCTTATTTTGGAGGTTTGCTTACTGGCAGACCTAAGTAGAGATGCGGTCTTACCAGAGAACCGCAACCCCTAACAAATCACTGTAGCGAATCCTCAGGAGTACCGGATTTTCCGCATTCGCGGGCGACAGTTCATTTCTCGGATCGCTCAGTTCCAGACGTTAGGCAACAGGCCCCAAATCAGTCTTAAAACTCTGCGTCCCTGCGTCTCGGCGGGAAAATTTCAGTATCTCTGTAGTCCGTAGCAGTCCTCAGACTGCAACGGAAACCGTTCCCCCGGCCAGAACCTCGACCGCCTTGCAGCGACTGAGGATCTCGAGTGGCAACGGACTCTTAGTCTGAGCTGAGTACTCCGCGAGCACCTGAACCTTGGCATCGAACTTGGTTGGATTCGTCAGCGTGAGGGTCTTGGCGTCCGCATTCCAGACGGCGTCGATATGGTCGAAGATCTCGAGACGCCCTGTGTCGGTGCGGAGATAGATCCCGGGAAGCTCGGCCACGGTGAGCATGAGCGCGGTTTCGACCCAGATCGTGGAGCCGAAGATATTCCCCCCAACTCCTTCCTGACCTTCCCAGTCGCTGAGGTTGACCCGCTCGCACATCATGCCGGAATTCATCGTTCCAATCTGATGCCCCTCGCGGGAGACGTAGCTCGTGATGTTCCCGGCGATATCACGGATCAGTTCGAGCGCCAGTTCGTCACCAGAGTCACGCCAGAATCGGAAAAGCGAGTCTCCCGAGAAGTTGCAGATCGCGGGTGCGGCGTGCTTGTTCTGAATGTTGGCCCAGACGGAGCCGTTCGACGGGGCATTGACCTTTCCGAGATGGGATTCGGGAGGATAGGTGAAGTCGTAGCTGGTCACCCAGGTGGAGAACTGCCGGGTCAGATCACTGGCTGCTCGAGACCAGAAGGGATCACCCGTTGCCTCAAAGAGGTCGACCAGCGAAACCAGGAGCGCAAAGCACGATTCGCTATCGGGAGCGGTTAGCATGTCGCACGGTCCTCCGGTGGTGAGGCCTCTCTCGACGCAATCTCGGACAAGCTGACGTCCCAGATCCTCGGCGGCTTTCAGATAGGCTGGATCGCTAAAGAGTCGTGACGCCAGGATCCAGGCTGCGGGGAGGACGCCTCCGGCGGTGCTCCCGCCAATGCCGATCTCGGCCGTGCGGATGTCGAGGTGCTGGCCGATCTGGCCATGCTTGCGGAAGATCCTCTCGAGGGCGTCGGCGAGATTCTTGGCCGAGGTCTTCCATGCGGCGGGAACCTCTTCGCCCCGGGCCTCCAGCATCAGGATCTGCTTGATCCCGAAGTAGAGCGCGTCGGAGAGACGACGCACGGAGACAAGATATCCGGGACGAGGAGGACGGGGATCCTCATTATTGAACTTCGTCCCGTCATGATGGGCCTTCCAAAGGCCATTCTCGACGGGGCTCCCCTCAAACATGAAGGCAAGGTTGCGGAGGGCGCGTGCCTTCTGGGTCGGCTCCCCCTGCGCAATCATCGGGAGGGTGGTGAGTCCGCCGGAAACCCATCCGAGCTGCCACCAGTCGAATGGCTTGGTATTGAGCCTGCTGATGCCATGACGGTAGTAGCCGAGATCCTCGTCCCAGTTGAGCGCGTTCACCTTCTCACGGACCATCCGATCAGCCTCGCTGAACGGGAGGGCCTTGACGATGCGGCGATCCCCGAAGTCCTTGCGCCCCTCGGCATAGCGGTCGAAGAGATCCTGCAAACGGGGAGCCTCAAAGAAGCGGAACCGAACGGTCACTGTGACCTTATCCCCAGCTTTCCAATCACGGAGAGGATCTCCCTCCCGGAATCCCATGATATTGGGGATCTTGGAGCGGCGGCGTGGACTCTCCACGGTGAAGGATGCCCGCTTGGACGGCCCGTCCTCCGTAATGGTAAGACCCATGGCGCCGAGTTCGTTGTGATCGGGTGTGAAGAGGAGAAATCCACGCCCCTCCGGAGAGCGCCATCCGAGGCACGGTGTGGCCACACCCCACGTATCGATCTCGATCGAAGCGGCAGAGCCGTCTTTATTCAGATGGGTCTGGTTGGTGATGCTGATCTGCTTGTCGACGGCGTAATGGGAGGCATCGGGCCAGAAGGGTGAGTACGGGACATCGACGATCTCGAAGCGGTTCCCGTCATAGACCATGCAGGGGGAAAAGACATAGGATTTCGGATTCCATCCGGAAAAATCAGCGAAAAGCTGGACGCTTGTTGCCGGAGAGCTTCCCTCGGTCAGTTCGATCACCGACGTCACGTCGAAGGAACCAGATCGCCCCGAGACCTCCGTTACGGAGGTGCTGGTCTTCCAGCAAGCGCCATTCAGCGAGGCATTGCCATTCCAGGGGAGATCATGAATTGAAGAAGCACTCTTGAGTTTAAGACTCAAGACGGTGCGCTGAGCATCGAGAAGGGAGGCGAAGACTTGAGAGGGAAAAGGATTCTGAACGGAATTCATGGAAAAAGTGGATAATTATCAAACCTCACCCTCCTTGCAACCATGCACGAGGTCGTGATGCGGTCTTGATTCCCTTTCGCGAGACGTGGAAGACTTCGGGATGACCAGCACTAACTCCCCCCGTCTTACCTGCTCACTTGCCGCACTTCTGCTGTTGGTTGCAGCACTGAACGCCTCGCCTGTGGAACTCCACGTCTCCCCGACCGGAAAGGCAGGGGCAAGCGGAACAGCGATTGATCCCCTTCCCTCGCTGAAAGAGGCAGCGACTGCACTGAAAGCACTGCCAGCGGATCAGAAAGCCGCAGGAGTCACGATTTTCCTCTCGGGCGGCATTCACTCTCTGCCAGAAGGAGTTGTTTTTGATGCATCCTGCTCCGGAACTTCCAATGCCCCTCTTGTGATCACAGGAGAGGCCCGAGCAACCCCTGTCCTGACGGCGGGGCGATCGGTCTCTGGTGTGCAGCTCGAAACAGTCTCTGATCCGTCACTCCTAGAGAGGCTTGATCCTCAGGCAAAAGCCCATATCCGGCAGGTCGATCTAGCAAAACTCGGCATTGCTCCCATCGCTCCCTTTCCGGAGGTCTTCAGCGGCGACTGGCGTCCCCTTCAGGTGACCTTGGGCACGAATATCCTCCCTATCTCCCGCTGGCCCAAGGGTGAGTATGGATTCACCACCATGAAAAGCGTCACCGACAACGGCGATGCCACGCATGGCGGTACTTTCGTCTATCGTGATGACCGCCCCTCTCATTGGCAGAAGGCGCTGGCCGACAATCAGCTCTGGCTTCGTGGATTCTGGCGTGTTCCATGGGTCATCAACGGGGCCCAAGTGAAGGCGATCGATACGAATGCCATCACGATCACCTTGGTCAAAGACGTCGGAGGCGGAATCGGCTCCAAGTACAAGAAGGACGCGCAGGGGCGCCGCTGCGGCGATGGTACGGAGGCATGGTGCGCCGTGAATCTTCCTGAGGAGATCAGCACCCCGGGCGAGTGGGCCATTGATTTCAAACGTCGGATTCTCCTGATCTGGCCTCCGGGTGATGCATCAGCTCAGAACCCGATCTTGGTTTCGGCGAACAAGGATTCCCTGATCACCTTGGACAATGCCTCCCATGTCATCATCAAGGGACTCCACTTCCTCGGTTCGCTTGGTGATGCCGTTTGCATCAAGGGGGGCGAGGGGGATCTGGTTGCTGGATGCGACATCTCGGACATCGCCCGCACCGGAATCTCCGTCCAGGGAGGTAAAAATCATCGCGTCGTCTCCAATGACATCCGTGAAACTGGCGGGTCTGGCGTTGCCGCTGCCGGGGGCTCCAAAGCAAAGCTCGAGCCCACGAGTCACGAGATCTTGAATAACGATGTCAGTCGCGCTGCCAATGACTTTCCCGAGCCTGCCATTCAAATCGGGATCGGCGGCGCTAGCCAGATTCTCAGGGATGCCGTCGGCATCCGAGTCGCCCACAACCGGATTCATGACAGCGCCAATGCTGGAGTCCGTTTCGGAGGGGCCGACAACCTCTTCGAACTCAACGAGGTCTATCGCATCGGGCTGAACTCCGGCGACCTCGGAGGCTTCTATGGCTACTGCGGGTTTACCGGATTCGGTAACATTATTCGAAACAACTTCGTCCACCACAGCATGAACGGAAATGCTTTCTACCTCGACGATGGAACCAGCGGCGTCACGGTCTCGGGGAATGTAGCTTATAAATGCAATCTAGGCGTCCTCATGGGTGGTGGACACTACAACCGGTTTCTCAACAACATCATTGTCGACTGTCCTGTGGGCATCCATCTCGATGATCGCGGTGTTTCCCGGAAATACACCTTGGACGACAAGCGTCTCGGTGGTGACGTGAGGTCGGTTAACCCCGATCAATCCCCCTGGAAGGAGAAGCATCCCGAACTCGCCGCCCTGGTCGCCGGAGTGGAGACCACGGTTCCCAAAGAGGATGAGGTCATCGGGAATCTCGTGATCAACTGCCCCAAGCCTTTTGATTATCCGAAGCCGGAAAACAGCAAGGGCATTACGCAGAACGGAAATGTTACCAACAACTCGACCTCCGACTTCCTTGATGCCGACAACTTCGACTTCACACTCCGGTCAGGTTCTACTCTGATCGCCCCGATCCAAGGATTTCCAACGATCCCGTTCCATGAGATCGGCCTTCAGATTGACGACTATCGCAAGAGCATCCCTCCTCGTGACATGAAACTCCTCAAGGAAGGTGACACGACGAAGCGAAAATTCAGTTCGTCAACGGACATCGAGGCATCCAACAAGAAATAGGTAAAAAGCTACCTGACGTAGACTGTGAGCGATTTCCCTGCCCTAGCACTGCGGATCCCCCGCACGCTCGACCTCGTTCATGACAATCCCGGCGACGCTCCCTACGTCACCGCCTTCAACGAACCGGAACACCTCAAGTCCTTCGGCTTCGACTCGAAGGTCTTCATGATTTTCGACTCTCCTCAGTTAGCGATCAACTGGGAGGGATTCGATCCGAGGATCTTCCCTAAGGGAAGTGAAGAACGTGCTTGGGTCGACGCCAAGGCGGCTAGATTGAAAAAGCTCTATGGAGGGATCAAGACTGCGGGTGTCGGCGTCCTCTGCATGTCGGATCTTATTCTCCTGCCAAAGCGTCTCGCCGCAACCATGGAGGCGGAGGGGACTGATTGGCGTGATCCCCGTCATCCCCGCACGCAGGAACTCCTGCGGCACATGATCGCCGAGAGCTTCGAGATCCTGCCCGAACTTGACGGCCTGATTGTCCGGATCGGGGAAACTTATCTTGATGATGCCCCACACCACGCCGGCGGCATTCGCGAGAAGAAGAACCCGGAAGAAACGATTATCCCTCTCATGCAGTTACTGCGTGAGGAACTCTGCGTGAAGCGCGGCAAGACCCTCTTCTTCCGAACCTGGCTCTCCTTCGACACGGATCCTGAGGCCTATTCCAAGGTGGATGCGGCCGTGGAGCCTCATCCCCTCCTCACGATCAGCGTGAAGCACTGCGAGGGTGATTTCCACCGGGGCAACAGGTTTAGCCGCGTCATCGGACAGGGACGCCATCCCCAGATCATCGAGGTGCAGTGCGCGCGGGAATACGAGGGGAAAGGATGCTACCCCAACTACGTTCTCGACGGTGTCATCAATGGCTTCGAGGAGTACGCCTTCACGATGGATTCAGGCGACACGAGGGGATTACGCGAGTTCGCCCGGACCTCGCCGCTCTACGCAGGGGTCTGGACCTGGAGCCGTGGCGGTGGATGGCTCGGCCCCTACACGAAGAACGAGTTCTGGTGCTCCCTCAATGCCTGGGTCTCCGCCCACTGGGCCCGTGATCCCCGACAGACCGAGGAGGAGGTCTTCCTCCGCTATTGCTCGGAAGTTCTGAAACTTTCCCCGGAGGATGCTGCCCGCTTCAGGGAACTCTGCCTCCTCTCGGCAAAGGCCGTGATCCGCGGCAAGCGCACCACTCACAACGACATCCGCCCCTGGTGGAGCCGTGATCAGTACATCGGTGAACCAGATCTTCCCAAGGATCCCGAGAAACGGGAGCGCGTACTCGCACAGAAGCACGAGGCAGAGGGGATCTGGAAAGAAATCTGTGACATCGCCTCCACGATCACCTTCGCGGACACTGAGACGCAGGAATTCGTTCGGGTTTCCTGCGACTATGGCCGTTTTCTTTACACAATCTACCGGCTGAACTTTGAACTAAAAGCCTGCGAGGAGCGCTTCGATCCCGCGGCCGCGGCAAAGCTCCTCGCGGAGTACGATGCTGTCTGGTCAGCCTGGCGTGAATCCGCGGATAAGCACCCATCCACCCCGACCCTCTACAAGGAGGAGGGCTTCCGCTACAATTCAGGTAAAGGCGCTTGGGGAGACGTGAAGCACGGAGTCGGCCCGATGGCCAATCGCCTTAAGAGAAAGCTCGGATAGTTCTGACTTTTTGGGTCTTGCCTTGACTAGTACATACTATTTGGCTTTTTTACCAAATATGGCCATCCGCAAAACAGCAATCCGCTCCTCCTCAAGGGCACGGGCTGCGATTGTGAAGGCGATGGCACACCCGACTCGCCTTCTCGTGATGGAGGCCCTAATGGAGGGAGAGTTGTGCGTGAACGACCTCACCGAACTGGCGGGGTGTGATGTGACAACGCTCTCAAAGCACCTCTCCCTGATGAAACAGGCCGGCCTGCTGGTTTGTGAGAAGAGAGGGCTGAATGTCTTTTACCAGATCGCCTGTCCCTGCTTTGCGGAGTTTTTTCGCTGCATCGACCTGATCTCTAGCACCCGAGCTCAGCGGATCCGTTGTGCCTGCTGACCCGAAATCAACTCACTCATGAAAACATCCGAATTCAAACAACACCTTCTAAATAACCCCGATCATCATCTCCAGTTCATCCTGCCTGAAGGCGGTTTGATTCCATTGCATGCCCACATCACGGAGGTGGGACGCGTGGACAAGACCTTCCTGGATTGTGGCGCAGCAATAAGGAAAGTCTCTTACCTTTGTCTTCAGTCGTGGGTGGCTGATGACGTGGACCATCGGCTTCCCGCTGGAAAGCTTGTAGAGATCATTGAAAGAGCTGCGCCTATTTTGGGAAATGATGACCTGGAAGTGGAGTTGGAGTACGAGGATGGAATAATTTCCCAGTTTCCCGTTGTCAGCATCGTAAGCGATCTCAGCAAATTTATTATTGGACTCGGGGTGAAACATACCGACTGCCTTGCGAAGGACATCTGTCTACCGCCTCCCGATGACAAAGAAACCTCATCGAGTTGCAGTGGTACCGGATGCTGCTAAATCCGCAAACTAATGCAAAATAAACCTCTCGTCCTCATCCTCTGCACTGGTAATTCCTGCCGCAGTCATCTCGCCGAAGGAATTCTTAGGGCAACCGCTGGCGATCTCATTGAAGTCGCCAGTGCAGGATCCAAGCCTGCAGGCTATGTTCACCCGAAGTCGATCGAAGTCATGAAGGAGATCGGCATCGACATCTCCGGACATTCGTCCAAGCATCTCGACGAATTCCTGAACCGGAATGTCGATACAGTCATCACAGTCTGCGGGAATGCCGATCAGGCCTGTCCGATGTTTCCCGGTCAGATGAACCGTTATCATTGGGGCTTTGACGATCCCGCCCATGCAACGGGAAGCGAGGAGGAGATTCTCAACGAGTTCCGCCGTGTCCGTGAGCAGATCAGGCTCGTATTCGAGGCTTATGCCGCGGGACTCAAACGAGGAGTATCGCCCCGATGACATCCCCTTTAGCTCAACGGCTGCTAGCTGAGTTTTTCGGAACGTTTGCCCTGATTTTCTTCGGCACGGGAGCGGTGGTGGTGAACGAAGTCTTCGGAGGTTCCCTGACCCATACAGGAGTCTCATTGGCATGGGGATTGATCGTTATGGTGCTGATCTATGCTCTTGGGGATCTCTCAGGGGCTCATCTCAATCCAACTGTTAGTGTTGGTTTTACCGTTGCAGGCAGATTTCCGTCATCAGAACTCTTTCCTTACATCCTTGTTCAGTTCATCGGAGCAATTGCGGCAAGCATGACACTTCACCTGCTCATCCCAGAGGATAGACTTCTGGGAGCCACTCTCCCATCGGGCGGCGTAATGCAATCCTTGATTCTGGAGATCATTCTTTCCCTCCTACTGATGATGGTGATTCTGAATGTTTCCCATGGGGCAAAGGAAAAAGGAATCACAGCAGGAATCGCCGTGGGAGCGATGATCGGACTCGAAGCTCTTGTTGCGGGGCCTGTCAGCGGCGCCTCAATGAATCCCGCCCGCTCGTTCGCTCCGGCGCTTGTCTCAGGACACTTTGAACACCTCTGGATTTACATTCTTTCTCCCATTATTGGGGGAGTTGCAGCGGTTCCTCTCTTTTACCTGTTGCGGGGTAGTAATTCTTCCTAAGAACTGATTTCAACGATCTAGAACTTTCCAACTCCTAAAATCATACACTCGCTGATTTTTCCCATCCGTGACCAACAAGGGATCAGCTTCCGTCTTACGGGAAGTCCAAGGACTCTCAGCAATCGGCCACAAGCGGTAATCGATGGTTTTCCCGTTGATCCGATCCTCTCCATCGTAAACGCAATCGAGTGTATCTCCGTTTCGGTTTACAAAATGAGCTGATAAGGGATCGTGTGCAGAGATCGTAAGCTGGCTTTTTGAAAGGAGTGCCTCCCGAAATGCTTTCAATTGAAGTTCGGGGGTGGATCCCGGGAAATCTTTCGGCGAGGCCGTTTCAACCGCCACAGCACTCTGCCCACCCTTCACCCGGAATTCCGAGTCCCCTTTTCTCGGAGACGATGCCGGCGCAAGGATTCCTCCCTCCGGATTCCATTCGAACGGTTGACTGGCCGTCACGGCGATCAGCACGCTTCCGTAATGGAGGAAGATATGTCCCGATGAACCGGCATCATTGATCATTGCCCTCCAACCACCCGGAACATAGCCAAGCGCATAAGGGCGCGGATTATCTGGAAGAATCTTAAAAAGGAAGAGCAGGGCATCGCGTCCCAAGACCTCCTGCTCAAAGGGACGGACTCCATGGGTGTGAATGCCCATCTTTCCGGGTTCGTCGGCGGCGGGATTCGTGATCCAGAAATGACTCCCGTGATCGGGATCGGAATCCTCCCACATCACGCCGCACGGGTAACTCTGCCCTTGAAAGGGTTTCCCACCAACTTTTGCGGATCGGGAAAAGAGGGCGTAGGTGCCGTTGACATAATGATCAAGGGCCCAGCCATTGATGAGTGCTCGGTAGGTATAGGGTCTGGACCGGTCGGTTCCGGAGGGAAGAATAACGGGGGGGAGTCTGTAGGCATCGGTGGCGCAACGGGCCGCTGCCTTGGCACGGGTCAACTCCGGAGTAATACCACCGAAGTAGATCCAGGGAATCGTGGCCACGCCCCACGGATGCTGATTCTCGGTATCGGGATAAGATCGCGGTGCAAAGGTGGCAAGATTACCACGCAGCCATGCCGGAGCTAACTGAATGAGGCAGACCTCCCAGGCGATCCGCGCCTGATTAGCAAGCGAAGGGTCCTTGGCACAATCAGCAAGAGTTAATAGGGGAAGGATGTTCTGCGCGCCATAAGGCCGGGAGGCATATTCACCCGGACCTCCCTTCACCGTGGCCGCGAGGATCGACCGGAGATACTTCTCACCTGTGGGATCTTCCTTTGCAAAATGAGTGCCCCAGACAATTCCCGGTTCTTTCGACTTCACCGTCATCTCCCTGATGTACGGATCCTTCTCCACGAAGTAGGGATCGGCATGGAATGCCTCCGCACCCCAGATCTGTGTCGCCAGATAGCGGGAGACTGCGGCCATCAGCTTATGATTGCTGGTGGAGAGACGGGCATAAAAGACTCCACCGGTATAAATCGCTCGGTAGCGTTCCTTGGTTGCCGGATCCAAATAACGTTCATAGCGGAGGTAGCAGTCAAGGCCCGGCCAGGCCACGAAGCCGGTGTTGCCTCCATGCATCCACCGATTGATGTGATTACCAGGCACCAAGGGATCGAGTCCCTTGTTTACCTCGACAAGCCCCTCAGAAGTCCGTCCCAATTCGAAAAGACACTCGGCCTTCACAAAATGGTCGTCTCCACCCGAGGCAAACACCTCAAGAACGGCTTTTCTCCTATCGTCAAAGGTTGGAAGCCACTCCCCTTGTCCCACTCCTCTTTCGGCAGGTTGGTCGGCAACCTCCTCAGTGACTGGTAGAGAAGGCTCCGCCCTCATCGTCCACGGTAGAAATGTCCCGGCAAGAAGCCCCGTCAGGAAAACCCAACGAAGCCTCCCTGGGAAATCCATTACTTCGAGGGTACTACGGTCACAATACCCCCAAGTCCCACCTCTTTTGCATCGTCTCCCTTTTGAAGCAGAACGTTGATCTGATGTTCATGGTTGCCAGCAGGAAGGGGAATCTCAACCGGCAACGTGGTTGCATCCGGCTTCTCGAAGACTTTCACGCCATCGAGCCAGAACTCCCCTTTGCCACGGATCTCCTTGAAGCGAATGATACCACCTTCCTTGGCCTGCTGTTCAAAGGGCTTGAAGCGCTCGCTCCGGAATTCGATCCAGCCAGCCTTGGGAGTGTTCTCCAGCTTCGGAAGCTTGATCTGGGTCCAGCTGTTCATGTCGTTGTCGGCAATCATGGCAGTAGGATCGGGTTTTGACGCTGACAGGGCGGACATTCTCCATTTTGAAAGGATCTCGATGGGAGGTGCTGCAGGAACAGTCTGGATAACGGGCGCCGAAACAATCGAAACTTTAGCCACAGCGTCCTTCAATCCCTGTGCCGAGGCATGGAGGAGGATCTCACCGGAGGCACCGGCGCTTGATTGGACGATTGCCTGACCAAGACCATGGAAGAGTGAGTGTTCGCTTCCCTTCTCTGGCTCATGACAGTTCGGATCACCATTACCCAAGCCGACGAGCTTTCCAGATCCGTCGACCTTGAACGTCACCATAGGGGAGGCACCTGGAACAACCCTGCCCTTTTCATCAACGGCGGCAATGGTGACTGGCAGCGCATCCTGACCATCTCCGGCCAAACTCACCCTATCAGGAGTGATCTTGAGGGCGACGGCATCTCCAGTCGTCTCGACCTTGGTCTTCGCGATTTCCTTACCATTAGTCTTGGCAACCGCTTCCAGCGTGCCGGGTTCATAGGGGACCTCCCAAGTTGCCATGGCGTAAGGATCAACATTCTTCACCCCAAGCGATTTGCCATTGAGGAAGAGTTCTGCCTGCTTGGCATTGGTGATCACCATCACCCGGACAGGCTTGCCCTCCTTGCCCTTCCAGTTCCAGTGCGGAACAATCGCCAGCACGGGGCGATCCTTGATCCACATCGCCTGATGCATGTAGAACGCAGTCTTTGGAAAGCCACAGAGATCCATACAGCCCATGAATGATCCGGCGCTAGGCCAGGTGAAGGGCGTCGGTTCCCCGCGATAGTCGAACCCAGTCCAAACAAATCCACCGGCCACAAATGGGCGGGTGTCGATCGCCTTCCATGCATCATGATGGGTCGCACCCCATCCCGGATGCTCGTCATCATAGGCCGCGAGGATGTTGTTGCTTTTCACGGTCTCATATTCATCGCGGGTCATGACCGCCGAGGTGTCTTCGGAGCTCGTCATAGGTGTCTGAGGATGCTTCTGGTGGAAAGCGTCGTAGCTACCCTGCTGATAGTTGAAGCCGACCACGTCGACAGCGGCGGAGACATTGATCGGATTCATCTGGCCGCCGCTCTGGGCCGCGGTGACCGGGCGGCTTGTGTCAAGTTCCTTCACCGCAGCGGACATTCTCCGTACCATTTCGTATCCCTGCTCGGTACCCTGCATCGGCTCCTCGTTGAAAACCGACCAAAGAATCACAGAAGGATGATTGCGGTCCCGGCGAACCATCCAACGTAGCTGATCCATGTATTCCGGAGTGCAGTTGAAGTTCCTGTTCTCATCCATGACGAGCATTCCGAGACGATCACACTCATCGAGGAATTCGGAGGCAGGAGGATTGTGCGAGCAACGATTCGCGTTCGAACCCATTTCCTTGAGCTTGCGAACGCGGAACTCCCAGAGCGAATCAGGCACCGCCATTCCTACCCCGGCATGATCTATATGATTGCAGGTTCCCATGATCTTCACAGGTTGATCATTCAGGAAAAATCCCTTGTCGGGATCAAAACGGATCGTGCGGAACCCAATCTTGGTCGCAATGGCATCATCGGACTGCCCAGCGGAAGCGACCTTAGTCTCGACGGTGTAAAGCACTGGATGGTCCACCGACCACAGACGCGGATCGGTGACATTCAAAACTGGACGAAAGACTTTTGATCCAAGCACAGGAACATCATTGGTCTCGGTCAGGGTGGCAATTTGTTTTCCCTCAGGGTCGAGGAGGGTAACGGTCACGGTCGCAGGGGCATTCGTCTTACCGATGTTCTCCACAGAGATCTCGGCCGGGATCTTCCATGATCCCGAGGCTTGCTTGACAGGCTGGGCAAATACTCCGTCCGTCATAATGTGCACAGGCGGTCTCTTCACGAGACGCGTGTGGCGGTACATTCCAGCGCCCTCGTACCACCATCCCTCCATGGCGTTTGCATCCACGCGGACGGCGACCGTATTGAGATCGTCGCCATACCGGACGAACGGGGTCAGGTCGACAGTGAAGCCGGTATAGCCACAGTTGTTGTGATGCACCTCCGTTCCGTTGAGCCAGACCGTGCAGTGGGTAGCCACCCCATCGATCTGGAGCTCCAAATGCTTACCTTTGTCAGAAGGGTCGATCTTGAAGGACTTGCGGTACCAGGCGAATCCGCGCGGGCGGTATCCCTGGGAGACATTCGCCTCTTTGTCAAAGGGACCCTCGACAGCCCAGTCATGGGGAAGATCAACGACCCTCCAACCTGTGTCGTCATAGACAGTGGCTGCCGCACCGGGAGCATTACCTGCCTTGGCATTGCCGTAGGTGGCACCATGCCCCTTGATCTCTGGGAAGGGAATGTCCCCAAGATGAAACCGCCATCCTTGGTCGAAGGAGAGAACCTCTCGACCGGAATCAGCGGACACCGCTACTGCTGGGGAAGGCGTCGGAGATGGCTGGGAGGCTATCGTGGCAGGAGATGCGGCCAGCACGATGAGACCGGCAATGGCTTGGGCAATGTGTTTTTTCATGAGAGGGATTTTATAGGTTTACTGAATATTACCAGGCGAAGGCTTCGGGGGTCTCGTAGCGATAGGGGTTGGTGCTCTTACGAATCATCTCCGGATCACCGGCGGGCGGGAAGATCTTATCAATGCGATCAAGGGTCGCACGGTCGAGCTTTACCTCAAGGGCACCGAGGGCATCGTTCAACTGCTCCATTGTCCGGGGACCGATGATCGGAGCGGTGACTGCCGGAAGATGCATCGTCCAGGCCAGACCGACTTGGGAGGGAGTATGGCCTAGTTCCTTGCAGAGGGCTTCCCACGCATCGAGCTGAGCGGCGATCTTGTTCACCCGCTCGACACTCTCAACACGACCACGGCGCATGATCTCACTGACTTGGGGGCGTCCACCGAGGATCCCTCCCTCCAGGGGAGACCAAGGAATGACTCCGAGTCCGTAGGCCTGACAAGCGGGCAGTACCTCCAGTTCGTTGAAACGGCAGAGGAGGGAGAGCTTGCACTGCTCGGAAACGTATCCGAGGAAGTTACGCCTGCTCGCAGCCTCATTGGCACGTGCGATCTGCCATCCGGGATGGTTGGAGGATCCGGCATACAGGATCTTCCCTTGCTGAACGAGAACCTCCATGGCCTGCCAGACTTCATCCCAAGGAGTATCCCGGTTGATGTGATGCATCTGGTAGAGATCGATGTAGTCGGTCTTGAGGCGCTTGAGCGAAGCCTCCACTGCAGAACGGATATACTTGGCTGAGGCGCCCCTGTCATTCGGCCCGGTTCCCATCTCGCCTTGGAATTTCGTGGCAAGCACGATCCGGTCACGCTTGCCACTGGCAGCGATCCAATCGCCCACAATCTGCTCCGTGTACCCCTCAAAGGTCTTCCATCCGTAGACATCCGCGGTGTCAAAGAACTGGATGCCGGCATCCAAAGCCGCATCCATGAGGGCATGGGATTCCGGTTCGTTGGCCCGGGGGCCGAAATTCATCGTGCCGAGACAGATCGGGGAAACCTTGAGGCCGGTCCGGCCGAGATTGACGTAGTTCATGGGAAAGAGAATTGGATCGCACTCTTTTCGATGTGGCAAGCCCGACAAATCGAATGAGGGATTGTCTCTTCTTGTCAGCCTTACGATAGTCTGAAGGAGTGAAATCCACCCCTTTCATCCTCTTTTTTTTCATGGCGGTTTTAGCCGCGACCCAGATTCTTCTGGCGGCAGAGGATAAGCCGTCTGCTCCGATCACTTCTGTCTCGCCTGATCTGGCTCATCTCCAGAAATGGGATGATATGAAAGGCGACACCGCCGATCCTTTCTGGGCAGATGACGACTCTCTCTACCACTTCACCTGTGATGGCCCTGGCTTCGGCAAGGAGGGGCGGAACCTTTGCCTCAACAAGTTGACTGGTCCGGATCAAGACCATCTCAAAGGGGAACTCGTCAACTCCATGGATGAATATGGAAAAAGCGGGGACACAGGGGCCGACGGCGCAACATGGAAAATCACGGGTCAGGAGTGCATCGATGGCGTCTTTTACGGATTTGTCGTCAGGAACATCTATGGCCACAAGTCGAAGGATCCCCTGATGCGTCAGACCTCCTTCAACGCCAGCCTCATCAAATCAACCGATCATGGGAAAACATGGACCCGAACGGCCAAGGAGAACTACGACTCCCCGATGTGGCCGGGGAGCCGCTTCGGAGCATCGTGCTTCTTTCACTTTGGAAAGAACGGTGGGACGGAAATGCATGATGGGGCGGATAACTATGTCTATGCGATCTCCAACAACGGTTTCTGGAACGGCGGTGATGACATGATCGTGGCACGAGTGCTCCGCTCGGCCCTACCCAATCTGAAGGCCTCGGACTGGAGTTATTTCACCGGTGGTGACGGCGCGTCGCAGGAGTCATGGAGTCACGATCTTTCCAAGGCACAGCCAATCTTAAAGATCCCCGCCAAACTAGGATGGACCTCTCCTGCCTACATTCCCGCTCTTGGCAGGTATCTCCTTGTTTCCTGGTATGTCTCCCCGACTTTAACCCATTGGTTTGATCCCAAGCTGGTCACCTATGATTTCTACCAGTCGGAGCACCCATGGGGTCCTTGGAGCTTTGTTTCTTCATTCAACGACCGTTTCCTGAAGGATACTGATCGGCACATGTACGGCCCTAATCTTTGTGCCAAGTATCAGGAGAAGACTGGCGACGGAGTGAAGATTGATCTCTACACCTCCGGATGCCCTTTTGGAGGAGAGAAGACCGGACTCTACAAGAACTGGCGGATTCCGCTCATCCTGAAGACAAATTCAGTGACACGGAGTCAGGGGATTCCCTCAGATGATCCGGCATCCAAGTTTCATGGAAACTGGGAAACTGTCCGAACCAGCACCACGCCTGGAGACTCTGTGGAATTCAACTTCACGGGAACCGGCGTCTCTCTCCTCGCCGAGAAATCGTCGGATAGCGGCACGCTAGAAATCTTCGTCGACGGGAAATCAGAGGGAAACGTTTCTCTAAAAACGAACGATTTCCCAACGCTGACAAAAATCCCGGTTTTCGCCAAAGAGGGACTCCCTCAGGGAAATCACACGATCAAAATCGTGAACAAAGGATCAGAGCCCGTATCTTTAAACGGATTCTCCGTGGTCGGCTCTCCATAACAAAATTCCAGCATTCGCCGTCAGAGCATCAAGGCAGCGGTTGTCCACCTGCGATCATGACGTCCTTGTGCCGTTCCTCAGGGACTACAGTGAGCGTGGTCACTTTTCCGTCGGTAATGGTACCACTCACGATGGTCTTGTAGGGAGCATGAAGCTTGAAGGTACAGTTCCAATCCTTGGGCCAGGCTGGCAACAAGAGGATCTTCTTTCCCTCGGTCTGCATCAGCATGAGTTGTAGGGTCTGCTCGCCATTGCCGCCGAGTTCCCTTGGTTGGTTGAAGAATTTTTCACATAGAATTTTTGAAGAAGGTCTGCGCCTTGATCCTGCGGGCGATAGATCATACCCTCCCCACACGATCACCTTGGCACTTTTTCAAGTTCATGAACCTCCACGGCAATACTCTCCTAATTACTCTATCCCTCCTTGCCTGGACTCTCACGGTTAAAAGTTATGCTACCGAGGGCGAGACGAACACTGTGGTCCATTCGGCCAGTCCTACTCCCGCTCAATCCCGGCATGATCAGCGCATGGCTGCCGTGCTTGCGTGGCTCCAAGAAGATGCCGCTTCTGCTGAAACTTACAAACTTGCCGCAATTGCAGGGGCAAGACGCAAAGACATCGCAGAATGGAATTCCAAGCCGCATCAGGAAACACACCTTCAGAAAACCGATGATCTACTGCCTCCTGTGCTCGACTGGAGTAACAACCCTGTCGTGGATGGGTTTTATAAGCACTTGCAGCAGAAGATCCTCACTCCAGACCGACACTTCGCCAAAGGACCTAATGGGGGCAAATCTAGGACCGAGGAGGGATGGTATTTTGCAACACGTGGAGACGAACTGCTAGATCTTGTGGAGGCATTCTGCCACCCGCAAAGCCCCGTTGCCGGGGATCCGACCCTAGTCGCGCCGATTTTGCGCAGACTTGCCATCTTCAGCGAATACATGACTCCCGATGGGCCTTTGATGGCGGATTTTACGACAGCTCAGAATGTCGGTGATGCATATCTGATTTTGCGGACTTGTCGTCCTGAAGTTTTACCACTCAGCATCAGAACAGCCATGGATCAGAGCATCAAGAATAGCACGCAAGCTATCCTTACAAAAACCAGCTCGGAATTCGACGGCACCTCACAGAATGATTTTCTTTTCAACATGGAGTCTCGATTGGTGACTGCCTTGGCGATCGCAAATCGTCTCGATCCCAATCCCGCTTATGAAAAGGCTTTTCATGCAGGTCTCGATGCCCTTCAAAAACACATTCTTGCCGATGGGGCAACACGATACGACAACCTCCAGAACGAAGCCCCAAGCTATCATGACAACGGGGTCATCTCCCTTGCCAGGGCAGCTCAGATTTCCGGCGATCCGCGCCCTATTGAGTTGCTTCGACAGCTTCGCTGGTATTACCCCTTGGTTGTCTCCCCGGGTGGGATCATGGAATGGTCCACTGCTCCCAACTGGCATCATTATTGGAACACAGACAATGGTGCGGGTGCTGCCGCCATCATGGCTGGAATCTTAAAATGTCCTCACAATCAACGCGTCGCTAACCTAGGTTTCGATGGCGATCTCTGGGCTGCGTCCTGGTGGAATCCCCAGGGAGAGGCCGCACCTTGGCCTGATGGGTACATCACTTATGACCAGAATGTGGAGGGCCCCCGTGGGAGATACGGCCTGTGGTCCTTTGTTGGCAGCACCAGAAAGACAATTTCAGCTGGGGATTACCGAGGAAAGTCCACCTATGTCGGTTGCGTGGTTGAAAACCCTCCTGCTCCTGGAAAAACAAAAAAGTGGGCCCTCAATGCTGCCTTGCAAGATGCAGGCATGGAAGTTCGTCTCGATGCATCCAAGGATGATGGTGGCGAACATCGGGGGCGCATCGCGATGGCCAACGAGGAGCTTATAACCGTCAGTCTTGTCAGCTCAAATGCAGCGGTTTTGGGTGCTGTGACCAAGCTCGGCGCGAACAAAAAGCAAGCCGAACCTTGGCTGACCCAGCAAGCATGGCTTTTTACTCCGGAACGAATGGTGGGTCTTGTCCGCCTAGAATCTCTAGCCGATCAGCAGGCAGCCGGAGTCTTTGGTGTGCTTTACCTTGTTAGCGGTCGCAATCATTGGGGGGAACGAAAGGAAATCAAAGATCTGGGCAACGGAAGCTTCGGGTATGGTGAGCTGATCGTGACTTTTAACGAACATGATTTCTCAGGCTTTGGTCATGAATATTCTGATCCGATGAGCCGGACCACCTCTCAGATTGTGGACCAGAAGAACCCTTTGAAAGCAGCGCGCCTATTGCTTCAAGATGATGCGGCGATGACTGGAGTGCCGACGCCTTACAAAAAGGGATCCAGTCACTTCTATCTTGTAGAAATTCGTCCTAGTTCATCCGCACCGTCATCAATTTCCCGTCTGAATGTTCCCGGGCTTATGGGATTTAGCGTAAAAGAGAAGGGTGGGGATTATCAGGTAGCATTTAATACCTCTGCCGATCCGCTCAAATGGAACATCGAGCGGCAAGGGGTCCTGCATCGCTCGGGTGAAAAATACCGCCCTGAGTGGCTTAAAGAAGCCGGTCCCGTCAATTCAATCGCCCCAGTTCCATCCTCACTGGGGCCAATCTTGCTGCCCCCCGGAGAAATAGCTTTCATCAGTAATCAAAATTAGTCCTATTGCACCCCCTTGTGCTAAAGAATGTCTAGAGTCCTATTTTCCAGATTTCCCAAATTCCTTCATCACGCAGAAACCCCGCAGTCATTTGACACTTTATCGGCAGCTCCTCTAGGAGGTACTCGTGGCTGGCAAAACCTTCCACGTCCTCCTTCTAAAGACAAATCACACGCAGCCCTACACCTCGGTTTTCCTGCAACTTGAGTGTGGGTACTGGTCACCTAAGGCTGAGAAGGAACTCCGCTCCGCGATGGCCTGTCATAAATAGACGTCGTCACCTCGAATTTCCGAGCTTCTACTGACGAACAATCACGTCTGATTTCCTGGAATCGGGGTCGACGACGAGATCCTGAATCTTCCCTCCATCGACTCGGCCAGAGACCGTTGTTTTGTAGGGAGCATGAAGCTTGAAGGTGCAATTCCAATCCTTGGGCCAGGCAGGAAGCAGGAGAATCTTCTTTCCCTCAGTCTGCATCAGCATGAGTTGTAGGGACTGCTCACCATTGCCGCCGATATCCTCGTCGGGTGCGTAGTCATGGCCTTTGTCCCAGAAAGCTAAGAACTTCTGAGCCTTGTCCTGATTAGTGAGATCGTGGATGACCAACTTTTTGGCCTCGTCAGTGAGTCCTAGGTAGGCACAGTCCATCGGATCCTGTCCCCAGCAATGCATGGCTTTCTGGGTGCGGGCGGCATAGGTATCGAGACCGATTTGCAGATCTCCCTTGCCCAACTCCGGAAGACCAAAGAGCCGGAAGGGGTAGACCGCATAGAGTTCGGGGTTCTCCATGTTATGTGCTTTGACTCCGGTATTCAGGGCTGGGTCGTAGGGGTAGATCACCTTTTTGCCGTTCTTATCGGCGATCGGCAGCGGAGGGAGAATTGACTCCAGATCCGACCACGACTTTCTCATCTCCGGTGTCGTTGCATCGTCGGGAAGTTGCTTGAGGCGACCCAAGACATAATGAAGACCGGCGATGTCGGGAAGGGGGTTGTTCACCATCCAATACATCTCGATCGAGTTGTCAGGCGAGAGGAGCAGCTTGCCCTCCTTGTCACGAGGGAAGTGATTGGTGAAAAAAGTGAGTCCCAGGTTGGCAAACGGCAGGAGGGTTTCCCTCAGAAATATCTTGTCCTGAGTGTGTTCGTAGTAATCGAGCATCATGGTGCTGAGCTCAAGAACCGGGGTGAAATAGTAGTCGGTATAGGCACCGTTTTTTTTGCCGACCAGATTCGGTAGAGCTCCCCAATGCGGAGAAGTCTCGGCGACATACGAACCCTCGTGGTTGTAGAGTTTTTTCACGGTCGCCTCGTTGTTTCGAATCTCCCCGAGGTACATCCGGAAGAGCGGTTGCATGATGTCGTAATCACCGGCCTTGAGGCGCGGCCAGTACATGGCACGGGTATTCTGAAACCAATACTGCCCACCCCAGGCACGGTAGTCGGCAGTGACCGGCTTGAAAGTCTCCACTCCAGTAACCTTGTCCTTCCCAAAACTGACGGATGGCCAATCGATGACGAAAAGCGATCCATTGAACTTCATCGGCCAGGCACCACGTCCCGCGCAGGCTGTCGTGAAACGCTGGAGGGCATATCCCTGGGTGACTTTTTTCGCCTCGGGCGTACCGCTCACGAAAATGTAGCTACGATCCCAGAAGGCGTGCCACCAATCGGCATGGGCCTGCCACTGCTTCTCATCGGATGTTGGGAATGATGCCGTCGAGGCGTGGAGCACCTGATCGATCCACTCTTTGTCACTTTCTGCCTTTCCAGAGGCTACCGTAATGGCCAACTCATGCTGGGTCGTGGAGGCCGACGTCAGGGTTCCGGTACCTGAAGCCGTCATGTCACGTCCCTGAATCAGGGCTCCAAAACCCCAGTTCAACACCTCGGGGGTGGTGGGCTTGCCGAGGCCGTTCGTCGTCCCGTCGAAATGGCACCAAGCGAGGCGGTCCTTGAGTCCCTCGGCGTGATAGTCAGACTTGAGCTCATCCATGCCAGGGCTCCGGAAGATGTCTCCGGGATTGGTTGATCCGGGATTCACGGGTTGCGGCACACGGTAGGGATCAAGTGAAGCAGTGAGCACGCAGGAATTGCTTCCTTTGACCTCCGCATGAATGACAGGTGCATTGGCGTCCACCCAGAGCCGGAGTTCCCCTCCCTCACCCTTGATGACCATCTGACCGTCGTAGAGATGAAGGGCCTGCTCAAAATGATTCGTGCCCGTGAACAGAGACGGTGAAGTCGAGATCCTCACTTTCCCTACCTTGGCCAGTCCGGTTGTCTTTACGGGATTTTCCGTCCATGCATCGGTTTTCCCAATGTAAAACACGACGTCACCGTTCTGCTCGGTCCAGACATTGAGACCGATATCCCCGTTACCCAGGGGCATCGAATCCGCCGAGGTCCGGCCCGGTTCATCCCAGACGACGTCATTCGAGGAGACCGCGGAACGAAGTTGGTCCGGGGTGAGTCCCGCTCCGACCGAGGAATGTAGGGTAACCGTAAGCAGGATCAGGGCAACGAGGTGTTTCATAAAAATCGATTGTCAGAGAGCGGGATAGATTTCGACATCGGAGAATTCAGGAGGCTTCTCATTTCCTGAAAAGGAAAGACGGATGGCGTCTCCGGTGGCGGCCGGAAAAGTGAGGACGTTCTCGTCGCGAGGAAGCGTCAGATGATCCAAAAGGGTTCTCCAAGTTCCCGACTCACGGATCTCCAATCGAGCGTTGACAACCTTGGAACGTGGACAGAGACGGACCGTTGTGAAGGTCTCCGGATGTCCAAGTTCCACGGTGAAGGAGGCGGTACCCTCGGTGTTCTTCCACCGCGTATTGTCGTCGTTATCCGTAAGCGCCTTGGCCGATTCCATGGAAGAGGTTGCAGAGACAGGTTTATTGAGACAGAGGGATGTGAAGGTATTCACCGGTTCTCCCTCAACCTGCAGGGCCACCACACTGGCAACCGGATCAGGTGCTTTCTCCGGCAAATGAATGATAATCCGGTCTCCCGAGCGCTCCGCAGTGAGAACCTTGCGGTCAGTATCGGCAAGTAGCCATGCCTTCAGCGGCTTGTTGGCAAGAGGCACACGCAGGAGTCCGTCCGAGGGCCATTGGAAAACCTGCAGATACAGCGTTTCCGCTTTCCGAGTCGCCGTTCCCCAGGGAAGCCAGACAAAGGGTCCTGCCGTTGAGCCGTAGATCGATTCACCGTTCGTCTTGAGCCAACCGCCGATCTGACGGAGTCGTTCTGCGGAATCCTCGGGGATGATCCCCTCGCGGGTGGGGCCGACGTTGAGCAGGACATTACCCCCCATGCCCCACGCGGTGATCAGGTAGGGAAGGAGCTTGTCGAGAGGCTTCGCAGGGCTTGCCGTGTAGCCCCAGGATCCATTGACCGTAGTACAAAGCTCCCAGTAAACATCCTTGGGACGTATCATGGGCATGTGCGCCTCGACGGTGTTGTAATCACCTTGCACTCCCGGGACACGCGGATCGACGATCAGGTGAGGCTGGGTCTTAAGCACGTCGATGAGGGCAGCATCCTCCTGAGGCGTGATGTCACGCGATCCGTCCGTGTCGAACCACAGGACACCGATTCTCCCGTAGTTGGAGAGGAGTTCGCGGACCTGAGCGATAGCAATATTCGTCACATACGCACGCTTGTCCCCTTCCTGATAGCCCGGATCCCAATGCGGACGACCCGCCTGACCACCAGGATGACCCCAGTCGGCTAAGAATGAGTAGTAGGTGCAGAAAGTGATGCCATGACGGGGGGCCGCCTCGGAGAGTTCCTTCACCACATCGCGCTTGAACGGCGTGGCGTCGACCACGTTGTAGGGGCTTGCTTGGGATTTGAAGAGTGCGAATCCATCATGGTGCTTCGTCGTGAGCACCACGTAGTTCATCCCGGCCTCATGGGCGAGATTCATCCAGGAATCCGCGTCGAATTTGGTGGGGTTGAATTCCTTGGCCAACTGCGAGTACTCCGCGTAGGGCACTTTTTTGTTGATCATATGCCACTCCCCGTCGGCAGGAATGCAGTAGAGACCCCAGTGGATGAACATTCCGAACTTGGCCTTCGTCCACCAAGCCAGGCGAGCCTCCTTGTCCACCATGGACTCGCCCGGCAACCAACTGACGGGGGATGGCGACGGTGCCGGTAGCGGAGTCGGCTCAGCCACGGAATTTCTGATAAGAGACGTGGCAGCGAGGAAGGCAACTAATGCAAGAGGGGGGACTCTCATCCCTTTATTGACTCTGAAATCTTTCCTGATTGCAACCTCCTGAAGAAGAGAGGCTATAATTGCCGTATGAAAACTTGCCCCCTCCATCTCGTTTTGACTTTCTTCATCGTAACTGGCACGTCGCTTTTGGCGGCAGCCAAACCGATGAGCCTCTTCACCGACGGCATGGTGCTCCAGCGCGACGCCACCCTTCCGATATGGGGAACGGCCACGCCCGGGGAGGAAGTGATGGTTGAGTTTTTCGGGCAGAAAAAGAGCGCCAAAGCAGATGAAAAGGGAAACTGGCTGGTGAAGCTCGATCCCGTGCATGCCTCGGCATTGCCCTTGGAGATGACCATTAGCTCGGGGGGAACCCAGTCAAAAGCAACGAACATACTGGTCGGAGATGTCTTCCTTGCCGGGGGGCAGTCCAACATGGGTTCCCCGCTCTTTGCAGCTCACAACGCGGCCGAAGTCCTGCCTCAGGCGACTGATGACCAGCTTCGCTTCTTCAATGTCACCAAGAAGACGGCAGCCGAACCGCAGGCTGACGTGACGGGTAAGTGGCAAGTCAGCAACCCTACCAACGCCAAGGATTTCTCAGCAGTTGCCTACTTCTTCGCACGCGAGATTCGTACCAAGGAAAACATCCCCGTCGGCGTTGTCTCAGCTCCTTGGGGAGGTACCCCGATTGAGACATGGATGAGCTTGGACTCCATCAAGGCAGCTCCTTCACTTACCAACGTGATCGCCAAATGGGAGAAAGCTTTAGCGGAGTACGCCAAGGTGAAGGCAGACCCCAAGCTCGAGAGCGACTACTTGGCAGATCTCGATCAATGGACCAAGGAAGTGAAGCCTGCTTTCGATGCCACAATGAAGGCTTGGAACGATGATAAGGCTGCTGGCAAGCCTGTCGGTGATAAGCCGAAGCCTTCACGCCCAGAACCGAGCAACCCGGATCCGATGGGCCCTCCCTCACCGTCCCGCCGTCCCTCCACACCCAGCGTCTCGTACAACGCGATGATCGCCCCGCTCAGCCCACTCGCCATGAAAGGAGTGCTCTGGTATCAGGGCGAAGCAAATGCCGGCAGGGGTCTGGAATACCGCACCCTCTTCCCCCGCCTGATCGAGGGATGGAGAAAGCAATGGGGAGTCGATTTCCCGTTCCTCTTCGTTCAACTCCCGATGAATGGCAAGGATCCCGTTCCCGTTGCCAAGGATGGTGAACCCTACCTCCGTGAGGCACAGTTCATGACTCTCTCCGAGCCTAAAACTGCCATGGCCATCACCATCGACATCGGTGACCCAAACAACGTTCACCCCGGTGACAAAATCGATGTTGGCAAGCGCCTTGCACTGCTCGCGCGTCGTGACATTTATGGGGAGAAGATCGATGCCTCGGGTCCTCTTTACCAAGGGTTCAAGGTCGAGGGTGACAAGGTCCGCATTTCCTTTAAAGAGACGGCCAAGGGCCTCAAGCCAGGTCAGGCTCCTTGGTGCGCAAAGGGCGTCGAACCCCTCCCGACAGACAAACTGATCGGCTTCGTGATTGCCGGATCAGACAAAAACTGGGTGGATGCTGATGCCATTATTCAGGGCAACGACGTGATCGTCTCGTGCAAGACCGTCACAAATCCCGTTGCGGTTCGCTACGGATGGGCCCACTCGCCACGGTGCAATCTCTACAATAGCGAGGGACTGCCGGCCTCAACGTTCCGCACCGACGACTGGGATTCTGCTCCCGGAACAGGCGCCCCCAACACCACGAATCCCGCTACGCCCGCGGTCCGGATTACCGAATAGCAGGAAAGCTCTTCACCGGATCCCCCAGGGGGATCCTGATGTGGTTTTTTTTGTGGGCTTGCCTAATACTAAATCCCAGCGATCTCTTATGGATAGAGACGGAACAATTGCCCTAGTGACATCGGATTTGTGAAGAATGTAGGCGAGAGACTACATTCACCGGAGACACTCCCTGCTCACTTGTATTCTCTTAGGATTGATGAAAATTACCCGAAGGTCATTCGTTCAGAAAACCACCTTGGCATCGATCGGCATGTTGGTCGCGGATTCAGCAAAAGCAACTCAAACACATAATGGGGAGAATCCCATGAAACGCTCTGACTCGATTCTTTGGTACAATCAACCAGCCTCATCATTCAATGAAGCTCTGCCGTTGGGAAATGGCCGCCTCGGAGCAATGGTCTACGGAGGTATGTCCCGGGAAAGACTTTCCTTGAACGAGGATACGCTCTGGGCCGGAGAGAGAGCCCCTTCGCCCTCACTGGAGGCCCAAACAGCGGTGCGTCAGGCACGCTCCGCAATCGCCTCGGGAGATTATGAAGGTGCTCAACGCATCATCGATGAAAAGATACTCACTCAGTGCAACCAGCCGTATCTCCCCGCCGGGGATTTGATCATCGAGCGAGAGAACACTGGAAAGGCCAGTGGCTATCGCCGCTCGCTGGACTTGGCTTCGGGTATTTCCAGCTCGGAGTGGACGGTGGACGGAAACTATTTCAACGAGGAATGTTTCATCTCTGCCGTCGATCAGGTCATCGTGGTGAGACTTGAATCTAAAGTTTCCTCCACCGTGCGACTATCCCTCGACTGTCAGTTAAGGAACCGAATCTCGCCGACGATCAATGGTCTTGATTTGGAAAGTGAGGTGCCCGTGTTTGTGGGTAGCTCAAGCGAAGGTGTCCGCTATGCAGCATCGGGCGCATCAATCCCACGTCGACATTACATAGGACTCAGGGTGATTGCACCGGGTGCTGAAGTATCAACGGAAGGGTCATCCGTGAAGATCCGGAATGCCCATGAAGTGCTGATTTACATCGCGATTGAAACAACCCACCGGAGCAAAACCCCCGCCGAACTCGTAAATTCCAGATTGGAGCAAGCACTCCAAAAACCTTTTGCCCAAGTGAAAGCGGATCACGTATCCGACCACGGAAAGCTCTTTCAACGGGCTCGACTGGACCTTGGTTCGCCTCACAACGATCTCTCCAGCCTCACCACGGATCAGCGGCTTCAGAGAAAGCAGTCGGGTCAGCCTGATCTGGGTCTGGAGACCCTCCTCTTTGACTATGGCCGGTATTTGTTGATTGCCAGCAGCCGGCCCGGCAGTCAGCCGGCAAATCTGCAGGGTATATGGAACGACCAACTGCATCCCCCCTGGTGGTCGAATTGGACCATGAATATCAACCTCCAAATGAATTATTGGCCTGCGGAAGTCTGCAATCTCTCGGAGTGTCATGAGCCGCTTTTTGATTTGATCGATGAGCTCCGAAAGAGCGGCGAGAAGACGGCATCGGTTCATTACGGGTGCCGGGGATGGGTGGCTCACCACATGACGGATTTGTTGCATCAGACCACCCCGATTGCCGGGCACGCCCGCTATGCATTCTGGCCGATGGCAGGCGCATGGCTTTCCCGTCATCTTTGGGATCACTACTTGTTTTCACAGGATAAAGTTTTTTTGAAAGAACGTGCCTGGCCGGTGATGCGGGGTGCAGCGGAATTTCTTCTCGATTGGCTTGTTGAGAATCCCTCCGGCGAACTGACCACGTCCCCTTCCACCTCTCCGGAAAATAGTTATCTGAATGAATCGGGCCATCGCTGCGCTGTCTGCACAGGATCGGCCATGGATCTCTCGATCACCCGGGACCTATTTTCGCACTGCCTCGAGGCCTCCCACTACCTGGGTGGCATGGATCCTGATGTGTGCAACCGAATGACTCAGGCTCTCGGGAAGCTCCCCCCTCTCCGCATCGGCAGCAAAGGTCAGATCATGGAGTGGAACAAGGATTGGCAGGAGTTTGAGCCCACCCACCGGCATGTCTCTCATCTTTACGGACTTCACCCCGGTGAGGAGATCACTCCTCATGGGACTCCTGAATTGGCTGAAGCCGCCCGTCAATCCCTGCAGCTCAGGGGAGACTCGGGGACAGGCTGGTCCCTTGCCTGGAAAATGAATCTGTACGCCCGCTTGGGTGATGGCGATCAATCCCACCGGTTCATCTCCAATCTCTTTCACCGAGTCGATCCCTCCGTCACCGCCACAGCCGATGCAGGAGGTGGGCTCTACCCGAACTTGTTGGATGCCTGCCCTCCGTTTCAGATCGATGGTAATTTTGGCTACACGGCTGGAGTTGCGGAAATGTTACTGCAGAGCCATACGGGAGAAATTCACCTTCTCCCGGCGTTACCTTCCGCATGGCCCAGCGGCTCCATCCGTGGTCTCCGTGCCAGAGGCGGAACCGAAGTTGCTCTGAAATGGAGTGATGGCAAGCTGGAGCGTGTCACGATCAAGAATGAGTCCAACAGAGATGTTGTTTTGCGATACAAGAATCACACACTCCACCTTGCACTACCTGCGGGTGAGAACGTGGAAATTCAGGCTGCAAGATTTGCTTAGGAAACTCATTTATCCAGTTATCCACTAGTGATTCTCGTGTACTTACCGAAATCGGCATCACCGGATCAAAGGTTGGAACTAATACGCGTTCATTTTGCAAACTGAAAGACGCGTAACTCGTCGATGCTTGGATTTTTCCCGGCAAGGATGCTTACCCGAAGATGCCGGTACGGCTCTCCCTTGAAATTCAGACGTGAGAGATCGGATATCGAATCCGGTGATGTTGGAACAGCCGTGGTCTCATCCCCGATTTTTGTCCAATCGATACCATTCTCGGAACCCTCCAGGATATATCGGTATGTTTTTGAACTTCCCTCCCAGACAATCTCAACGATCCCAAGCGGCACCGGTTTGCCAAGGTCAATCGCAAGCCATGGAGAGGGTTGCCCGGGCTCCAGCTTCCCTGCCGCCCTCCAAGCTGTCTCGACATCACCATCCGTGGCCATGGAAGCAGCTGTCTCATTGCTACTGGAACTGGAAGCTGTCGCAGGAGCTTTATAAGCGACATTCCCGACGTTCTTGGCGGCAAGATCACACGGAGGATTTTCTTGGGGAACCACAAACGGTGTTTTTGAGTCAACGAACTCTCCAGTCCGGATAACCTCACGACTTGCAGTATCGACAATGAGAGAGACATGCTCAGGAGACGCCCCCTCGGCATCAAAAACAACGATGTCATTGGTTCCATCCCTTAACCACGGCTCCGGTATGTAGAGTGAGTCAACGTGAATCTTTTCTGGGTAGCGACCAAGACTGTGCCCATTCACCCATATCATACCCCTCGAGAGTCCCGTCCATTTTACACGCAGGATCGGATAAATCCCAGTCTCCTTGGGAGCAATAGCCGTGAATGTGGACCTGTAGAATGCTGGCTCCCCACTGGCTTCCGTGAAAGGCGCCCACGCCTTCAGGGATTCTGGTTTCATCCAGAGTGTCTCATCCAAACCGGGACCACCATGCATTCTCCATCCCGTCACGGGAAGGTGCTGACCATCAAAGTCGATACTCACTTCTCCAAGAATCCCCTTTGGGTCCAATGCCGCAGGTGTCTTGCAATATCCGAATCCCTTGTTGCGCCCGGCATGCGTCACAAAGACAGCGAGCAGGTTTTTACCCGATCTGAGGTCCACAGGATAACTTGTGCCTTTACCTGACACCGGCTTCCCGTTCAGAAAAACGGAGATCATATCAGCCCCCTTGATATTGAGAGTGCCGTGACCGGAAGAGGGCGCATTCACAACCGCACGATACCAGGCGAAGGAACCATTATCACCATCGGCTCCCATCTGCTGGGGCTGCTCGGAGCCAAACCAATGACTGTCATCGAACGAGGGATCCACAGCAGCCGTGGAGGGGAGTGTCTGCCATGGGGAGAGTGCAGGAGGTTTGGCGCTCTCCAGCCCTTTCTCCGAAGACGCTGCAAAATGCCACTCCATCGCCTTTTTCCCTGAGGCACCATACACAGCCACCTGATCGCACGAGGGCTGGTTCATAAAACGCTCATAAGTAACCTGCGGCGTTCCATCCTTCATCACGAGATCCCTGACAAACGTAGGCCCAAAAACAAGGAACTGCTGATCCTGATTCCCAAGTCGCCAGGTACGCAGTGAAAGATCCTGAGGAATTACCAGGATCCTCAGAGAACCTCCGGCAACCATTTCCTCGGAGATCGAATCGGAAGAGACGGTAAAACTGAGCTTTTTCCTCTCAGGAGTTGACACCGTGACACTCCCCTCTTGACCGGGAAGACCATAGAAAACGACCGTGGTAATCCCTTCATTTCTGGAATCACAGAGAATGGGTAGGGTCGAGTCCTCAATGACTTGATCTTTTCCAAGGATCACACCGCGAGGAAGAGCCACTGAGGAGTTGCGAGCCATTCTCAAAGAACCTCCATTCGCCAGGGTAGCAGTTGCCTCTTCACTATTACTTTTATTTCTTAAGAAGAGGAGTGTGCCGGCAGCGCTTTTTCGAGCTCCGAGGACTTGGATATCCGTTCCTGTCCCAGCATGAATGTTTTCAGCATGCGCACTGGTGCTGCTGGCAATGATTTCAGGAAAGCTTTGTGCCAGAAGATTGGCACGCTTCATGGCGTAGTAGCTGGGACGAAGATCACCAGCCTGGCCTATTGCGGCACCGAAATCGTAACTCGAGCCCGTGCTGTTGTCGCTCCAGGAGTCGAAATTGCTTCCACCATGAAGCATGTAGAAATTATGACCACCTCCGCCGTGAGCAAGAATAGCCCAGTTGGCTTTGTCAATGGCATGGAGCTTCTTGTCGGGAGGATTTCCGTAGAGATCGAACCATCCCGCCCAGAACTCCGTACTCATCCAGGGGTTTTTGCGCTGTGTAGGATCAATATCCGGGGGGGAAGGATTGCCTCCGTGATTGAGACCACTAAAGAACCAGGGAATCTCGATACGGTGCTTAATCACCTGCTCCTTGAGATGGGTGAAGTAGGGGTCGTTCTCCACGACGCCCCAACCGAGCGGATGCTCGTTCTCGATCTGCATCAGGACAACATTTCCTCCCTTGCTGATCTGGTGCTTCTCCACCATCGGGAGGATTTTATCGTACCAATGATCGTTCCACTTCAGGAACTCAGGGTCCGGGGTCCGGAGATTCATGCTCGGCTTGAAGCGTAGCCAGAGCGGCCATCCCCCGGACTCCCACTCCGCACAGACATAAGGACCTACACGGACAAGAGCTGTCAGCCCTAATTCCTGTTCCAAATTCAGGAATTTTTCAAAATCACCATCCCCTCTGAAATTCCATTCATTTTCCCGAGGCTCCTGATAATTCCAGAAGACATAGCTCTCAACGTTCACGAAGTCCGCATTTTTGACCCGCATGAGCCTGTCACGCCAAAGCTCGTTAGGAACACGTGCAAAGTGGATCGTTCCCGAGGAGAGATACTTTCGCTGGCCATTGATCAGAAACCCGGAGCCGTCATAGCTGATCGATTTGGAGGCTTCTGCCGAAGGCGGATAGATCTGATCATTATGTACCCCTTTCTGCGTGAAAGGGATGGCGACTGCAGGTGCCGGTGCATTGGTCTTCGTGGTCTCGGCACTTGCCAAAGACAAGATTCCGAAAATCAGAAAGGGATAAAATTTATTCAAGGGGGGAAAAGATTTTTACGAACTTACCTAACCCTCGATCTCGGCAATCTCTTCGGGAGAGAGTTTGAGATCCCCACCGTGAATCAGGCCATCCACTTGGGAGGCGTTGCGCGCTCCGACAATCGCCCCGGTGATTTCTGGTTTGCGGAGCACCCAGGCGAGAGCCGCCTCGGCGGCCGTGCGACCATGACGGGCTCCCACAGACTTAAGACGTTCAGCCAAGGCTAGGTTCTCGGTGAGTTTGGGCTCCTGGAACAGGGGGCTGTTTCGGCGCCAGTCTCCCTCCGGAAGATTGGCAACGCGCTCTTTCGTCATGGCTCCGGTGAGAAGTCCGGATCCCATGGGAGAATAGACAATCGTTCCAACGCCATGAGCCCCACACCAAGTGAGTTGGTCATTCTCCACATCTCGCTTCACGAGCGAATAGGGAGGCTGGAGCGAAGTAATGGGAGCGATCTTGCTCATGGCCTCCATCTCCTCGCTGCTCGCGTTCGAAACGCCGATCCATCGGAGCTTTCCCTCCTCCTTGAGCTTTGCCATTTCGGCCCATCCCTCGAGCGTTTCCTCAAGTTCATCGGCTGTCCAATGAATCTGGTAGAGATCGATGGCCTCGACTCCGAGGCGACGGAGGCTCGCCTCCACCTCGCGACGGATCGAGTCGGCGCGCAGCGAATAGTCAATCGTCCCCTTGTCATCCCAGAGCATCCCGCATTTGGTGAAGACATAGGGGCGTTGCCCCTTCCAGTCGGCGAGGGACTTGCGGACCACCTCCTCGGAATGACCAAGACCATAGACGGCGGCCGTATCGATCCAGTTCATTCCGAGTTCCAGGGCACGATGAATAGCGGCAATCGAGTCGTCATCAGACTGCGGTCCCCATCCGAATTTCCATTCCCCTCCAACGGCCCAGGCTCCGAAGCCGAGTGGGGTGATTTTTAAGTCGCTGTTACCAAGGATACGTGTCTGCATGGTGATGATTAGGTTAGTTGTAAAATGGGAATTAATCGTGTGAAAAAGTGCTGCTTGGAAAAGTAAAAGCCGAAGCGGGCAATTAGTCGACTAGCTTGAAAACCCTTCGGCCCTCCTGATTCAGAGTCAACGACCAGACATCGGTCTGGTCTTTCCAGGCAATCATGAGACGGGTCTTGTCCTCATTCCAGGAAGTCGTGGGGAGCTCCTGCCCTTTGAGATGCGGGTAAAGCAGCATCAGGAAATTGGGCTCCCCACTGCGGGAGCCAACGACAACCTGCGTTCCCATTCCCATCGAGCGCCCGGTGAACTGATGGGAGTCATCCGTCTTCTTGTACTCAATGGTGGAGACCATAGGGATGGGCTGAATCGTGGGCAGGTCAGGCACCGCGATATCAAGGGTGCGGAGAAGAAGGAGTCGATCTCCCTCCTTGGGTACCAAGCCCGTGGTGCCTTGGAATCCATTTTTCAGGGCGGGCTTCTCGCGATGCGTTGTTTCATCGCCCAGAAGAATGTCTCTGCCATCGATCGATACGGCCGCGATCTCTGGCGACATATTCATCCGCCATTCGTAGAGATGCTCGGTGTCATCCTTGCGAATATCGTCAGCCACCAGAACATAGGGATGCTTCCCACGTCCGAGGATCACGGTGCGGAACGCTTTTTTGACGGGATACCACGGGGTTCTGATCACCCACCCATCCTCGTCATCCCACATGCGCGGATCGCCATGCTCCCGATCCGCAAATCCCTGATAGTAGGGACGCACCTTGGGCGAGGTGTCGGGCTCCCACTTGGAGAGCGGGATACGCGACTGCAGTCTCTCTGCCGCCTCCGTAAAGCTTCCAAGCTGACGCTTCTCCAATGACTCTTTCGATTCGGTGAAGCTGGATTTCATCCACATCCAATCCCAGCAGTACTTGGCATCGATGACGGCCTTGGTCTCCTTAGGAGTTTCCTTGAAATCAACCCAGTCACCCGGAGTGGCAAAGAAGCCCTGCCCACGACCGTCGATGGTCACCACATTCATGAACTTCGACTCGGTATCACGATAACCAACGGAAGCCCAAGGGCGTCCGAGGGCCGAGAGGGTGAACTGCCCACGGTCAGGATGGTCGTGGTTCGCAAAAGTCGTATCGATGCGGCAATCGACATGTAGATTCAGATCGTTCGTCCCCCATCCAGTTCGGGTATAGAGCGATCCCCTCTCCTTATCGTAAAAGGTCAGTCTGCCACCAACCATGGCGGCAGCCTCTTTTTGGGCCTGATCGCGCGTGTCATGATCAGCTGGGACTGCAGGCGTTACCCACTGGGCCTCGTTACCGTCCCGCACGATTGCCGACCAGTCCCTTGCCTGAACCAAGGGATGATTGCGATAGACGAAATCAACTCCCGCCAAATCCGGATAAAAGTATTTCTGCACTTCGAGCAGTCCTAGGTTCGGAGGAAAATTTGCAAGGTCACTCGAGGACTGCCACTCCCCGCCAAATGGCTGCATCGACTGCACAAGCCAAGACTCGGTCTGCTTTCGATAATGGGGATGGGTGAAAAGGTTCTTTCCACGGTTGGCGAAGGCAATCATCGGAGCACTGAGATGCCCGTACCCTGCGGTCTGGTAGCCGATTCCCTCCTTGCCCGAACCCATCGGGTCGATCCCGTAGGTGATGTAATCGCGGAAGACCTCGTAAATGCGCTCCCTACCCCTCGGGTCGTCTCCCTTCTCCCCCTCGATGGCGAACATGCAGAGGGCATAGGACTTGTCCAGTCCGAGATGGTTCCAGTTGCGCCAATGTGCAGGCAAATCCATTCCGAGTGTGTATTTACCGGCAGTGGCACGGACGATCAGAGAGCGCAGTGTCTCCCTCTGCTCCGGGGTCATCCATTTCCAGGCCCAGTCGTAGCCGAAGGCGATCTCGCTCGGGACCAGTTCGCGGGTCGAGTACCAATGAAACTCATGACGCGGCCTCTTGTTGGCCTCATCGACTTTTGGCGAGACATAAACGGCGTAATTGGCAATGGCCGTGGCGACTTCCTTACCAGCCTTCTGGTCATCATCGATCAGGGCGAGCAGGGCCTTTGCCTCCAGACCAACAAGGAGAGGATTGCGCGTTCCCCACTTCGTCGCTGGCTTGCGTCCCGGCACATCACTCCGTAGTCCAGTGCCTGGGGGGGTATAATCGAGTGGGCTCTCCTTGTAAGCCGTCTTGAATTTTTCCGGATCCCCGGTAAGCAGCGCCGAGTAGCATTGCCCCTCCCAAGTCGAGGGATTCCCTATCCCCTTGGATACCTGTTCGCGCAGGGTTGAAAGTGTCGCTTTACCCGCCTCGTTCAAAGCGAGTTCCTTTCGCAGGCGGGGAAGATCTTCCTCTGCGAAAAGGATTCGGGGATGCTCTCCAACCGGGGGAACATGGAAGAGGCGATCCTTGGCAAATCCTTTTTCATCTGGTGCCCAAGGGACAGCCGGAGACGGGGGGAAGTTCATGGCCCCATTAAGGGCACGCTCAACCTTCTCGGAAGGCATCACCGGGTCGACATCACCGACCCGCTGGTCCTGGGCAATCAGGGAGGTAGACAAAAGAAGCAGGCTCGTCGCTGTGACAGCACAAACTGGGATCAGGTTTTTCATAAGGGGGGATTTCTTGAAAGTCAGCGTACGGCAGGGGAGGGAGAAGACTGGGGTGTTGAGCGTGGTTTTGGAATCCATGCAGGAGACGGCGAAACAATCAGTGTCGGCTCTCCTTTCAGGTAGCCGTTCTTGGCCAGGAAACGGTCAACGGTGATCATTGTCTCCACAACGGACTCTTCGGAGGCCGTATACTTGGGCAGAATGAATGCGTGACGAGCTCCGGGGATAAGAACCAGCTTAACCGGCACACCGGCGGCCTTCAGCGCCTCGGCAAATTTCCGCGACTGCTCGGGTGTAACAATCGAGTCATCCAATCCATGCATCACGAGAGCAGGAGCGGACTTCGCGGAAACGAAAGCAAGGGGGGAAACCGATTTTGCCACGGCAATCTGATCAGGCGTGGGAATAATTGACTCCGGGGTAGGCTTTTTATCCATCGCAGCACCCTTCTGAATCACTCGAAACCAAGAGTTTGTGTTCCCCTCACCTGGTCCCATGTCGACGATCGGATTGCAGGGGATCATCAAATTCGCGGCAGAGGAGACCCCAGCGGAATCCTTAGGATCAGGGATCGTCCCAAGGCAGGCAGCCAGATGTCCTCCTGCGGAATCACCAAGCACGGCGATCTTCTCCGGATCGATCCCATATTCGGTTGAATGGGATCTCAGATAACGCATCGCAGCCCGGCAGTCAGCGAGACACTCAGGTACACCCAGAGCATTCGTTTCCTGCTTGGCCAACCGATAACCGATACTGAAGGAGGGTATGCCGCGGGCAGCATAATATTTTGCAGTGGGAAAAAAGATCGTTGGATCCCCTCCCTTCCATCCACCGCCGTGAATGAGCACCAGAGAGGGTCTCTTCTCCCCCTGATTCAGATCCTTAGGCAGGAAGGGAACGATGATCTGGATCGTTGGATCATTGGTTCCGTAAACGACAGGAGCTGGAATTTCATTGGTATCGAGCAACTCAGTCATGGTGACTGCATGCGTTGATGCAGGATAAAGAGCCGAAAGAACGGCCAACAGGTAGGGAAGCAACCTTATCATGGAAGCATCACTGGAGATGCGCCGTTACGATCCACGGAAACGCGGGTACGGCCATCCATCCCCGGCTTCAGTGCAATAAGATCGGTGTCTTTTCCAGACTTAAGCGAGATCTCATCGCCTTTTTCATTCCATGTTGTCTCGGGAAGAGCATCCCCCTGGCGCATCGGATAAAGAAGCATCTTGAAATCGGGGGTGACTGCACGGCTTGCAATCACGAGACGCTTATCGAGTCCAAAACTGCGGGAACCGGAGAGGCCTCCCTTGCCATCAGGAACAATCGTATCTTTCCTCTCGAAGATCTCGAGACGGAAGGAGGGCTTGGTCGTGTAATCCTTGGCCTTGGCGGGTACGTTGGCATTGAGAACCCTCACGAGGAGAAGCCTGTCGCCTTTTTTGGGCTTGGGTTGACCATTCTCGTCACGGCTCACCGAGGCATCGCAGAGAATGATGTCGTTGTCCTTGATGGAGACCACATCGGTATTCTCTCCCGTCTGCATCATCCACTCGTAGAGGTGTTCGGCAGAAGTCTTGCCGGAGTCTTTCTGGATGTCGTCAATGATGAGCGAGTAGGGATGATCACCGCGAGCCATTAATAGGGTGCGGAACGCCTTCTTGACGGGATTGAAGGGCAGCCTCACCGGCCACCCATCCTCATCCCACATGCGGGGTCCGCCTGCCTTATCCTCAAAGCCTTTCCAGTGGGCAACCACAGAGGGACGCGGATCCTTCTCAAATGGTCCATCTCCATAAACTTTCCGGAAATCCTCCCAGCTCTGCTTGTAGGAGTCCCAGCGCGGGTATTTGTAACGGATCTGCATCTTGGCATCGCCAGTGGTAGCTTCCTTCGGCCACCACCAGTCGTAGGCGTCCTTGGCGTCACAGGAGGCAATCAGAAAATCCTTGGAATCTACAAGACCCAGCCACTTTCCGGGGCCACCCCAGAACCCCTGCCCCCTCCCGTCGATCAGGATCCCGTTGTGGTGACGCGTCTCGGGAGAGCGGAAATTCTCCTTCGCCCAGCGACGACCCATGGCAGAGAGAGTAAAGCCTCCTCGATCGGCATGCTCGTGGCTGGAACCAACAGAGTCGGTCCTGCATTCCATCTCCACAAACATAGCGTTGGTATCCCACGATGATCGGGAGAAAAGGCTGCTGCGCGTCGGATCAAAGTAGGTAAGAGGTGCTTGGAGCGAGGCGGCATCATTTGTGGCAGAGGGATCAGTTGCCCAAAGAAGCGGCTCGATCATGTGAAGCTTGTCCTTGGCCGCATCCTGGCCTCCCGCAAGGCGCACTTTCCCAAGCAAAAAATCAATGGTCGGGTCGTTGGGATAAAAGGTCTTCCACATCAGCATCGTAGATAACGAGGGCCCAGTAACGCCACCATCCCCATGGCTGGTCCATTCCGTGCCGTTCGGCTCCATGGCTGCGAGATACCAGTCAGGCATTGGGCGGTGGTGATCCTGAGTCAGCAGGTTGTCACCCCGGCGGCTTGCTGCGACAAAGAAGGGATTTGCCCAGACGAGACCAAACTGCGTATATCCCACCGCCTCGGTGGAACATCCCTTCGGGGTGATCCCGTAGGTCAGGTAATCACGCGCAATGTCGACTCCCATCTTGTAGACACGGGGATCGAACCCTTTCTCACCCTCGATGGAGAGAGCAAGGAGGGGTTGCTGCAGCCCCAAGGCACACCAGTTCCAATTGCGGAAGTGATGGGGGAGGCGGGCACCCATCCAAAGTCTCCCTCCGGTGACCTCGGCGATGAGCGAGCGAACCGTGTCACGCTGCTTCTCATCCATGAACTGGTGCGCAAAATCATAGGCGTAACCGAGATCATTATAGGCCATGGCATCGCGCAACCCCTGACTCGATCCCGTTGTTCCCGTCGCGGAGCCCGTGAGCTTGGCCCTGAAGACGTCGTCATTGAGGGGTGACTTGAAGGTCTCTTCGACGAGTGGTTTGATCAACTCCACATAGGTGGTGATGGCTGTGGCGGCCTTTCTTCCACGCTCCTGATCCTGATTCAGCCAAGCGTCAAAGGACTCCCAGACGACAACATCGAGGAACGGTTGATAATGACCCACTCCCGGGGGAAGCCCGTCGTGCTGCTTAATCAGGGCTTGGGCCTGCGCCAAATTCGCCGAGCTCAATGCATTGTAGAAATCTCCGGTCCAATTCTTCGGATCATGAAGCGCCTCCTTGAGTCGTTGTTGCAGGTTTGCATAGAGCGTGCGCCCCATGTCGGTGTTTTTAAGCCGACTCTCCAGATCCGCCCGCTCGTCCGGACTAGTCAGGATGCGGGGATGGATTCCAGGAGGCGGAACCTTTCCGAGTTTAGTGGCATCGAATCCCTCGGAACGCTCCCCTACCGGAGATTTGGGGGAAGGGGGGTAGGGATAGACACCATTGAGCACATCATCTGCGGAGAGTTCTCCGGGCAGGTGAGCGGGCACCGCGTTGGAGGATGAATCCGCTGCATGAGTAGACGTCACAAGCGGGATTAGCGTAAGGGCAAGTGCGCCTACGACCAAGATGGGGGAATTTATGGACATAAAGTTGAAAATTACCCCGATCTTCTTTTACCGAAAAGCCAAGAATCCCAGACTCTTGAGGCTTGGAATCAAGCGGAACTTGAGCGATTCATTCGCCATAAGCACGAGCTTCTCTCACACTATCTTTCTATGGACTTTCTAAACTCCCACCCGGTGCTTCGTTTCCTGAAAAAGGAGTGGGTCCTGTTCATCAGCTATGGAACCACCCTGGCGTTTCTATTGGACAAGGATCTTCTTAATGACGACCCGGGCTTTCTCGGAGGCATCCTGCTTTTTACGTGGCTCTTTGTTGTGATGCTGCTCGCATCTTTCGCGGTCGTTCGCCAGGCGGATCATCTTGCGGAAAAACTCAAGGAGCCTTTGGGTACCATTATTCTCACGCTGGCGGTCACGAGCATCGAGGTGCTGATGATTTCAGCACTCATGCTCCATGGTGACAATCCCGCCCTGGCGCGTGACACCATGTTCTCCGTGGTGATGGTGGTCTTGGGTGGACTGTTGGGGATCTCCCTACTCACCGGTGGCATCAGATTCGGCGAGCAGAATTTCAATCTTAAGGGCGTGAATTCCTTCCTCGGCCTCATTCTCCCGCTTTCCCTCATCTCGTTGGTTCTGCCGAACTTCACCAGGACTGGTGGAGACGGGATGTTTTCCCCCCTTCACGCGACTAGCCTGATTCTTCTCTCACTCATCATTTACGGTGTCTTTCTCGCGGTTCAAACCACCAGACATCGGGAGTTTTTCAATGAAACGGGATGGAATCCGTCCGATTCAGAGAGTCATAAAGCAACGGGATCAGTCACCCTTGACTCGACTCTATTAATCCTTCACATGATCCCGATTGTCCTGCTCTCCAAGCAGATGGCTCATCTATTGGACTACGTCGTCCACAGGAATAATCTGCCTGCAGATCTCGTGGGCTTTGTCGTGGCCATCCTGATCCTTGCCCCCGAGGGATTGACCGCCATACAGGCCGCCAACCGCAATCACATGCAGCGCTCCGTGAATGTCCTGCTCGGTTCCGTCTTGGCAACGATCAGTCTCACCGTGCCGGCCGCCTTGACCATCAGCCTGATCCATGGCAAACCCCTGCTTCTTGGACTCTCCCACTCTTACATAACGCTTTTGGCGATCACCCTGGGCAGCTGCATTGTCACGTTTGGGCAAGGGCAAACGAATATCCTGCAGGGATTTGTCCACCTTCTGCTTTTTGCCGCCTACATCGTGCTGATGTTCGACTGAGAAGCGCGGCCTATTCCGAATCGCGCCGGGTACTAACTGAAACCCACTCGGTGTTGGGAAGGATGAACTTCCGGATCGTTACCTCAATCCACCTCAGCCCAAACTCACGGAGAAGCATCTCTGCAATCTCATCGGCCAAAGTTTCGATCAGTTTCCACGACTGCTTAACGGAGAGCTCCGAGACCCTCTCACTAACGGCAAAGTAGTCGACGGTCCGGGTGATGTCGTCATCCAGCGAGACCGGTTGGAGGGATGAGCTGAATCGTATGTCGGCAAGGAGACGCTGCGCAACGGCACGCTCCTCATCAGGCACCCCGACATGAGCCATCAGTTCGAGCCCTTGGATTGCAATGATGCGTTCCATGCGTTGCTCAGAGAATGAATTTGATATCCCGGATGACTTTCTCACCAAACTGCTCGCGAAGTTTGCTGATGATCTGCGGCTTCCAGGTGCGGTCCAGTTCATAGCGCACACTCGGCTGGATGACGCGGATCATCAGTGTGCCCGCGACAAGACGCTCGGGTTGCGAATGCTGGGCGATGAAGTCCCCGACAATTCCCTTCCAGGCCGCGGTGATATCGGCCTCCTTGATCCTGCTGGCCAGTCCCAACTGAGGAAGGAGGTTGCCAAGCACATCCCCGATCGGAACAGCTCTGTCGGGACGTGGTTCACCGGCAAGACCACGCCACTCAAGAAGCACGCGCTTGGCGGGTGACCACTTTTCAGGAAAACGGCCGACTTTGCCGCCACCACCGGAAGGTGCGGCCATCGGACAGGTACTAGGCGTCGTTGCCGATCGCTTCGACGGGGCAGCCTTCCATGGCCTCCTTGCAGAGAGCTTCCTCCTCGGGAGTCTCGGGCTGCTTGAAGACATAGGAGTGACCGCCATCCTCATTGCGCTTGAAATTGGCAGGAGCGGTCTCGCGGCAGAGATCGCAGTCGATGCACTGGTCGTCGCAGTAGTATGCGCCTGCGACATTCTCGGGATACTTGTTGGATACGTCAGCCATAGTGTTGAAAAGGTTAAAACCGCCCCCTCCGATTGCAACGGTTTTTTTGAATTTCGAGGGATCCGATAGCGAATTTCCTACGATTGAAGGATCCGCTGCCTCAGTTCCTCGGCGATCGCACTGATTTTCTCCGAAGTCGGATTCCTTGCGTCCTTGAGAACAATAGGGAAGCCGGAATCTGCGGCGATTCCGACAGCGGGATCCAGGGGAAGAGAACCCAGGAAAGGAACCTGCAAACGCTCCGACTCCCGTGCGCCGCCACCGCTTCCGAAGATTTCATGACGACTTCCGTCCGGAGCGATGAAGCCGGCCATATTTTCGATGATTCCGAGGATCGGAACATTCGTTTTGCGGAACATCGTGACGGCCTTGCGGGCGTCGATCAAGGCCACCTCCTGGGGTGTCGTGACAATGACCGCACCCGAGAGTCCGACCGTCTGGACAATGGTCAGCTGGATGTCACCCGTTCCCGGCGGCAGATCAAGGACAAGCACATCAAGATCACCCCAGGCCACATCCCGTAAAAATTGCTGCGTGTAGCGCGTCACCATGGGTCCCCGCAGGATCGCCGGGGAATCATCTTCCAGCATCAGTCCGAGAGACATGATCTTCAGGCCATGGGATTCCACGGGAATGATCTTTCCGGCCTCATCGGCATAGGGACGCTCCGAAGTCCCGCACATCAACGCAATGCTAGGCCCGTAGAGATCGCAGTCGCAGATGGCTGTCTTGAGCCCCTTTGCGGCAAAAGCCGCCGCCAGGTTCACCGCAACGGTTGATTTTCCCACCCCTCCCTTGCCACTCGCCACGGCGATGACGTGCCGAACCCCCTCAATGCTTGAGGGACCTTGACCGGAAGCCTGAACGGGAGCCTGCACATCAACCAACACGGTGATCGGCGGCTTCCCGGGCAACTGACTCAGGGCCTGCTCGACACCGGAGCGGAGTTTGGCACCCACACCGGTGTCATTGGTCGAGACAACGAGCTGGACCCTGATTTCCGCTCCCACGGAAATGGCTTTGACGATCCCGAACGAGATGATGTCCCGGGTAAACCCGGGATAAGGCACCTGGGACAGAAGATCGCGGACCTGCTTTTCGTCAATCATCACCCGATTCTAGAATCATCGGGAGAAATGACGAGCGAGAATGCCCCTCCCCGCAGCCAATGCAGGCCGGTTGGTTGGGCAGGGTGAAGAAGGTTGCCAAAATCCGTGTCCCGATCAAATTAACATCATGAGCGAATCCACCACCGGCCTTCCGGCAATCCTGCCGGCAGAGGGACTTCATGTTGTGCATCTCTTCTACAGAGTGGAGCAGGAACCGTGGCAGTATTTGGAGCCTGCGGAGCGCCGGAAGCGCAGGGATCATCTGGAGAAGCTGGTGAAGCAGATCCAGTCGCAGCATGACACCCAACTCCTTCCCTACAGCGTTGTCAGTCCAAAAGCAGACCTCGGATTCATGCTCCTCACGCCTGATCTCCAGGTGGCTGACCGCAGTTCCAAGATGCTCGGCGAGGCACTCGGTGCCGGCATCCTGACACCGGTTTTTTCATGGCTTTCGATGACCGAACGGAGCGAATACACGACCTCCGAGGCGGAATACAGCGCAGAACTTAAAGCCGAGGGAATCGACCCTATGGCTCCCGAATTTGCCACGAAGATCGCGGAGTTCCATGACCGCATGGAGAAATACATGCGTCGCCGCGTCTATCCGGAGCTTCCCGAGGCGCAGGAGTGGCCGGTCTTCTGCTTCTACCCGATGTCGAAGCGCCGCATGCATCAGCTGAACTGGTATGCGCTCCCTTTCGAGGATCGCAAGAGACTCATGGGGGGACATGCCAAAATAGGGCGTACCTATGCCGGTCGCGTTCTGCAGCTCATCACCGGCTCGACCGGTCTGGATGACATGGAATGGGGAGTGACCCTCTTCGCGAAGACCACCACCGAGATCAAGGCGATCGTCTACGAGATGCGCTTCGACGTGGTGAGTTCCCACTACGCCGAGTTCGGCGAGTTCTTCATCGGTATCAGGATGGGGATTACCGACCTCTGCAATCGGCTGAATCTGTGAGCGGGTCCGTCGGTATCGATCTCTCGGACAAGGAGGATCGCCTCCGGGAAATTCTGCGCGCTCATGCTCCCTTGCTGATAGCCTACTCGGGAGGCGTGGACAGCACCCTCCTGCTGGCCGTTGCCCATCAGGCCCTCGGGGATCAGGCCACCGCAATCATCGCCGACTCCCCGAGCCTACCGCGCGCCTCGTTGGCCGAGGCCGTGCGTTTTGCCGAGGGGATCGGGGCGAAGCTCGAGGTCGTGGCGACGGCCGAACTCGAAGATCCCCGCTACACGGCCAATCCGATGAACCGCTGTTATTTTTGCAAGGCGGAGCTTTTCAGCAGGATGGATGAAGTGGCCCGGGCACGCCGTTTCGCCGCAATTGCCTACGGCGAGAACGCCGATGATCCGCCTCATCTTCGGCCGGGTTCCCGGGCTGCGGCAGAGTTTTCCGTGATCGCCCCACTCAAGGAGTCAGGCCTTACCAAAGCAGATGTCAGGGAGCTCTCGCGTCGGATGCGCCTTCCGACTGCAGACGCCCCCGCCCAACCATGCCTCAGCTCACGCATCCCCCATGGCACACCCGTCACCCGCGAAGCGCTTGATTATGTGGAACGCGGCGAGGCGATCGTCCGGCAGTTTGGCTTCAAGGTTTTTCGGGTCCGCTACGTGCCGCAAACAGGCATGATTCGACCCGCTGCGAAGGTTCAAGTCTCACCTGAGGAAATGCCGCGTCTCGAGTCAACCAGGCAGACCTTGATGGCGGCGCTATCGGCCAGTGGATTCGGCGGCGTGGAGATCGATCCCGAACCGCTCAGGAGATAATCAGCAACTCACCATCCCGTCCGGCATACCCACATCGTTTCCCCGAATTTGGCGCCGACTCCCTGCTTGAGGGAGGAGATCTGATGATCGGAACTTCCTGGAGCCATCACCGCAACCATCGTGGAGCCGGATCCGGTCATGAAGGCTGACTCAACTCCAAGCTGCTCTCGCAGCCATGCTTTCATCACTGGAAGAAGGATGTATTTGTCAAAGACGGGAGCCTCCAGATCATTCACGATTTCCAGATTTCCCAGGAATTGCTTCTCGGGCTGATCTGGCAATTTTCCTGATTCCTTCAATTCGACATATTTTTTATAAGCCCAGGCAGTGGGCACGGGAAAGGGTGGCTTGATGAGCAAGAGGGTTCTTTTCGGAAGGGCGCACGCTGATTCCAAGATCTCACCCCTACCCCGACACCAAGCCGCCCCCCTACCGAGGAAGAAGGGAACATCGGAGCCGAGCGATGCGGCGATCCGGTGGAGTTCTTCATCCACGAGAGGAGCATCAAAGAGTTCATTCAGTCCTTTCAGCACAGCAGCGGCGTCACTGCTTCCGCCCCCAAGTCCCGCACCATGAGGGATTCGTTTTAACAACGTGATCGCAATCCCATGATCCAGACCGGTGGCGGCACGGAAAGCCTCGGCGGCTTTGACGCAGAGATTATCGCCCCCTGGCGGGAGTTCCGGATCATTGCAGGTCAGGGTAATCCCATGACCATCCCCATGGCAGACCTCGACCGTATCAGCAAGGCCGACGGGCACCATGAGTGTCTCCAGTTCATGGAAACCGTCAGGTCTCTTCCCGAGGATTCGGAGAGAAAGGTTGATCTTGGCCGGAGCCGTGAGTGAGATGGAGTCAGCCACTCTTATCATCGTGTGAAACTACCGTCCCGACCCCAAGACAAAATCATCATCGCCCTCGATGTTCCCGATACCGGCGGGGCTCTCCGACTCATCGACTCCTTGTCTGACCGAGGGCAACCTCCGGCACTTTGCAAGATCGGCTTGGAACTCTTCACTGCAGAGGGCCCCTCGGTGGTCAACGCCGTCAAGTCACGCGGTTGCGAGGTCTTCCTTGATCTGAAGTTTCACGATATCCCGAATACCGTCGCCCACGCCATCCGCTCCGCTGCGGGACTTGGCGTTGCCATGACGACTCTTCATGCCGTGGGAGGCCCCGTCATGATGGAAGCTGCCGCAAAAGCTGCAGAGGGATCAGAACTCCTTATTCTGGCGGTCACCGTCCTGACGAGCATGGACTCGTCTCAACTATCCTCCACCGGCATCAGTGTGGAACCAAAGGAACAAGTGCTTCGACTCGCCGGACTAGCATCGAGCGCAGGCATCGGCGGGATCGTCTGCAGTCCATTGGAAATCACCGCAATCCGCGACACATTCAGTGACAAACTCCGGATCGTCACACCAGGTGTACGCCCCACATGGGCCGTTGCTGGCGATCAGAAACGGGTGATGACTCCGGCTGAAGCTGTGAAAGCTGGCTCCGACTGGCTCGTGATCGGTCGCCCGATCACTGCTGCAGGGAATCCCTGCGAGGCTTACGCAAAAGTCATTGCCGAGCTTTCCTGAGCAGCACCCCGTCAAGAAGTCGGCGGGGGGAAAGTTCTTAGAACTTGGATCCCAGTGACCAGAAAATGTTCTGCGAGGTCAGGTTCTGGTTTCCAGCGGCGGCGTTGTAGAAGAAGGAGGTGTTCCACTTCTTCAAGAACTCAACAGTGAAACCGATTCCCGTGTAGAGGAAGTCCCTGATGGGGCTGGAACTCAGGTTGCTGAAGGTGGGACTACTTCCTCCGAGATTACCGTTGATGTCATACGGGTTCTGCATGAACTCGTGCTGCCAGTTGAGGTTGATCTGAGGCACAACCACGATGTCCCCTCCACTGCCATGATGGGCCACCCAGTTGTAGGCGGCATGGGCACCCACACTGCTGAGCATGCTGGAGCTGTTCCAGCCGGAGGAATTGTAGTTGAGGCTCTGGGCTCCGGTTTCATTCAGGGAGTCGACACCGAGGTAGGTGTACTGGAGCGAGGCGGTCGGTCCGAAGGTGAACTTGCCCTTCTGGATGTCATATCCTGTCGCAATCATTGTATCGAGTTCCCCTGCTCCGGGTTGGCTGTTGGCTGTCCTGTTCATCCCGGTGTACTGGATAACACGGGTCGCCTGGTAGTTGTGGTAGGCTCCTCCGGCCAGGGCGTTGAGGTAGAGTCCCTTGCCATCCTTGTTGCCGTAGGTTCCGAAGACTCCGAAGCGGACGGCGTTGTCGGAGAGGCTGCTGCCGGTTCCCAGTCCCGAACCGTTGGCTCCGCTCTTGGTGTAGGTTCCCTGATAGCCGGTATAGGCACCGACGGAGAGAGTGGGATTGACGCGATAGGTGACACCCGCGGTTACGCCACCGCTCTCGGAATTGTAGCCAGGAAGCATGTTGGCACTATTGGCCTGGGCGAAGATGCCGTTGCCATCGACGAACAGGCCCCAGTGATTGTCGACACCGGGACGGAGAATGTCTTTCTTGGCATCAAGGACTCCTTTGCCGTCACCCTGCCCCTCAACAGGTCCTTCTTGGAACATGGGGTAGTTGTCAGAAAGGCCACTCATGCTGAATCCCCCTCCTTCTGCGAGACGTAGTCCCCAGAGGCGTTGGTTGAGTTCCATGTTCAGGGCGTTAGCCTCATTGAAGGCGATTGTGGCCAACTGTTGGTAGAAGGTCGGCATGATGGCGTTGAAGGCCTGGTTGTACTCAGAAGCTGTCAGGCTATCCAGGGAGGTGGAGACGACCTGTTGATCGCCACTGGTATACGGGATGAAGCTGTTGAGTGCCGTTGCCACGTTGACTTGGTTCTGGTTGGCGGCCATCTGGGTGTAGCTGGCTGGCGCGATGATGATGCTGGCGGTCGGATCCCCTTCGATGACAAGGCGACCACGCTCTCCCGCGGGGGCGATAATGGAGCTGAACGTCCCCGTGATGCTAGATGCAGAGAGGAAAGTTTCTTTCGTACCGAAAGCCACTGGATTCGCAATGATTAGGCTGCCGCCCAGCGTCGCAGAACCGCTCACGTTGAGCAGGGATCCAAGACCGACAGTCAACGAAGAGAGGCTGTTGAGCTGAAGGTTCCCATTGATGGCATTCTGACCGCTTACTGTCATCCCGCCGGCACTCGTGACATTACCATTCAGCGTTCCTCCAAGCATTGAGAGGGAACTTCCGCCCGTGACAGATACATTAGGCGCGGTCATGGTGCCGCTCAGATTGATCGCCCCATCATTGTTGATCACAACATTGGTGGTGATCGTCAGGTTACCCGCAGAAGAAACGTTCAGGATGCCGTTGGTTTCAAAGATGACTTGGGGATAGGTCACCGTGCTATTGATGGTGGTCCCTGAGGTGGTCGCAATGAGCGCAACACTGCCTCCGTAGGTGTACAGGGCTCCGTTGTTGGTAAAGAGGGTGTAACCGGTGACGTTATCGATTCCAAACTGGTTCACGGTCAGGGCATTCGTTCCAAAATCGAGGAGTTCCGTGGGATTGTTGGAAGTTCCCGGAGTATATCCCTGGAGGTCGAAGGTATTGGTTCCAGAGCCTTGGAGCGTTATTGCGTCGGTGACCGTCAGGTAGATCGAGTTCGTGGGGTTCAGGAGTTGAACGATGGCACTGGTATTCCAGACGAGCGAATTGATGGTCAGATTGGTTTCCAGCGACAACGTGCCGCCGAGCAACTGCACTCCGCCGGAGCCAAGCGCAACAGAGGATCCGGCGACAAGGGTTCCCGCATTCACCACCGCACCCCCGATGTATCTGTTGTTACCTGACAGCACCAGGGTTCCGCTCCCGCCTTGGGAAATTCCACCATTACCCGTGATGTTTCCACTCACAGTCAACTGAGCTCCAGCGGCATTGGTGAACGACACATTGGTTTGCAGATCCAATGCGTTCTCAATGAAGTGGTTTCCCGCAAGAACCTCGATCAGCGGAGCGCTACTGCCCTGCACCATGATAATCACCCCACTTCCACCAACGGTGTAGGAGCTGGATGCATTGCTGAAGGTGATGGCATTGAGTTCTGCATCTGTATTCAGGGTCACAGTGCCGCCGGATCCACTGCCGAAGGTTGCCGAGTCGTTCGTGGAGAGCAACCCATCAAGGCCGGGAGTCCCGCCGGTCTTGTTCCAGTTGGCAATATTGGTCCATAGCGAGTCGCCTCCACTTCCGGTCCATGTTCCCTGTCCGTTGTATACCAATCCGGAGACCGTGAGGTAGTTGGTCCCCACCTGCGCGCGGTTGCCGGCCAGCGGACTGTCGTCACCATAGACCGAACCGATGACATTGGTGAAAGCCCCGACACCCTGCCCGGTGACAAAGGTCAGCACAGCATTGGAGGAGGTGTTCGTATCGACGCCGGATACTCCCGTCAGACTGAGGCTGTTACTGGAATTGGTGGTGTAGGCCTGAAGCGAGACACGGAACCCGGGAGCATTGCTGATCCCTATCTGGTAGGTCTGCACATTGGTATAGCCGACGTGAACAGCCTGCAGGGTGACGTTACTTTGACTCAGACTGCCGGACGCATGGGCATAGATGGCACCGGTGACCGTGACGGTATTGGTAGCATTGGTGGCCGCACCGTTAAGCGATGAGTCATCAGCACTGACGACCTTGACCGAGTTGGTGAAGGCCCCAACCCCCTGATTGGTGCTGAGTGTGAATCCAAGGTTGGCGGAGGCACCTTCGGTAATGTTGGTAACATCACTCACGCTGAGATTCGCGTTGGTGCTGGTGGAAATGGTATTCAGGGCAACCCGGAATCCGGCCGCATTTGTCACCGAGATATTAGTGGAAATGGCTGTGGTGTATCCGACAATGGCATTCGACAGGGCGATGCTCGTGTCCGTAAGGCTATTGGAGGCATGGTCATAAACTTTCGCTGTGAAAGTCACCGCATAACTTCCCAGATTGGTCGACGCACCTCCAAGTTGGGATGCATCCGAGTAGGTAACATTCACGTTCGAGGAATAAGTGCCCGTTCCCTGACCGTTGGCGAAGGTGGCTCCCAGCACCGCGGAGGCTCCCGCGGCCAGGTTGGTCACGTTCGCTAGTAAGAGTGCTCCCGATGCATCGTTGGTCGTTGCCAGGGCAACACGGAAGCCGGCGGAATTGCTCCCTGCAAGGCTGTTGGACAAGCTGCCTGAGTAACCGATGATGACATCCGTGAATGCAACGTTGTTGGTGGAGAGCGATCCGCTGGCATGCGCGTAGACAGCTCCGGTAACGGAGATATTGGTTGTGCCGAGGTTGGTGTTGGCACCGCTGAGCGAAGAATCGTCCGAAAAGGTCACGGTTACGTTCGAGGAGAAGGTTCCGGTGCCCTCACCGCCGCTGGCCGTGTAACTCGCCCCCAGGAGGGTCGTGCTTCCTGCACCAAGTGAAGAGACATTCGTCACGGAGAGCGCCCCGGCGGCGTTGTTGGTGGCGGCGAGGTTCACGTTGTACTGCCCCGTCGCATTACTCACCGTCAGGTTATTGGTGGAGGACGCCGTTCCCGTGTATCCCGCGATCCAGTTGGAGATCACCAGATTCGTCGAGCTGAGACTGCCCCTGGCGTGCGAGTAGACATCGACGCTCACCGTACCAGTGCCGCTGCTGGGCGTGGAATTCGTCGCATTGATGGTGACGTATCCCAGCTGATTCGTCCCTACATTCGTCCCGGTGAAGGCAAAGACACCCATGATGTTGGTTGAGGTCGAGGCAGCCAAACTCGTGGAACCGATGGATCCGGTGACATTGGTGCCGTTGGTTCCCGTGAAGACAAGATCCCCGCCTCCGGAGGGGGCCGTATTAGTCACGGTCACCGTGAAGTTCGTGCTGCCACCCGTGATGATGGCATTCGTTCCCCCATCGAAAGAAGTCGTTACAGGACCAAGCGAGGGGTTCAACTCAAGATAAACAGAGTTGCTCGAGTAGACTATTTGGTAACCGGTTGGAAGATGGTTGGTCGTGGTGAAGCTGCCACTGATCCTGCCGTTTGTGTCGGAGAGGAAGGTGTAGGTTGAACCGGTCAACGAAGTAGCGTCGAAATTGAGTATTCCTCCCGACAAAATCACATCTCCATTGACCGAAAGAAGATTACTCGAGGTGCCGCTCAGCAGGATGTTCAGCGTGCCTCCGGAGATCGTTAGCCTTCCCACCGTAAGCGTGCTGTTAGCCCCTGAACCTCCGGGCGTGATGGATCCGCCGGTCATCGTCACCGAAGAGTTGGTTGCAAAACCTGTGCCGGTAAAATTACCTCCACTGATCGTGATCGCTCCGTTTCCGGCATTGGTTCCGGAGAGAACAAGCGTGCCATTTGTGATCGTGGTGGGCCCGCTGTAGGTATTGTTGCCGCCCAGTTCCGTCGTGCCGCTGCCGTACTGGTTGATCGCCCCGCTTCCGGAGATCACGGCCGAGATCGTGATCGAGTCCGTCTGATTGAAATTAATGACACCCGAACCCGACACCCCGTTGAAGATATAGCCGGTCGTTATGGTGCCTGCTCCATCACTTCCCCCTAAGGTACCGATGTTCAGGATGCCGGCAGCACCATTGTAATAGCCTAAATAAATACCGGTTGGCGCACTCACTGCACCCCCATTGGCCACCGTCAGGGTACCGTTGCCGGAATTACCCACTATCATGTCCAGAGGGCCAGAGAGCAATGATCCGGCACCTGTTACAAGAACAGAGTTATTAGAGGACCCGGCCTGATCACCAATGGAAACTATACTCCCGACGGCGGCAGTTGCTCCATTGGAAATGACAAGATTATTCCCCGATCCTTGGGCGCCCACCATGAGATTACCTGAGTTTGTCCAGATCGTGCCGGCATCGCTTACAAGTACCGAGTTGTTTGACGCAGTATTGCTGTATCCGATCCAACCGTTGACGTTAGAAACCTTGGCACCTCCATTGATCGTAAGACTGTTGCTGTCACCGCCAAGGCCAACGTAGAGATCCATTGCAGTAGTAAGCGTGGAAGCGGTTCCATTGTTATTGGTTCCCGTGACTAAAACAGTGTTGTTTGAGGCATCCCCATTGAGACCAATTACCACGCCAGTGGTATTACCCTGCACGGCAACCGTTGCTCCGTTCGAAATCGTCAACGAGTTGCCACTGCCATCATAGCCAATGACAAGATCCCCGGCATTCGTCCAGAGCGTGCCGACATCACTCACCAGAACAGAGTTATTGGAGGCCGTGTTGTTATAACCGATCCAACCATTGGAGTTGGCAACCTGAGCCCCCTCACTAATCGTGAGGTTATTGCCACTACCGCCACCGCCGAGGTAGAGATCGGCTCCAATGCTCAGCGTGGAAGGTGTTCCGTTCGCATTGGTTCCCGTGACAAGAATGGTGTTGTTTGAGGAACCGACGTTGAGACCGATCACCATACCGTCACTTTGGTTGGCCTGCACGACAACGGTTGCTCCATTGGAAATCGTCAACGAGTTGCCACTGCCATCATAGCCAATGACAAGATCGCCAGCATTCGTCCAGAGCGTGCCGGCATCACTCACCAGAACAGAGTTGTTATTCGCGCTGTTGGAAAGGCCAACATAGCCATTGGAATTCACGACTTGGGCTCCTCCATTGATCGTCAGACTGTTGCCGGAGCCCCCATACCCGACGTAGAGAGCTGCTCCAATGCTCAGCGTGGATGCTGCTCCGTTTGCGTTGGTTCCCGTGACAAGAACGGTGTTGTTTGACCCCCCGGCGTAAAGACCGATGGCGATGCCATCACCACTACCTTGGTTCCCATGCACTCCTACGGTAGCTCCATTAGAGATAATCAATGAGTTGCCAGTGCTATCGACGCCTACCACGATATTTGCTGAATTCGTCCAGAGCGTACCGGCATCGGTCACCAGGACAGAGTTATTGGAGGCCGTGTTGTCATAACCGATCCAACCATTGGAGTTGGCAACTTGGCCACCCTCACTAATCGTGAGGTTATTGCCACTACCGCCAAGGCCGACGTAGAGATCGAGACTACCGGTCAGCGTTGAAGATCCTGTCACAACCATGGAGTTGTTGGAGGAACCATTGCTTTGTCCGATCACGATACCGCTGTTCAATCCATAGACCGTGACGATGGCGTTACTGGAAATCGTCATCAGGTTTCCGCTTCCATTCTGACCAAGAATGAGATCACCGCTATTAGTCCATGCGGTACCGCCCCCCGTCACGAGGATGGTATTTCCCGCGCTGCCATTGGTAGCGC
>Ga0208507_1000020_pt1 | contig 144705 bp, 129 predicted proteins | sample CryBogCBH12Aug01_FD_184626 | JGI IMG/M metagenome (GOLD analysis project Ga0208507, IMG submission 184626) | Freshwater microbial communities from Crystal Bog, Wisconsin, USA - CBH12Aug09.1 (SPAdes) (version 2) | ecosystem: Environmental > Aquatic > Freshwater > Lake | place: Crystal Bog...
GGCCCTCGGGGACGCGACCCTCAGCGACACCGACATCCAGGGGGTGGTCAACGGGACGACCCCCGCCGGCTCCACCCTCTCCGCCGCCCAGGTCAGCAGCGTGGCGACGGCCTTCAGGTACCTGCCAGGGGATCGGGCCCAGGCCGGGGCCCGCATCGTGGCGGTCACGTCGAGCCAGTGGACCAATGCCATGCTGGCCACCGACGGCGGCGGCCGGAACGTCGATCTCAATTCGGTCCCGCCCTTCGCGAGCACCGGCGGCACCAGCGGGCTCATGAGCGGGCTGCTGGTCGACGGGAACCTCCTCTGCCCCGGGGACCTCCACCGCGTGGTGATCAACGGCAGCAGCAAGCGCTTCCTGTCCGCCTTCATCATCCCCATCGTGGGCACGACGTCCTCTGGCGGTGCGGTGCCCGGGGCGCCCATGGGGCTCCTCGTGGTGCTGGACAACGGCGCCTCGATCTTCAAGTTCTACAACCCCGGCGCCCGGGATGGCGACGGGATCTGGCGGCGGATCTGATGCCGGGCTGGGCGGCGCACCGGCCGCAGCGGCTCCAGGCGGGCTTCAGCATGATCGAGATGCTGGCGACGGCCTTCATCATGGCCATCGGCATCCTGGGCCTCACGGTGCTCCAGACGATGGCGCTGAAGGCCACCCGGGGTGGCCGCAGCCTCGGCACCGCCCTCCTGCTGGCCGAGCAGGTGCTGGACCAGGCCGAGCGGGAGGGGCGCCTGAGCTGGCTCATCTTCATGAATACGAATGGCAACAGCACGGCGGCCGAGGCCAACTGGAAGTACATCAGCCTGACCGCTGACGGAAGCACCGCAGCCCTGGACCAGTTCAACAGCAAGGGCGGGGCCTTCGACCAGGCCTCGACCGATCCGGCAGGGAGCCAGGCCTTCTTCACGGCCCGCACCACCCGGGTTCTCGTCCCCTCCGATGGCACCTCCATCAATGGGCACCTGTCCGCGCTGACGGTCCAGGTTGTCTTCAGTGACGAGGCTCTTGGCCAGGCCGCGGTGGTTCGTAGCGTCACGCTCACCCGGATGATCTCCCATGGCTGAGCCCCGCCGCGCCGGGGGTGCCCGAGGCTTCTCCCTGGTTGAACTGCTGGTAGCCCTGGTCTTCACCATGACCCTCATGGCCGGCATGGCCAACGTGTATCGGGCCAGCATGTCCAGCTTCTACACCTCGGGCGAGTCCATCTCCAGCACCCGACGGAACCGGATGTCGCTGGATGTGCTGGTGGACGACCTGAACCAGGCCTGCATGTATCTGACCAATCTCTATGGTTCGCCCTCCACCAGCGAGACCTGGCCCCCCTTTCTCGTCCTGCCGAACTCGCTTGTCGTCAGCGCAGGCTCCGAGGATCCCCAGACCACGGACGAGCTCTACTTCTACCTGGACCAGGCCCTGCCCTTCGAGGCGACACTGAGCAGCACCACGACCCAGAAGTCGAGCGCGGAGCTGCTGGGACTCCCGCCGACTCCCTCCGACAGCACGTTCACTCTCAACTGTGCCGGCAGCGCCACCTACGCGGGCCAAGTCCAGAGCGGCCAGTGGCTGATCTTCAAGGACGCGTGGGATGCGGTCCCCATCACGGTGGACAGCCGCAACGGTGCGACGGTCACTGTCCATGTGGCTGCCACTGATCCGAGCAGTGCCAGGGTCACGGGCTACGGGAACCCGGGTGACCCGCTCGGCGGGAAGCACCTGATCGGGAGCAACGCCCTCTTCGCCCAGGCCGCACAGATGGTCCGCTACCACATCGAGATGCTGGACCTGGACCCCGGGGCCACCCCCGGGATTCCCTGCTTGGTGCGGGACCAGGGCAACTACAGCACCACCGGCTTCGCCGCCACGCAGCCCCAGCAGATCCTCGCGGAGAACGTGGCGGGGTTCAAGGTCTACCTCAGCGCCGACGGGGGGACGAACTGGGCGGGTCTCGGTTCCACCACCTCCGGCTTCGACGCCGGCTGGAATGGGAGCAGCGGGATGCGGTCGGGACTGGACGCGCAGCTGGCCGCCTCCAGCCGGTCCGGTTTCACGACCACCCGCGGCATCCCGGACTGGTTCCGGTCCATCCCGATCCTGGTCCGCCTGGATGTGACGACCCGCACTGCCACCCAGCGGTCCGAATATGCCGCGGCGGGCAGGGCCCTCGCCTACCGGACCTTCACCCAGAGCCTGATCGTCGTGCCCCGGCACTCGGGCCTGGCCACGAACTGAGAGGACTCCCATGCGAGAGGCAGGCTCCTGGCACCAGCACCGCTCCCAGACCGGGGGCATCACCATCGTCGTGGCCCTCATGTTGCTGGTGCTGCTCACGGTCGCCGCCGTGGGCATGTCCCGGAACGCCCTGCGGGACATCGTCACCGTGGGCTTCGGTCGCCAGGGGGCCATGGCGCGCAACGTGGCCGATTCCGGGCTGGAGTGGGCCATCCACTGGATCGATCAGGATAACGGCCAGGCGGCCCAGGCGGCGTCGTCCAGTTCGACTGCCCAGAATTTCACCAGTCTGAAGGTTTTCCTGTCCCAGCACACCGCCCTGTCCGGATCCGCCTACGACATCGCCTCGCTGTCTCCGACCTCCCCCACCGCCTATGTGCCGGGTGGAACGCCTCCGACGGACTTGAGCCTCGCCGGGCCGACCGGGACCACCCAGGGCACCACCCTCGGCCTCACCTACATGGGCGCTCCGAGCATGCCCCTCAACAGCAAGCCGGGGAATTCCATGAACCTGTGGGCCATCCGCGCCGACGCCCAGGTCACCCAGGGCGCTGCAACCTTCGTCCACGCCCGGGAGGTCTGGGTGTCCACGCCCGTCCAGGTGTCGCCCTAGCCGTCCAGGTGTCCAGGAGCAGGATCATGCGCCGTGCCCTCCCCATTCCGCTTCGATTTGGCCTGGCGCTGGTCCTGGTTCTGCTGGCGGCATTGCCGGCGCGGGCGCAGCTGGACCCCAAGCTGCAGGCTGGCAGCGCGGACTTCCTGGACCTCTTCCAGCAGTCCAGCATCAACCTGCCGAAGCCCGAGATCGTCTCGGTGTTCGACTTCTCCCGCTCCATGGCGAGCCTCATGTTCCACCCGCTCTATCAGAACCAGGACACCACCGACGCCGACGACTACCGGTACATGCTCTTCTATTACACACCGGCATCCGGGGGGGTCCAGCCCAACAACAGCTGGCAGATATCGGCCACCTCAGGCAACGATGTGCTGGCCTCCGCCCAGGGCACACTCACCATCAACGCGGATGGCACCGGCACCTTTGTGCCAGTCACCCCGGCCGGGCACTGCTCGCAGCCGTCCAGCGGCTCCGGCAATGGCGGGTGCTCGAGTTCGTTCGTGCGCAACACGCCCTTCACCCTGACAATCCAGGCAGGTGCAAGCGGAAACGGGTCTGCCTCCGCCAGCATACAGTTCACTCCCGTGAGCAACTCCTCAACTGTCGGGGCGAACGATCATACAAAGTACACCGCCGGGGCAAGCACCAGCACCGGAGCCCAGGGCAGCTCGCCCGGCACTTTCACGGTGTCCCCGATCAGTGTGAGCCCGTCGGGCCCTTACGCCCCGGGCAGTACGGTCACCCTGACCGCCACCCTGACCCATGTCATGGCCGAGGGTGAGGCTTCGATCAATGCGGCGGTTTATTGGTCTGCGGACTGGGTGATTCTGGGCTCGCCCACCGCGACCCAGCTCGGCCCCGGCACCTTCCAGTCGCAGGTCACCTTCCAGGTCCCGGACTTCGTCCATTTCACCTACAACGCCACGGACTACACCAAGCTCGCCCCGATCCAGGTCGCGCTGGCCTCTTCGCCGAGCACCCCCATTGCCAGTGGCGCCACGATCCCTGCGGGCTCCCAGCTGATCTTCCAGACCTACTTCGCCACCCAGGGGACAGGCACCGGCAACAACAAGATCGTCTGGTCGACGACACCCGGCACGGCCAACACCTGCCCGGGAGGCCTACCGTCCGCTCTCGGGACCACCACTGCCGGCACGACCCTGAGCTCCGCCACCAGCATCAACGCGACCCTCCCCGCCTACTGCACCAACGCCATCAGTGGTGGCACTGCGGCCGGGGTAACGGTGGCCCTGGATGCCAGCACGGGGGCCAATTACGATTCCGGGGTCACTCGGCCCTGGCTCTCCGGAACAACATCCGCGCCCGCCCCCTACGAAGCCCTGCGGAAGCCAGACGGGACGGCAGTCACCGCCGCCGATGCCAACCAGAGCTCGGGGCTGGCCGGCTCGAGCTTCGGCTCGGCTGATGTCCGGAACTGGATCCGGGCCGCCAGCCATGTCCGGCTCAAAGATGCTGCCACTGGGCGGACCATCGACATCCCGATCCCCTGGAAGGTCATGGACCAGGGCTCCTCCGGGGTACCCCTGAGCTCGGCCACGATCCTGGACCGCCAGATCAAGGGCGCGGCCACCTACGGCAGCGGCCAGCAGGTCGAGTTTGATACCTGCTACAAGTACGAGGGCGTGACCTACGGGGTCCTCACCTCTGACCTCGCCGGGGCGGGGCTGACGGGCTCCTCCTCCTACGCGCAGACCCATTGCTACCTCTATGGCGTCGCCTACCGTCCGGCCTATCTGGCCTGGCTCTACAACGGCAAGTACCAGAACACGAAACCCACGGCCCCCAACTACACCACGGACTCGTCGCTGGCGGGCAGCTACATCGCCTTCGATGCGGTCACTGCCAGTCTGGTGAAGAACCAAGGGAGCGTCACCTGGGGTCAGGGCTTCGGCCCCACCGGGACCTGGGGCCAGATCCGGGTTCCCATCTGCAACCAGGATGGGAGCTACGCCGGCGTGGTGTATGACGAAGCCTCCAACTACCGGGTCCCGGCCCTCACCCGCCTCCAGGCCATCAAGAAGGCGCACCTCCAGAGCTGGGTGGCCCACCAAGGGGACGTCTACTGGGCCTTCCGCTGCCTGGATGCCGCCAGCGAGGCTGGGGTGGGCACGGCCACCACCATCGACGACAACAGCACGACCACCCTGGCGAGCGCCCCCTCCACCGGCAGGCTGGACGGGGTGGACTCGGGCTGGCCCCTGCTCAACAATACGGCCGCCCAGGGACCCACCTCCACCACCGGGAACTCGGCGCTGGGCATGGCCCGCATCGCCCGGCTCTTCCCATCGGGTGACACCGCCCTCACCTATGCCATGGCGCGCACGCTGGCCCAGTTCAGCGACCCCAACAGCGTCTTCAACACCGTGGAAGGGACCAATGTGGCCCAGTGCGGGAAGCACTTCCTGCTCCTCTTCACGGACGGGATCGACAACAACGGCAACGTGAGCCTCGGCAACAACGCCAACCTGACGACGCCCTACGTCACGGGCACCCTGGGCTCCGAGACCTTCAACGCGCTCCAGGGCAACCAGGTCCTGCTCAGCAACCCGAACCTCGTGAACCGGAGCGGCCAATACTGGAACCTCTTCACCATGGCCGGGGCCGCGGCCCACCTGGCGGACCCATCCCTGGGCACGAGCAGCACGGTCTACCTGGCGGCCCTGGATCCTGGGACGATCGCCCGCACCGGCACGCCCTCGTCGTTCCTTCCCTTCGCCCTCAGGAAACGCAACGGAATTGCCTACAGCCAGGATCACCTGGTGACGACCATGACCGTGGGCGTCAGCCTGGCCGGCCATTACACGGATGCCTCGAGCCCCAAGCGCAGCCTCTTCCTTGCCGCCATCACGGGGCGCCCGGGACTCTCCACCGGAGCGCTCAGCTCCTACCACCCCTTTGTGGGCTGGGACCAGCCCTATGGCCAGACCAGCGCAAGCAACGACTGGGTTCCCGATCCCATTGCGCCCACCGAGTATCCGGCCCGGGGCGTAGCGAGGGACAGCTCGGTCTACTACTTCGATGCGACGAACCCGGACCGGCTCACCAGCAGTATCGAGTACGCCTTCCGCATTGCCATCGCTGCCGTCGGCAACCAGGCCACCGCCGCGCCCACCCTCCCCTTCGTGGGAGCCAGCCTTGGCCAGCAGTTCTACACCGGCCAGTTCTACCCTCCCAGCTACGGGGGAGTCCTGTGGCCCGGGGACCTCCTGTCCTTCGCGACCCAGGAGGTGAATGGCGCCATCAGGATCCTGGACCGCAGTGGCGCCGCCACCAGCACCTTGAGTGCCGGCACCGCCATCTGGAGCGCGAGCAGTGCTCTGCTCAACGGGCCCGTCGGCACTGCCCGGACTCTCTACACACGCATCCCGGGAGCCACGACCCTGCAGGCCTTCACGGACTCCGGGGATGCCTTCAACCATGCCAACACGGGCCTGAAGAACTACGTGGCCACCTCGGTGTCGGCCACCTCCTCAGCGGGTCTGGCCCAGAAGCAGTCCATCATCCAGCACGCCGCGGGAGCCGACATCACGCAGCTCGCCAGCAGCGGGAAGCCCACGGCCAACCGGGCCACCATCATGGGCGACGTCATCAACTCCGCCCCGGCCACCCTCGAGTACAGCTGGAGCTCCGTGAGCCCATCGCTCAGCAGCTACTCGAACCTGAGCGCCGTGGGCGGCAGCCGGTTCCGCCTCATCCTGGTGGGCACCAACCAGGGCTGGCTGCATGCCTTCGGTGAGGTCACCAAGACCGGCACCAACGGCCTGGTCACCGGGGCGGTCCAGGAGCTCTGGAGCTTCATGCCCACGGACTTCCTGTCCAGGCTGGACTACCTGACGGTCTCCAGCAACACCCATCGCTTCATGGTGGATGGCAGCCCCACCCTCTACCACCTGGACCTGCCGCCCGCCGGAGGCGGCTCCGGCAATGGAGTGGTGGACAGCGGGGAGCTTGCCGTGGCCGTCTTCGGTCTCGGCAAGGGAGGGCGCAGCTACTATGCCCTGGATGTCAGCAATCCCTTCGCGCCGACCCTCCGCTGGGCCCTGGTGCCGGATGAGGCGGCGACGTTCCCCGCAGCCCGGATCGGGTCCGGAGCCCCGAGCCTCGCCACCGTGCAGGGCCTGCTCGGGAAGTTCGGCTTTTCCACCTGCCCGCCCGGCATCGGCCGGGTCCTGGATGCCGACGGCAAGCTCCGCGACGCGGTCTTCCTGGGCGGCGGCTTCAGCACCCCGGACGTGGAGGCGAACTTCCTGGATGCATCCTCCAAGCCGACACCCCTCGGCCGCTCGGTCGTGGCTCTGGATGTCTCCTCCGGCAGCGTCCTGGCCGCCCTGGACCTGACCAGCGATGCCGCTGCGGCGGGCACTCCCGCCATCGGTCCCGTGGGCTCGGGCCTGGTGCCCTTCGAGTTCATCCTCAACTCCGGCCTGACCCAGCGGGCCTACTTCCTGGACTACCGCGGCGGCCTCTGGGCCTGGGGTTCCAAGCAGGTGGCCACAGCCGCGCCCTTCACCAATTTCCGCATGGACAGCTCCAAGCTCTCGGACTGGGCGCTCCGCAAGGTCTACCGGGATGACAACGCCAACAAGGGTGCCCGCTACACCACCCCACCGGCCCCCTTCCGCGTGGGTCTGTTCCCCGGCGCGACCTCGTCCGCCACCTCCGCCATTCCCGCAGCGGTGGGCATCGCCATGGTCAGTGGCGACCGCAACAACCCCCTGGACCGCGCCTACACCACCGCCAACCCCACGCCCACCCAGCACCGGCTGACAGTGGTGTTCGACCGTCAGGACAGCTACGCCCTGGGCCTCAACAGCATCTCGGGCACCGACGCGGGCATCGCCTCCAGCCAGCTGAAGGACTTCACCGGCAACACCGTGAGCACCACGCCCACCGACCCCTGCAGCGACTCGGTGTTGAAGCTCATCACGCCCGGCTGCTCCAGCTATTACCTGGCCCAGAGCAATGTCTTCGGCTACTGCGTCAGCTTCCCCGCCGCCGCCAGTGGCACGGGCTTCGTCCCGAAGGGGATCAACCCACCCCTGGTCGTGGCGGGGAGCCTGTACTACGCCTACTTCACCCCCACCTCTTCGGACCCCTGCCAGGGCGGGACTGGCAATACCTCCAGCTGGCTCATCAGGGACGTGATGAACCCCATCGTGACGGACAACCGGACCGGTCTCTCCTCGCCCAGCGGCCTCAAGCAGACCTGGTCGGGGGTGGCCTCGGACTTCATTCCCATGGGGACCCAGGGCGCCATCCAGGGGGGCATGGTCCCGAGCGGCAGCCAGGCCAGCCAGGACGGCAGCTCCACCGCCGCGCAGCTGGTCACCATCTCGGGCAACCCCGCCCAGCGCTTCGCGAGGCCGCGGGTCTGGCGCACCGTCCACTAGCCAGAACCGGGGCCCCGGTCGTGTAACCTGGGATGCAGACCCTCCTGCGGGGGGGCCTGCCCCACTCCCCGTGCATCCCGGCCTCGATCCATGACCAAACCCACCGCCATCCTCCTCATCTCCTGCCCGGACCAGCGGGGCATCGTGGCGCGCCTGTCCGGGTTCGTGTTTGAGCGCGGCGGCAACATCGTGGACTCGGACCACCACTCGGACCTCCAGGCGGGCCGCTTCCTGGGCCGCATCGAGTGGGAGGAGGACTCCGACGCCGAGGGGCGGGCGGCCCTCCGGCGGGAGCTGGCGGCGGTGGCCGAGCCCATGGGTGGCCACTGGGAGCTGCACTTCTCTGACGTGGTGCCGCGCATCGCCCTCTGGTGCAGCCGCCAGGAGCACTGCCTGCTGGACCTGCTCTGGCGCCACCAGGCCGGGGAGCTGGGGGCCGAGATCGCCTGCGTGGTCAGCAACCACGACCACCTGCGCCGCCACGTGGAGCCCCTGGGCCTGCCCTTCCACGTCTTCCCGATCAGCGCCGCCACCAAGGCCGAGCAGGAGCAGCGGCAGCTGGAGCTGCTGCGCCGGGAGCGGGTGGACCTGGTGATCCTGGCGAAGTACATGCAGGTGCTCAGCGGGGACTTCCTGCGGGCCTTCCCCGAGGTCATCAACATCCACCACAGCTTCCTGCCCGCCTTCGCCGGGGCCCAGCCCTACCACCAGGCCCACGCCCGGGGCGTGAAGATCATCGGGGCCTCGGCGCACTTCGTCACCGAAGACCTGGATGCGGGCCCCATCATCGAGCAGGACGTGGTCCGCGTCAGCCATCGCGACACCGCCGAGGACCTGGTCCGGAAGGGCCGGGACATGGAGCGCCTAGCCCTGGCCCGGGCCGTGCGCCTGCACCTCAACCACCGGGTGCTCACCTACGCCAACAAGACCGTGGTGTTCGAGTAGGCTGGAAGGCCCCGCTGCGAGAAGGTGCCCCCATGCCCGACCCGACCTCACGCACCCTCCTGATCCGGGATGCCCTCTGCGTGGCCACCATGGATGACGCGGGCCGCGAGCTCCACGGCGCCTCCGTGTTCATCCGCGGCGACCGCATCGAGGCCATCGGGCCCGCGGCGGAGCTGCCCGCCAGCGCGGACGAGGTCATCGACGCCCGGGGCCACCTGGTGCTGCCGGGCTTCGTGAACACGCACCACCACATGTACCAGTCGCTGACGCGGGCCATCCCGGCGGTGCAGGACGCGGAGCTCTTCACCTGGCTGCGGGGCCTCTATCCCATCTGGGCGGGGCTCACCCCGGAGATGCTCCGCGTGTCCACCCAGGTGGCCATGGCGGAGCTGCTGCTGTCCGGCTGCACCACCACCAGCGACCACCTTTACCTGTTCCCCAACGGCTGCCGGCTGGACGACAGCATTGACGGCGCCCGGCTGGCGGGCATGCGCTTCACCGCCACCCGCGGGGCCATGAGCGTGGGCCAGAGCACCGGGGGGCTGCCCCCGGACAGCGTGGTGGAGCGCGAAGCGGACATCCTCGCCGACATGGACCGGCTGGTCGCGCGCTACCACGACCCCGCGCCGGGCTCCATGCTGCAGGTGGCGCTGGCCCCCTGCTCGCCCTTCTCCGTGAGCCGCGACCTCATGCGCGAGACGGCGCTGCTGGCGCGGCAGCGCGGCGTGCGGCTGCACACGCACCTCGCCGAGAACGACCACGACGTGGCCTACTCCCGGGAGAAGTTCGGCTGCACGCCGGCGCAGTATGCGGAGGACCTGGGCTGGGTGGGGGCGGACGTCTGGCACGCCCACTGCGTGAAGCTGGATGGGGCGGGCCAGGCCTGCTTCGCCGCCACGGGCACCGGCGTGGCCCACTGCCCCTCCTCGAACATGCGCCTGGCCTCGGGCATCGCCCCGGTGCGGGCCATGCTCGACGCGGGCGTCCCCGTGGGCCTCGGCGTCGACGGCAGCGCCAGCAACGACTGCGCGCACATGGTGGGCGAGGCCCGCATGGCCATGCTGCTGCAGCGCGTGGGCATCGCCGCGGAGCCCTACGGCTGCGACCGGGGACCCGGGGCCATGACCGTGCGCGACACCCTGCGGCTCGCCACCCGGGGCGGCGCCCGGGTCCTGGGGCGCACAGACATCGGCCAGCTGGCGCCGGGCCTCTGCGCCGACCTGGCCCTCTTCGACCTCGCGGCCCTGGGCTTCGCGGGCGGGGCGGTCCACGATCCCGTGGGGGCGCTGCTGCTCTGCGCGCCGGCCCCGGCCGCCTACACCATCGTGGATGGGGCTGTGCGCGTCCGGCAGGGGCGGCTGGTGGCCTTCGACCTGGAGCCCGTGCGGCGGCGCCATGACGCCCTGGCGGTCCAGCTGGTGAGCGGCGCCACCGGCCGATTACCTATTTCCAGGTAGTCAATCAAGCGTATTCCCTGCGGGCCTTGGATTTTATCTAATGGCCTGAAGGTGAATCCATGTTGTTTCAACCTGAGGGAAGTGTCTATCTGCTGCCAGGTCGCCTGGTGAGCCAGCGCGTGGGCCCGCTGTTGGTGATGGATCTCAGCCACCGGACCTATACCCCTGCCGAAGTGGACTACATCATTCCGGACGACGAGCCCCAGGGCCAGAAGCTGCGCAGTGCCGGCTACAACGCCCACGTGAGCCGCTGAAGCTCAGAACTTCAGGGTGGCCCCGATCATCAGTGCGGTGGCCGTGAGGTTCTTCTCCACGGGACTCCACTGGGCTCGGGTCTCGAAGCCGAGCTTTGGCGTGAGCTGGTAGCCCAGGCCGCCGCTGAGCCCAAGCCGGGCGGCAGTCTGGGTGGAGGGACTGGCGCCGGTGGCGGTCACGCGCCACTGCTGGCCGCCCACCGAGCCCACCAGGTAGGGCCCATGGTCTGGGTCGTCGCCAGGGAACCAGAGCGCATCCAGCATCAGGTCCACCGAGGTGACGGAGGTCTTGGTGCCGGGCAGGCTGGCCGTGGCGCCCTGGGGAACGTACTGCAGCCCCAGGAGTGGGCGCAGCACCACGCCGCTGCCGAATGTGAAGGACACGAAGCCCGCGGCGCCGAGGCCCGGCTGGTTGTTCGTGAGGTCCCGGAGGTCCCCCATGGGCAGGAGGCCTTGGATCCGGGCGCCGAGGTCGGCCTCCTGGGCGGACAGGCTCAGGGTCGCGGCGGCGAGCAGAACGGCAAGCGCTTTCATCTCAGACCCCATACTTGTCCAGGGTGTCGGCCCAGCGGCCCTGGGCCTTGAGTATCCGCTCGGCCACCAGGCGCAGCAGGCCGTGGCCACCGGGCACCTCCGTCACCCAGTGGCAGGCGGCCTTCACCTCCGGCGCGGCGTCCGCGGGGCAGCCTGCCAGGCCCACGCGGGTGAGCAGGGGCAGGTCCGGCAGGTCATCGCCCAGGTGGGCCACCTGATCGTAGGTCAGGCCGTACTTGGCGCAGAGCTGGTCCAGCACCGGCAGCTTGTCCAGGTGGCCGGCGAAGCAGTCCACCACCCCAAGGTCCTGGGCCCGGTGCCGCGTGGCGCCGGCGTCCAGTCCGGAGATGAAGGCGACCGGGATGCCGGCCAGCTGCAGCCACTTGGTAGCCGCGCCGTCCCGCACGTTGAAGGCCTTGGTGTGGCCCGCCTCCGGTCCGTAGTGGAGGGCGCCCGTGGTGAGCACCCCGTCGATGTCGGTGCAGAGCAGGCGGATCTTGGCGGCGCGCAGGTCCAGGTCGTCCACGGGAATCTCCACTATCAGCCTAGCAACTCTGCCCCCCAGGCATGACCTCCGTCACGTTCCTGCCTCTTATTGCCAGTGCGATGGAATCCTGGGTGGCTGGATGCTCCAATGGGTATACAGTTCTCAAAGAGACGCTGGTCAGTTTCGGCTTGACAGAAGTCAAAACTGGATGAATATAGTCGCATGGAGTTGATTCTGTGAATCACCAGCTCAGCAATCCCATGATCGACGAAGTGAGCGGCCTCTTCAGCGCGCTGGGGGATGCCTCGCGCCTGAAGATCCTGCGCTCCCTGCTGGACTCCAAGGAGCCCCTCAGCCAGGGAGCCGTGGCCGAGGCCGCGGGCCTCTCCCAGGCCAATGCCTCCAAGCACCTGGCCTGCCTGGTGCGGGTGGGCCTGGTGGCCCGGGAACCCGAAGGCAACGCCGTCTACTTCACGCCCATCATGCCCCTGGTCGGGGACCTCTGCGATCTGGTCTGCGGGCATGTGAGCGACCGGGCGAGGGTGATCTACAAGGCCCTGAAGTGAAGAGGGGAGTGGCTGTCCGCAGCCGTTTTTTTGTCGAGGAGTATTCCTTTATGAACATTAAGAAAATATCGACCCTGGTCCTGCTGCTGGTTGCAGGCGGGGCCCTTGGCCTGGCCCAGGAGCCCCTGACCCTGGCCCAGTCCATCCGGAAGGCCTGGACGGGTCAGGCGGGCCTCCGCGCCGGCCAGGCCATGGTGGAGAGCCGGCAGGCGGAGGCCGAGGGCTACCGGGATCTCCGGCTCCCCACCGTGACCCTGAACGCCTACGGGATCCGCACCGACGAGCCCATGATGGCCTTCGGCATCAAGCTGAACCAGGCCCGCATCGGGGCCGCGGACTTCAACCCGCTCACCCTCAACCACCCGGACGCCGTCGGTGCCTATGGCGGCTCGGCGGTGGTGCAGCAGCCCCTCTACACCGGCGGCCGCCTCAGCGCCGCCCGGCGGGCAGGGGAATACATGGCCCAGGCTGAGCTGGCCAGCCAGGAGCGCCGCAAGCAGGAGACGGCCCAGCTGGTGGTGGAGGCCTACTTCGGCACCCAGGTGGCGGAGCAGGCCCTGAAGTGGGTGGACGACACCCGGGCCTGGATCCAGGGCCTGGAGGACTTCGTGGGCGCCCGGGTCAGCCAGGGGCTCATGCTCGAGTCGGAGCTCCAGCGCCTCAAGGCCTTCCACGCCCAGGCGGACGCCCAGAAGGCGGAGGTCATCAAGCAGGTCCGCTCGGCCCGGTCGGGTCTGGGCCTCCTGACGGGCACCGGCCCAGTGGAGGGGCCGCTGGCCACTTCCCTGGAACCCGCTGCTCCCGCTGCGGCTCAGGGCACGCCCCTCCGCGGGGACCTGGTCGCCGCGGACCTGCAGGCCAAGGCCGCCGGGGAAGGCGCCAAGGCCGCCCGGGGCAGCCTCCTCCCGGAGGTCGGCCTCGAGCTGGGCGCAGGCACGCTGCACCACTCCTGGGCCGACAAGGGCAGCTGGACCTGGGCCGGGGTGGGCGTGAAGTGGAAGGTCTTCTCCGCGCCGGACGTGGCCAAGGCCAAGGCCGCGCGCGCCCAGGAGCGGGCCGCGCTCGAGATGCGCAGCTTCAAGCAGCAGCAGGCCGAGCACGAGGTCCGCGTCGCGCAGGAGTCCGTCATCGCCGCCCAGGCCAGGCATGCGGCCGCCAGGGAAGCCCTGGCCGCGGCCGAGGAGTCCCGGCGCCTGCGGGAGGCCCGGCACAAGGAAGGTCTCGCCCCCCTCATCGAGGTGCTCGATGCGGAAGCCGCCATCCAGGGCGCCCGCACCCTCATCCTCCAGAGTCTGTTCGACCTCCGCGTCAGCCGCGCCGGCCTGGATCTGGCCACGGGCAATCCCATTGAAGGAGTGAAGCCATGAAGACTGTCCTGTTCTCCCTGACCCTGGCCGGCACCCTGCTCGGAACCCTGGCCTGCGGCCACAAGGAGGCCGGTCCCGAGGTGAAGGCCCTGCCCAAGGTGGCCGTCTCCCTGGTGGCCCAGGGCGCGCCCGAGGGCGGCGCCTGGGTGGCCGCCACGCTCCAGTCCACCCGCACGGCCATGATCGCGACCCGCATGGCCGCCCAGGTGAAGCGCGTCCTGGTCCAGGAAGGCCAGCGGGTGGCCGCTGGCGCCCTCCTGATCTCGCTGGGCGACGAGGACCTCCAGGGGCAGCTGAAGGCCGCAGAGACGGGTCTGGCGACCATCCAGGCCCACCACCGGCGCATCCAGGCCCTCCAGGCCCTGAAGGCCAGCACCCTCGCGGAGCTGGAGCAGGTGCAGGCCCAGGTGGCCCAGGCCCAGGCGGGCGTGGATGTCCTGAAGGCCAACATCGCCTACACCCAGCTCCGGGCCCCCTTCTCGGGCCTCGTGCAGTCCCGCAAGGTGAACGAGGGCGACTTCGTCGGGCCCGGCATGCCCCTGCTGGAGCTGGTGGGCGACGGCGAGCAGGAGCTGGTGGCCACGCTGTCCGACCAGGAGGCGAAGGGCCTGAAGACCGGCGCCAAGCTGAAGTTCGAGTCCGAGGGTGTGCAGGGCGAAGCCCAGGTCTCAGGTCTGGCCCCCGGCGGTGATCCCTACAGCCACAAGGGCACCCTGCGCGCCAGGGTGCTCAAGCCCAAGGGACTCCGGCAGGGCTCCTTCGCGCGAATCCTGGTGGCAGGCGTCGCGGTCGAGGGCCTCTCGGTGCCGCGCAGCGCCCTCGTCCAGCGGGGTGAGCTGACGGGCGTGTTCGTTGCCAAGGAAGGCCACGCCGAGCTGCGCTGGCTCGCCCTGGGGGAAGGCGCCGGGAGCTACCTGCCCGTGCGGTCCGGCCTGAAGTCCGGCGAGAGCATCATCGACCAGCCCGGCGCGCTCCAGGATGGTCAGCCCATCGAGCTGGCCGGCGGGGTGAACCATGGCAAGTGAGCCGAAGCTGGGCCTGGCCGGGAAGCTGGCCAAGGGCTTCCTGCGCAGCAAGCTGACGCCGCTCATCGTCGGCGCCTCGCTGCTGCTGGGGATCCTCGCGGTGGTCATCACCCCGCGCGAGGAAGAGCCCCAGATCATCGTGCCGATGGTGGACCTCTACATTCCCTACCCCGGCGCGAGCCCCAAGGAGATCGAGAGCCAGGTCACCAACCCCATGGAGCGCCGCCTCTGGGGCATCCCCGGCGTCGAGTACCTCTACAGCATGAGCCGCCCCGGCATGGCGCTCATCACCGTGCGCTTCAAGGTGAACGAGCCCCAGGAGCCCAGCCTGGTGAAGATCTACCAGGAGCTTGCCGCCAATCCCCAGCTGCTGCCGCCCGGGGCCATGAAGCCCATCATCAAGCTGCAGACCATCGATGACGTGCCGTTCCTGGTGCTCACCCTCCACGGGGAGGGACAGGCCCCCGGCCAGCTCCGGACCCTGGGCGAGGTGCTGGCGCGGGAGCTCTCGGACGTCCCCAGCACGGCCCAGGTGAAAGTAACCGGAGGGGCCCGGCGGATGGTGCGCATCGAGCCCGACCCCGATCGCCTGCGCTCGCTCAACTTCACCCTCGCCGAGCTGCAGCCTGCCCTGCAGGCGGCGGAGGCCCAGCTGCCCGCGGGCGCGCTGATCGACCACGGCAAGCGCACGGAGCTCGAAGCCACGGGCTACATCCTGCAGGCCTCGGAGCTGAAGCGGCTGGTGGTGGGCGTCCGCAACCAGAAGCCCATCTACCTCGCGGATGTCGCCCGGGTGGTGGATGCGCCGGAGTCCGAGCCGCCCATCGTGCTCTTCGCCGGGGCGGGTCAGTCCGGCTTCGAGCCCGCCGTCAGCGTTACCCTCTCCAAGCGGGCGGGCACCAATGCCACGGCCCTGGCCGAGCAGGTGCTGGCAAAGGTGGAGGCCCTGCGGGGCAACCTCATCCCGCGCGACCTGAAGGTCACGGTCACCCGCAACTACGGCGAGACCGCCGGCGACAAGTCCAACGAGCTGATCGAGCACCTGCTCATCGCCACCCTCAGCGTCATCGCCCTCATCTTCCTGGCCATGGGCTGGCGCAGCGCCGTGGTCGTGGGCGTGGCCGTGCCGGTCACCCTGGCCCTGACCCTGCTCCTCACCTACCTCTTCGGCTACACGCTGAACCGGGTCACCCTCTTCGCTCTGATCTTCTCCATCGGCATCCTGGTGGATGACGCCATCGTGGTGGTGGAGAACATCCACCGGCACATGCACCTGCCGGGCCACCGCAAGAGCTTCGCCACCGTGGTGGTGGAGGCCGTGGACGAGGTGGGCAACCCCACGATCCTGGCCACCTTCGCGGTGATCGCGGCGATCCTGCCCATGGCCTTCGTGCGGGGGCTCATGGGCCCCTACATGCGGCCCATCCCCGTGGGGGCCAGCCTGGCCATGCTCTTCAGCCTGGTCATCGCCTTCGTCATCAGCCCCTGGGCCAGCCTCATCCTGTTCAAGAAGGAAGCCCACCTGCCGGAGATCGATGCCTCCGGCCTGCATCCCGCGACGCCGGACAACCACGCTCCGGAGCCGGTCCACGACTGGCAGGACAAGAACCCCGAGGTGGCTCCGGACACGAAGTTCACGGCCCTCTACCGCACCGTCATCCGCGCCCTGCTGTCCAGGGCAGGGGTCCGCTGGGCCTTCTTCGGTGGCGTCGTGGTGCTGCTGCTGGGCGCCATGTCCCTGGTGGGCATCGGCTGGGTGAAAGTGAAGATGCTGCCCTTCGACAACAAGTCGGAGTTCATGGTGCAGCTGGACCTGCCCGCGGGCACGCCCCGGGAAGACGCCGTGGCCCTGGGCCAGGACCTCGCCCGCCGGCTGCTGAAGGACGCCACCGTCAAGGATGTTCAGGTCTATGCGGGCGAGGCCGCTCCCTTCACGTTCGTGGGGATGGTGCGCCACAGCTTCCTGCGCCAGGAAGCGGAGATGGTGGACGTCCAGGTGAACCTGGTGCCCAAGCAGGACCGCAAGGAGCAGAGCCACGACATCGTCGTCCGCCTCCGGCCCGAGCTGGAGAAGCTCTCGAAGCCGGCCGGGGCGCGCATGAAGCTCGTGGAGATCCCTCCCGGACCCCCGGTCATGGACACCATCGTGGCGGAAATCTACGGTCCCACCGAAGCCGAGCGGGCCCGCCTCTCGGGCGAGGTCCTCAAGGCCTTCAAGAGCGTCGACGGCATCGTGGATGTGGACTCCACCCTGAACGCCACCAGCCCCAAGCTCAGCCTCGTGCTGGACCGGGAGAAGGCCGCGCTCCACGGCGTGGCTCCCGCGCACGTGGTCCAGACGCTCTACATGGCCGGCTACGGCCACACGGCCGGCACCTTCCACGTGCTGCGCGGCTCCAGCCAGGTGCCCGTGGTGGTGCAGCTCGCCCCCGAGAAGCGCCAGCACCTGGACCAGCTCCTCCAGCTCTCGGTGCCGGGCGCCCGGGGCATGGTCCCGGTGCGGGAGCTGGTGACCGTGAAGGACGGTGTGGAAGAGGCCCCCATCATGCACAAGAACCTGATGCCGGTCACCTACGTCATCTCGGATCTCGCGGGCACCATCGAGAGTCCGGTCTATGCCCTGGCGGCGCTCAATAAGAAGATCGACGCCATGAAGGGCACCGCCGGTGCCCCCGTGCCGCGCCTGGGCCTGGCCCATCCCGAGAACACCGAGTCGTTGTCCCTCAAGTGGGACGGCGAGTGGCACATCACCCTGGAAGTCTTCCGGGACCTGGGCATGGCCTTCGCGGCCGTGCTGGTGCTGATCTTCATCCTGGTGGTGGGCTGGTTCGAGAGCTTCGAGGTGCCCTGGGTGATCCTGGTTCCGATCCCGCTCTCGCTCATCGGCATCATCCCCGCCCACGGCCTGCTGGGTGCCTTCTTCACCGCCACCAGCATGATCGGCTTCATCGCCGGGGCGGGCATCATCGTCCGCAACAGCATCATCCTCGTCGACTTCATCGAGCTGAAGCTGCGCGAGGGCATGCCCCTGGCCCTGGCGGTGGAAGAAGCAGGCGTGGTGCGCTTCCGCCCCATGCTGCTCACGGCTTCGGCCGTGCTGGTGGGCTCCGCGGTCATGCTCAAGGACCCCATCTTCCAGGGTCTCGCCATCAGCCTCATGGCGGGTGAGGTCGCCGCCACCCTGCTGTCCCGCTTTGCCGTCCCCGTCCTCTACTACCTCGTCGCCCGCCGCGGCCGTGCCGCGGATCTGCAGCGCGAGGGCGCCCTCACTTCCGCCCACCCTCAGGAGTAACCCATGAACGTCGATCGCATCGTCCACACCGTCGCCGGCACCTTCATCCTCGCCAGCCTGGCCCTGGCGAAGTTCCACAACCCCAACTGGATCTGGTTCACGGTCTTCGTGGGCGCGAACCTGCTCCAGAGCGGCCTCACCAACTGGTGCCTGATGTCCAGCATCCTGAAGAAGCTGGGCGTGCCCGAAGGCGCCGGCGTAGGCTGCGCCCGATGAAAGCCACGGCGCTCCGCTTCGCCCTGGGCCTTGTCGTCGGCGGCGCCCTGGGCTACAGCTGGCACCGCCTGGTGGGCTGCAGCACGGGCTCCTGTCCGCTGACCGCGACCCCCCTCCGGGGCATCAGCTATGGTGCTTTCATGGGGCTGATCTGGGCCCTGGGGAGATGATGATGCTCGAGCACTGGATCTACCTCATTCCCCTCGCCGCGGTGGGCTACCTGCTCTGGAGCCGGCGGTCCGCGCCGGTGGGCGACCTGAAGGCCATGCTGGCGCGGGGCGGCCAGATCGTGGATGTCCGCACCCAGGCCGAGTTCAAGAGTGCCCGCCACGGGCGCGCCATCAACATCCCCCTGGACCAGCTGGCGGTTCGCGCCAAGGAGCTGGATCGCAGTCGGCCCGTGCTGGTCTGCTGCGCCTCTGGCAGCCGCAGTGGCGCGGCTGTGTCCGTCCTCAAGAAGGCCGGCTTCACGGAGGTAGCCAACCTGGGGCCCTGGACCCGGATCGAGGGCCTCTGCTCCTGATCAGCCCCTTATGAAACCCAGGATCTCGTCCACCGAGGGCACTCTGCCCTGGGACCGGACCTTGCCGTCCACGGCGAGCGCCGGTGTGCTGAGGACCCCCCGGGCCACGATGGCCGGGTAGTCGGAGACTTTCACCACCTGGTGCCCACCGCCGGCCTGGTCGGCGGCGTGGCGGGCGTGCTTCTCGAGGGTCTGGCACTTGGCGCAGCCGGTTCCGAAGATCTCGATGAGCATGGGGGCTCCTACAGGATGGCGTTGAAGAGGTAGCCCACCAGCAGAATGCCGAGGGCCACGACGCTGACGAAGGTGACGATGAGGCGGGGCCGCATGACCCGGCGGAGGATGATGGTCTCCGGCAGGGACAGGCCGATGACGGCCATCATGAAGGCCAGGGTCGAGCCCAGGGCCGCCCCTTTGCCCAGCAGGGCCTCCACGATGGGCAGGATGCCGGCCGCGTTCGAATAGAGGGGCACGCCCACCAGGACCGCCACCGGGACGCTGTACCAGTGCTGGCGGCCCAGCAGGCCCGCCAGGAAGCGCTGCGGCACGTAGCCGTGGATGAGCGCCCCCACGGCGATGCCCGCGAGGATGTAGGGCCAGACCTTGCCCACGATGTCCCGCACGCCGTCCAGGGCCAGGTCCAGGCGCTCGGACAGACCGGGCCGTTCCTCCTCCACCTCGCCCACGGCGGGGGCGCGCAGGGCCTCCTGGACCCAGTCCTCCAGGTGGCTCTCCATGTGCAGGCGGCCCAGGACCAGCCCCGAGAGGAAGGCGATGGCGACACCGGTCCCCGCGTAGAGCAGGGCGATCCGCCACCCGAACATCGCGAAGAGCATGCCCAGCGCCACCTCGTTGATCATGGGCGCCGCCACCAGGAAGCTGAAGGTCACGCCCAGAGGCACCCCCGCCCGCAGGAAGCCGAGGAACAGCGGCACTGCTGAACAGGAGCAGAAGGGCGTGATGATGCCGAACAGCGAGGCCAGGGCGTTGCCGAGGCCGGACCGCCGCCGGGAGAGGGCGCCCCGCACCCGGGCGGGGCTCACGAAGGTCTGGAGGAAGGTGACGAGGAAGACCACCAGGACGAGGAGCAGCAGGACCTTCGGGGCGTCGTAGAAGAAGAAGGCCGCGGCGTCGCCGAGGCGGGTTCCGGGCTGCAGTCCCAGGAGCCGGTGGGCCAGATACCCGGCGGCGGGCTGCAGGACCGAGTAGACCAGGAACCAGAGCGGCAGGGCGGGGAGCAGCCAGGCGCCGCGTCGCCACGCTGTCCTCGGGACCGCGGCGGCGGGCGGCGCCTCGGGGGGGCAGCACTCGGTCATGGTGGGTTCCTCCGGTCGGCAGGCCCCCCCAGAGCTGCTGCAGGGCGAGCAGCATCAGTGTAAATCGAAATATCTCGTTTTTACGAAATGATCTAACCTCGGTGCTGCCTGGTGCGGGGCTCAGGCGTGGGCCTGGTGCCGGGCCACGATCCAGTCCACCACCTGCTCGAGGCTCAGGTCGCTGGAGTCCAGCTCCGTGGCGTCCTCGGCCTTGCGGAGCGGCGCCACGGCCCGGGTGCTGTCGGCCAGGTCCCGGCGCTGGAGATCCTGCAGCACGGCCTCCAGGTCCGGAGACTGCCCCTTGGCCTGCAGCTCCAGGAAGCGCCGCTGGGCCCGGGCCGCGGGGCTGGCGGTGAGGAAGACCTTGCAGCAGGCCCCGGTGAAGACCACGGTGCCGATGTCCCGCCCGTCCACCACCCAGCGGCCCCGGGCACCGATGCGGCGCTGCTGCTCAACGAGGACCTCGCGGACCCGGGCATCGGCGCTGACTGGGGTCACCAGCCGGGTGATCTCCAGGCTGCGGATGGCCTCGCTGACGTCCTCGCCCGCGAGGAAGATCCGCGTCCCCTCCTGGCTCAGGTCCAGGGACTGCAGCACCGCCTCCAGGGCGGGGCGGTCGGTCAGATCGGTGCCGGTCCGCAGCACGGCCAGGGCCGCGGCCCGGTACATGGCGCCGGTGTCGAGGTAATGCCACCCAAGACGCCCGGCGACCCGCCGGGCTGTGGTGGACTTCCCCACACCGGACGGGCCGTCGATGGCGATCAGTGGAAGGGCGGCGGTCATGCCGTCCTAGATGCCGAAGGTCTTGAGGATCTTCGGGTCCTTCTCATCCTGGGCGAGGATCGTGTGGCAGGTGTCGCAGTCGCCCTTGATGGTCCGGCCGTCCGCGGAGGTGTGGCTGCCGTCGTGGCAGCGGAAGCAGCCCACGGCCTCCTCGTGCCCGATGTTGTTGGGGTGGGTGCCCCAGGTGATCTTCATCTCGGGGAACACGTTGCGCAGGTAGATGGCCTTCACGGCCTCGCCCGCGGCGTCCACCTGGGCCCGCTTGTGCTTGAAGATCTCGGGGTAGGTGTTCCGGTAGTAGTCGGCCAGGGCCACGGGGATCTTGGCCGCGGCGTCCTTCTGGTCGGTGTAGTCCACCCTCAGCAGCTCCAGGGCCTTCTTCTTGATGAAGGGCAGCTCGGTGCTGATCCGCTTCTCGGTGAGCATCTTGTCCAGGGCCCGGTCGGGCAGCTGGAAGGCGTGGGTGGGGCGGTTGTGGCAGTCGATGCAGTCCATGCCGCGGGTGGTGGCCTTGTCGAGCTTCTCCTTCGGGAGGTTCTTGAACTCATCGGTCACGTACTCGACGGTCTGGCCATTGTCGTCCCGGTAGATGACCTTGGGGATCTCCTGGCGGCGGCGGTCCGTGGTGATGTAGCTGATGCGCTCCATGGCGTCGAGGTGGCGGCCGTGGATGCCCGTGGTGCCGTTGGGCGTGTGCCCGCCGATCTTCAGCAGGAGGATGCTGGTGGAGGCGGTGTTGGCCTCGTCGTCGGCGAAGTGCGTGCGGACGATCAGCTTGTCATTGGTGAACTTCTGGGGCCAGTGGCACTGCTCGCAGGTCTCGCGGGCGGGGCGCAGGTGCTCGACGGGGCTGGGAATGGGACGCGAGTAGGTGCCGAAGGCCACCGCGAAGAGCTGGCGGGTGCCGGAGATCTTGGCCCGCACGAGGGCGGGGGCGCCGTGGCCGATGTGGCACTGGGCGCAGCCGACGCGGGAGTGGGGCGAGCCCAGGAAGGCCGTGTATTCCGGGCTCATGACCGTGTGGCAGGTCAGGCCGCAGAACTGGTTGGAGTCCATGTACTCGACGCCCTTCAGACCCGCGGTGCCCAGGATGCTGACGTTGATGAAAGTCAGCACGCCGATGACGGTCAGGAGGCGGCGCACGGCCGGGTGCTTGAAGTCCACGGCCTGCAGGGGCAGGGGGGCCTCACCGGAGAGGCGCTGCTGGCGGCGGACGCGGAGGATGCCGATGGGGATGAGGATCAGGCCGAGGATGAAGAGCGCAGGCAGGATGAGGAAGAGCAGGATGCCCACATAAGGATGGACCGAACGGGGGCTGGTGAGCTCCATGAACCAGAACCAGACGAGCACGAAGGCGGAGCTCGTGGTGAGCGCCGCGCCCGTGAGGCTGATCCAGTTGTTGCCCAGCTGGAAGGCCAGGCGGGTCAGGTCTCTGACGCGTTCTCCCAAACTCATCTATGCACCTCTGTAATGGCGTTGCCGCAAATGACACTTGAGTGTGAAATGTCTTTCTTTACCCTAATTTCCTCCCAAGAACTCTGCAAGGCAGCGATGGCAGCCCGGCCGGATAAATCGTGTTGTATCAATCGGGGGGGGTCCAGGTTGTGACAGATGTCAGCGGGACCCTCCGGTCAGCAGCTGGAGGAACGCTGAGCCGTACTGCTGGAGCTTCTTCGGGCCGACCCCGTTGAGGGCCAGGAACTCGGCCTCGGTGGCGGGCTGGAAGCGGGCCATCTGCTGCAGCGTGGCGTCGTTGAAGATCTGGTAGGCCGGCACGCCCCGGGCGTCGGCCAGGCGCTTCCGGAGGACCTTCAGGTCGCGGTAGAGCGCTTCCTCGCCGTCCAGCGGCACCTCGGCCAGGACCGGCCGGGAGGCGCGGGGCGAGCCCCGCTTGGCCTTGCCGGGCAGGGGCGCGGCCGCGAGGGGGTCCGCGCCGGAGCAGCGCTCGCAGGAGCTCCCGCAGGGCTCCATGCGCTCGCCGAAATGCGCCAGCAGGGCCTGGTGGCGACAGCGGAGGGACTCCGCCAGCCGGAACAGGTCGCGGGTCTGCCGCTGCTGTCCCTGGGCCAGCTCCGCCTCCAGCCCATCGGTGAAGCGGTCGTAGCTGAGCACGTCCCCCCAGCCGTAGAACATGACGCAGTCCGCATCGGCGCCGTCGCGGCCGGCCCGGCCGATCTCCTGGTACCAGCCCTCGATGCTCTTGGGCATGTCGCGGTGGATGACGTAGCGGATGTTGCTCTTGTCGATGCCCATGCCGAAGGCCACCGTGGCCACGATGACGTCCACATCATCCCGCTGGAAGGCCTCCTGGGCGCTGGAGCGGGCGGCGCTGTCCATGCCCGCGTGGTAGGGCGCGGCGCGGACGCCTTCGGCCGACAGGAAGGCTGCGGTGGCCTCCACGCTCTTGCGGGAGAGGCAGTAGATGATGCCGCTCTCGCCGCGCCGGGCCAGCACCAGGCGGAGCAGGGCCTCGCGCACCGGGGGCAGGCCCTCGGCGCCCTTGCGGTAGGCGCTCACCTTGAGGTTGCTGCGATAGAAGGAGCCCTGCACTTCCAGGGGCCGCCGCATCTCCAGCTGCTCGACGATGTCCCGGCGCACCTCGGGCGTGGCCGTGGCGGTGAGGGCCAGCACGGGCACCTCCGGGAAGCGCTGCTTGAGCCCGGCCAGGGTCCGGTAGGCCGGGCGGAAGTCGTGGCCCCAGTGGCTGATGCAGTGGGCCTCGTCCACGGCGATGAGGCGCAGGTCCACCTCGCGCAGGAGGTCCGCCAGGTAGAGCTCGAGGCCCTCGGGCGCCGCGTAGACCAGCTCCAGCTCGCCGTTCTTGAGGGCCCGGATCCGGTCCCGCCGGGCCTCCGGGGTCAGGCTCGAGTTCAGGAAGGTGGCCCGCAGCCCCGCCTCGGTGAGGGCGTCCACCTGGTCCTTCATCAGCGCGATGAGGGGGGACACCACCAGGGTGATGCCGCCCAGGAGCCGCGCGGGCAGCTGGAAGGTGAGCGACTTCCCGGCCCCCGTGGGCATGATGCCCACCACGTCGCGGCCCGCGAGGATGGCCTCGACGATCTCCCGCTGGCCCGGCCGGAAGCCGCCGTAGCCGAAGGTGGCCTTGAGCGCCGCCTCCAGGTCCGGGGGCGACTCCAGGTCCTTGGCGAGCTGCCTGAGGGCGGCGATGGCCTCGGCTCCGAAGGCGTCGGGCTCCTGCCGGTAGCGGCTCCGCAGGGCCTGCAGCCCCGCCCGGCAGGCAGCCTGCTCGCCCTGGGCCAGCAGGGCCTCCAGCCGGCCGATCTCCGCCAGGACTGCGTCCAATCAGCAGCCGCCGTCGAGCAAGGGCCCGATGGCGCTCCAGAAGACCTGCATCTCCTCGGGTTTCCCGAGGGTCACGCGGACATGGCCGGGCAGGCCATAGCCATGCATGGGGCGCACGATGACGCCGCGCTGCAGGAGCTCCCGGAAGAGGTCCTTGGCGGCGAAGGCGCTCTCCAGCAGCACGAAGTTGCCGCAGGTCCCGGCCAGGCGGCAGCGGTGCCGGGCGGCTTCCAGGGTGAAGGCGGCCCGGGCCTCGGCGTTCTTCTGGCGGGAGAAGGCCTCGAAGGCCTGGTCCTGCACCGCCACTTCCGCGGCGACCTGGCCCAGGTGGTTGGTGTTGAAGGGGCTGCGGACCCGCTCGAGGTAGCCCAGCAGCTCCCGGGAACCCAGGCCGTAGCCCACGCGCAGCGCGGCCAGGGCGTGGATCTTGGAGAAGGTGTGGAGCACCAGCAGGTTCGGGCGCTCGTCCAGGTAGGCGGCGGCGTCGGGGTAATCGGCGGGATCCTCGTATTCGGCGTAGGCCTGATCTACCACCAGCACGATGTCCTCGCGGAGCTGGCGCACCAGCCGCTCGAGGGCCTGCTTCTCCAGGCGGATGCCCGTGGGGTTGTTGGGGTGGCCCAGGTAGACGAGCCGGGTGTCCTCGGCGACGGAGCGCAGGATGTCATCCACGTCGAGCTCCGTGGCCGAGGCCCGGGACTCGATGACCCGCCCGCCCGCGGTCTGGGTGGCGATGTTGTAGATGGCGAAGCTGTAGGCCGGGATGACAGCGCTGCCGCCGTCCAGGAATGCGGCCTTGGCCACCATCTCGAGCAGCTCGCTGCTGCCGTTGCCGAGGACCACGCGGTCCACGGCCACGCCTTTGCGGGCGGCGATGGCCCTGCGGAGGTAGGGCCCGTCACTGACCGGGTAGAGGTTCAGGCCCTCGGTGTCGGAGCCGGCGACGGCGGCGGCCACCCGGGCCTTGACGGCCGCGGTGGGACCCCAGGGGTTCTCGTTGGAGGCCAGCTTGACGATGCGGCTGAGGCCCAGCTCCCGCTGCACTTCCTGGATCGGCTTGCCGGGCACGTAGAGGGGGATCCGCGCCAGATGCTCGAAGCCGGGAACGCTGGAGAGCCCAGAGTCCATCAGGCGGGCCGCTCGGACAGGACCTTGTCCACGATGCCGTACTGGAGGGCCTCTTCGGCGCTCATGAAGTAGTCGCGGTCCATGTCCTTCATGACCTTCTTGAGGGTCTGGCCCGTGTGCTTGGCGAAGCTGGCGGAGAGGTTCTCCTTCAGGCGCTGGATCTCCTTGAAGGTGATCTCGATCTCCGTGGCCTGGCCCTGGGCCCCGCCGCTGGGCTGGTGGATCATGATGCGGGCGTTGGGCAGGGCGAAGCGCTTGCCCTTGGTGCCGGCCGCCAGCAGGTGCGCGCCCATGCTGGCGCACTGGCCGATGCAGTAGGTGACGATGTCGTTCTTCACGAACTGCATGGTGTCGTAGATGGCCAGGCCCGCGGTGACGCTGCCGCCGGGGCTGTTGATGTAGATCTGGATGTCCTTGTCCGGGTCCTCGCTCTCGAGGAACAGCATCTGGGCCACGATGGCGTTGGCCACGCTGTCGTCGATGGCGGTGCCGAGGAAGATGATGTTGTCCTTCAGCAGGCGGGAGTAGATGTCGTAGCTGCGCTCGCCGCGGGGAGTCTGCTCGATGACGATGGGGGGATAGTAGCTGCTGGGCATGGACTCTCCGGCTGGACGGTCAGGATACCAAGAAGGCGCCTCCCGGCGCCTTCTTCGCGGGAACAGGGACAGACTACTGCTTGGCGGCGGCCTTCTTGGCCTTGGGCTTCTCGGCGACGGGGGCTTCGGCCTCCGGGGCCTCGGCGGCCTTGCGGGGCGCCTTCTTCTTCGGCTTCGCCTCCGGCTCGTGATCGTGGTCACAGTCGGGGCCATGGACATGCTCGGCGGCAGTCACGGCGGCGGGCTCGCCACCTTCCTGGCCCTCGAGGTCGCCGCCCTCCATGCCGCCCGCATCGAAGCGGTTCACGGGCAGGCCGGCCTCGCGCTTGCGCTCCAGCTCCACGAGGGCTTCGAAGGCCTCCTTGTCGAGGAGCTCCTCGGTGACGGTGGCGGAGGCGAGCAGCTGGTTGAAGATGCGGTCCGTGCGCAGGCGGCCCTTGATCTCCGTGGTGTTGCCGCGGCGGTCCATCTCCGCCTTGAAGGCCTCGAAGGACTGCTGGACGTGGTTCTCGGCCATGAAGGCGCGGATCTCGGCCTCGATGTCGGCCTCGGGGACCTCGATGGCCTCGGCGTTGCCGATGGCCTGCAGCAGGTAGCCGCTGCGGACCGCGCGCTCGGCGTCGTTGAGCCGGTACTGGCGGTAGGCCTGCCAGTTCACCTTCTTGGGGTCCATGCCCTGTCGGGACACGTGCTGGGCGAACTCCTGGCAGTAGTCGTCCAGCTGCAGGATGACCATGGAGCGGGGCACTTCGAAGGGCACGGCCTCCAGGAGGGTGTCGAGCATGGTGGACTGGAGCCGGGCCAAGGCATCGCGCTCGGTGGCCTCCTCCAGGTCCTTGCGGACGGCGGCCTTCAGGGCCTCCAGGTTCTCGAAATCGCCCATGTCCTTGGCGAACTCGTCGCTGAGGGCCGGCACTTCCTTGGTGCGGATGTCCTTGACCTGGACCTCGTAGGCCAGCACCTTGCCGGCGAGGACCGGGTTGTTGTCATCGGCGGGGTGGGTCAGGGTGAAGCTCTTCTTCTCGTCCACCTTGAGACCCAGGAGCTCGGCGTCGAAGGGACGGACGCCATCGATCTCCAGCACCTGGTCCTTGTAGGTCTGGGCCTTCAGGCCCTGGGGCTTCACGCGGATGTCGCAGGTGGCGACCAGGCCCGGGGCCACGGTGCCGTCCTCCACGGGCAGGTACTTGATGGCCCGCTGGCGGAGCCCCTCGAGGTGCTCGGCCAGGGTGGCCTCGTCGATGGCCCGCTTCTTCTTGGTGAGGGTCATGGTCTTGTAGTCCGGGAGCACCACCTCGGGCGCCACGTCGAACTGGGCGCGGAACACGGCATCGGCGCCTTCCTTGATCTCCAGCTTCTCAAGCGAGGGCTGGGAGATGGGCAGGGCGCCCGCCTCCGTCGCGGCCTTCCAGAAGTGGCGCTCCACGAGCTGCTGGGCCACGTCGGACTCGATCTCCCGGGCGTATTTCTGCATCAGCACGGTCCGGGGGGCCTTGCCGGGCCGGAAGCCGGGGATGCGCGCCTTCGGGGCGATCTTGGCCACCACGTCGTTGAAGGTGGCGCCCACCTCGGCGGCCGGGATCGTCACCTCGACGGCCTTGCGGGTGGGGGACTGGTGATGGAGGGTGGCGGGCATGGATGCTCCTGATGTTCGGGGTGTGCGGGACAGTGGGGGGCATCGGGTTCTTTTTTTTCTGTCTTCTGAAGCGCATCTGCGACTCAGAAGTGGTGCGAACGGTCGGACTCGAACCGACACGGTGTGAACCGCTGGAACCTAAATCCAGTGCGTCTACCAGTTCCGCCACGCTCGCCAAAGAACCCAATTGTCAAACAGGTGGTGCGCCCAGAGCGACTCGAACGCCCGACCCTCAGGTTCGAAGCCTGATGCTCTATCCAGCTGAGCTATGGGCGCACACCGAATCTTCTAGTCTACCTGGAAGATCCCGTCTCTTCGACCCCTGGGTTGGCTGGATAGAGCGCCGGCTGCTGAAAGCTCTATCCAGCTTCGCCCGTGGCCTATCGGACGCGCCTCCTGGCGCGTCCTCCCGCTCGCCAGGGCTCGCGGAGGCCGGAGCCGGGCGCACACCGAATCTTCTAGTCTACCTGGAAGATCCCGTCTCTTCGACCCCTGGGTTATCCCAGGCACCAGGCGTCCTCGGCGCCGTTCCGGCGGAGGGTGGCCAGGGCGGCTGGGTCCAGGCCCATGGCCGCGGCAGCTTCGACCTCCGTGGCCAGGGTGCAGGGGATGACCCCGGGATCGTCGGTGCCCAGGGCGCAGCGGACGCCGGCCCGCAGCATCCGGGGCAGGGGATGGGGCTCGACATCGGCGGCCAGGGCGCGGTTGGAGTGGGGGCAGATGTCCACGGGGATGCCCCGCTCGGCCAGCAGGTCGAAGGTGGCCTCATCGGCGCGGAGGCCATGGACGATGCGGCCGACGCCACCCTCCAGGACCGCCTCGCGGACGTTGGCGCCGGGCCCGTTCTCGCCCGCGTGGGCGGCGATGCGCAGGCCCGCGGCCCGGGCCCGGTCGAACACGGGCGCCCACTCCCGGAAGGGCGATCCCTCCAGGCCCCCGGTGGAGAAGCCCCGCACGAAGGCGGGCAGCCCGGGCAGCACCAGGTTCAGCACCGAGTGCCCGTGCTTGGGGCCGAAGTGGTTGACGGCATCCAGCACGACGCAGCTCCGCAGGCCCCAGGCAGCCGCCTCTGCGAGGCCCTCCTCCAGGCCGCGCCAGAAGTCATCCAGGCTGATCTGGGCCCGGTGGACCACCAGGAAGTGGGGCGAGGTCCAGAGGTCGAAGCCGGTGCCCCCCGCGTCCCGGGTGCGCCGGGCCACGGCCAGGGCGGCTTCGCGGACGGCGGCCCGGCTGTCGAGCAGGGCCGCGCCGAACAGGAAGGCCTCGATGAAGCCCTCGAAAGGCACGGCGCCCCCGGACCAGAGGACCTCCAGGCTGGCGGGCAGGGGCAGGCTCCGCTGGGCCGCCACCGCCCGCACCCAGGCGGGGTCGAGGGCACCCTCCAGGTGGGTGTGGCGGTCGATCAGGGGCGGGTCGGCGGCGTTCACCGGGACAGTATGCGCGTCGTGGCCAGGCTTCCGGCTACTCGTCGTAGTCATCCATGCGGAGGTCGCCGGGGTCGAAGCCCTCGCCCCGGCCGCCGCGCTCGATGGCCACGCCACTCTCGGTGAAGGTCTCTTCGAGGTTCTCGGCTTCGGGTTCAGGCGTGAAGTCGTCCTCGATCACGTGGACGCTCTTCTCCTTCTTGACCGCCTTTGGCTTGGCTGGCGCGGCCTTCTGGTTGGCCCCGCACTTGGGACAGATGGCCTCCGGCTTGTCGAAGTCGTAGAACTTCCCCGCGCACTGGAAACAAGTGTACTTCTTGCCGAGATTCGCCATTGCCCACGTCCTTGTTCAGACCCAAAAGAACAAGGTTTTAACAGAACTGCAGCTGGTTGTCACCAGGTTCAGTGGGTCGGAGTCAGGCCCAGGGAGCGGGCCCAAGCCGGTTCACATCGCCATCACACAGGCGCTGGATGACGGTGTTGGTGAAAATGCGGTATTGATTTTCTACGGATTCACCGAACCGCTCCGCAAAAGTGGCCCGGCTGCGGTCGAGCTCCGCCCGGAGCAGGCCGTAGAGGTTGCCCTGGCCCCGGGCCTGGGTGATCCGGGCCGGGAAATAGAGCTCCAGATCCTCCACGAGCACCCGGGCCAGGCGCTCCGCGGCCGCCCGGGTGCGGGGATCCAGCTCCGCCGGCTGGTCCGGGGCCGGGTCCGGGGTCCGGGCCGGGCCGGGTTCCCTGGGCGGTGGAGGGACGGGCGGCACCGGGGGCGGTTCCTCCTTGCCGACGGCCAGGGCGGCGAGGGTGGCCGAGGTGGCCAGGACCAGGGCCCGGAGGAGGCCGGGCGCTTCCAGGCGCGCCCCTGCGCCGCAGTCCACCAGGAGCAGCGCCACGGCCTTCCGCCGGTGCCGGAGGGGGAAGATGGCCAGGTCCGCGGCGGCCTGGGCGACGAGGGGCTCCAGCAGCGCGGTGTAGCCGGGGCCGGGCTGGCGGAGGAAGGCGCTCTGCCCCTGGATGAGGGCCTCGAGATCCGGCGTGGGCGGCACCGCGGCGGGCCTCGGCACGGCCTCGTCCCCGAAGCCCCGGTGGCTGTAGAGCGAGGCCTGGCCCTGCCTGAGGATGTAGAGGGCGGAGCGCGGGGCCAGGGGCGCCGTGGCCTCCAGGAGGCGCCGCATCAGATCGCCCTGGCCGGTGGCCCCCTCGATCAGGTCCAGCGCCTGCTCGAACGGGGCTTCCAGGCCGGGTTGCTCCGAGGCTGGAGGGACGGGAGTCGTGCCCTCCAGCAGCGCCGTGAGCAGGGCCTCATCGGGCTGCAGCCTCGACAGGGCGCCCTGCCAGGCCTCGGTGGCCTCCTCGAGCAGGCTCTGCCGCCGCTGGTCCAGCCAGGCCTTCAGGCGGTGCCGGAGGTCTTCGCGCAGCTGCGGGTCCACGGGTCGGGAATCGCTCATGAGGGGGCTCGGTGCAGGTTGGCTTCAAGGGTAACCGCAGAGCCGGGGCGTGGTGACCGCCAGGATGCGGGCACCCGCCGGAGTCCGCTTCCGGCCTGCTCGATTATTTGGACAGGCCCCCGGGGAACCGCTAGGATGGCCGTGGTTCCTTGGAGTTTCGAATGGCGGATCTTTCCATCGCGGTAAGGCACATCGGCGATGTGGTCGTGATCCTCCCCGCCGGATTCATCAATGCCCACACGGTGCGGGAATTCGAAGGAGCGCTGGAGAGCCAGGTCCAGCAGGGGCGCTACAAGATCCTGCTCAACTGCAAGGACCTGAACTACATCAGCTCCGCGGGCCTGGGGGCCATCATGGGGCTGATCGAGACCGTCCGGGACAACGACGGGGACATCCTGCTCTGCGAGCTCCAGGAGAACGTCTTCGCCATCTTCGACACCCTCGGCTTCACCCAGCTCTACCGTGTCTTCAGCGAGGAGGCCCAGGCGCTCGCCGCGGTCGCCCCGGAGCGGAAGGCCTGATCGTGACCGCCAAGATGGACCACGCCCAGTTCCGGCTCATCATCCCGAGCCAGACCCGCTACCTGAACCTGGTGACCGGCCTGGCCAAGCGGGCCTCGCTGGTGGCGGGGCTGGACGAGGCCACGGCCGCGAAGGTGAGCATCGCCGTGGATGAGGCCGTGACCAACGTGATCCTCCATGCCTACCGGGGCGAAGGGGAGCACAGCGTGGAGCTGGAGCTGCGCTTCACGGAGAAGGCCCTTGAGGTCCACATCTGGCACACCGGTCAGGGCATCCACAGCGACCAGCTGGTGCTCCCGGATCCGAAGGAATACATCAAGCATCCCCGCAAGGGAGGGCTAGGCCTCCTGCTCATGAGCCGGTTCATGGACGAGGTGCAGTTCAGGGCAGACGCGGCCACCGGGCGGAACGAGTGCTGCCTGATCAAGAAGATCAGCTGAGCCCCGTCGCCCCCCTCCGATGCAGAGCCATCCTTTCGACCGCCTCCGCCTCCTGGCGCTGAAGATCCCCGAGGGGGCGCAGGAGCTGCTGCCACTCATCGACTTCCTGGAGACCTTTCCGGACCAGGGCACCGAGGAGGACCTGGTGCACCTGGTGGGCACCACGGCCATGGGCATCGCCAAGGCCCGGCACGGCGGGCTCTGGGACGGCGGCAAGTGGCTCTTCCTGAGGGGCACCGCGCCCGCCTTTCCGACCCACCCGGGCGAGGGCTGGCAGGTGCTGCCCTGGCAGTACGGCGAGGAGTGCTATGGCCACCTGGTCCTCCGGGCCGAGGCCCTGCCTGATGCCCTGCCCCTGCTCCTCTCCATCAGCGCCCCGCTCCTGGCCTGGCGGCGGGCGGAGGCGGTGCGGAGCACCCAGAACCAGGCCCTGGCGCTGCAGCTGTCCAGGCTGAACACGGTCTTCGAGCTCACCCGGAACCTGGGCGAGGTCGAGAACGGACGGGACCTCATCCGGCTCATGGCCAACACCCTCATGGGCGAGTTCCGCATCATGCGCCTGCTGGTCGTGGACCCCCAGGGCCAGGTGCTGCTGGCCAAGGGCCTGGGCACACTGCCCCAGTACCTGGACGGGGCACTGCTGCAGGGGGTGGTGCAGTCCCGCAGCCTGGTCCACGCCATCGAGCTGCTGGACCAGAACCAGAGCCACGGCTTTGCCTATGTGGCGGAGCCCGCCGTGGGCCAGCTTTCGGAGGACGATCAGATGTTCCTCCACACCCTGCTCAACTTGACCTCCTCCCAGCTCTCCAGCCTGGAGCTGCGCGAGCAGCGGATCCAGTCCGAGCGCATGGAGAAGGACCTGGAGCTGGCGCGCAACATCCAGCGCAGCCTGCTGCCGAAGGCGCTGCCCGAGCCCGAAGGCTGGCAGTGCGCCGCCGCCAACCTGCCCTACCAGGCCGTGGGCGGGGACCTCTACGACCTCTGGATGGCCCAGGACGAGGCCCACGGGGTGCGCCTGCACCTGGCGGTCGGCGACATCTCGGGCAAGGGTCTGCCGGCCTCGCTGATGATGACCCAGCTCTCCGCGTTCCTGCGGGCCATGGCGGACCAGCGGGTGCGGGACTGGGGCCTGCTGGCGGAGCGGGTCAACCGCCGCATGAACGATGTGCGGGACGGGAACCGCTACACCACTCTGTTCGCGGGCAGCCTGAACCCCCTGAACGGCGACCTCCGCTACGTCAATGGCGGGCACAACCCCCCGCTGCTCGTGCGGGCCGATGGCGAGGTGGCGCGGCTCTCCCCCACGGGACCCATGGTGGGCCTGCTGCCCGGTGTCTCCTTCACCGAGGGCCACGCCCACATGGAGCCCGGGGATGTCCTGGTGATCTTCACGGACGGTCTCGTGGAGGCCGAGGACGCCGCCGGCGAGGACTTGGGGGACGGCCCCCTGGCGGAAGTGGTGCGGAGCAGGCCCCTCGCGGGGGCCGACGAGCTCTTCGAGGCCCTGCTGGTCTGTGCCTTCCAGCACCTGGGCGAGGGCCGGTTCCGGGACGATGTCACGATGGTTGTCATCAAACGGCTGGGGGCGTGACTCCCCCGTCCCTGCCCACTCAGGAGGTCGCTGCATGAACCAGGCGAAGACCCTGCTCCTCATCGTGGCCATGACCGGCCTGCTGGTCCTGATCGGGGATCAGCTGGGGGGCCAGTCCGGCATGGTGCTCGCGCTGGCCATCGGACTGATCCTTAACGGCGTGAGCTACTTCTTCTCGGACAAGATCGTGCTGGCCAGCTACGGGGCCCAGCCGGTCAGTCAGGCCGAGGCGCCGGAGCTGCACGCCATCGTGGCCAACCTCGCCCAGCGGGCGGGGCTGCCCATGCCCCGCATCGCCATCATCCCCGAGGACACCCCCAATGCCTTCGCCACCGGGCGCAACCCGGAGCACGCCGTGGTGGCCGTGACCGAGGGCATCATGCGTGTGCTCAGCCGCCCGGAACTGGAGGCGGTCATCGGCCACGAGCTGGGCCATGTCAAGCACCGGGACATCCTCATCGGCAGCCTGGCGGCGGTGCTGGCGCAGGCGATCATGTTCCTGTCGCGGATGGCCTTCTGGTTCAGCCCCCGGGACGAGGAGGGCCGCTCCAACCCCCTGGCGGGCATCGCCATCATGATCCTGGGGCCCCTTGCGGCGATCCTGCTGCAGATGGCCCTGAGCCGCTCCCGGGAGTATCTGGCGGACGACTACAGCGCCCACCTGACGGGCCGGCCGGACCTGCTGGCCTCGGCCCTGGAGCGCCTGCACGCCTGCAACCAGCAGCTGCCCATGCAGTCCGCGGAGCCCGCCACGGCCCACATGATGATCGTGAACCCGCTGAGTGGCGGCGGCCTCATGAGCCTCTTCTCCACCCACCCGCCCATGGCCGCCCGGGTGGAGCGGCTGCGGCAGATGCCCATCGAGGCCCGGTAGCCGGCTGCCAGTCTGGGCAGACTGTCTGGATTGAATTGTCCAGATTTCCTGCCGATACGCTCTCCATGAAGGAACGGCTGGGAAAATTCGAGGTCCTCCGTCTGCTGGGCAAGGGTGCCATGGGCGAGGTCTACCTCGGGCGGGATCCCCGGCTGGGTCGGGAGGTGGCCCTGAAGGTCATCTCGGCGGGCTCGGCCTTCGGCGAGGAGGCCGAGGCCCGGTTCGAGCGGGAGGCCCGGGCGGCCGCCCTGCTCAATCACCCCCACGTGGTGACCGTCTACGAGTTCGGCGAAGAGGACGGCCTCCACTTCCTGGTCATGGAGTACGTGCAGGGCGAGGACCTCGAGACCCTCATCCAGGGCGGCCACACCACCAAGCCTGAGCTGCTGAAGGTGCTGGCCCAGGTCTGCGACGGCCTCGCCTACGCCCATGAGCAGGGCGTGATCCACCGGGACATCAAGCCCGCCAATATCCTGGTCGCCAAGCACGGCAAGCGTCTCCACGCCAAGCTCATGGACTTCGGCGTCGCCCAGATGGGGCCCTCGGGCCTGACCCAGACGGGGACCTGGATGGGCACCGTGGGCTACATGGCCCCGGAGTACCTCGACACCAGCCACGCCACCAGCAGCTCTGACCTCTTCGCCCTGGGAGTGATCCTCTACGAGATCCTCACCGGGGGCCGGAAGCCCTTCCAGGGCACCACCACCACCGCGGTCCTGAACCGGATCCTCCTCCACGCGCCCGAGCCCATCCTGCCTGCGGAGCTGGGCGGAGTCTCGGCGCGCATGCTGGAGGTGGTGGAGCGGGCCCTGGCCAAGCGGCCCGAGGACCGGTACCCGGACGCGGAAGCACTGGGCACGGCCATCCGCGAGGTCCTGAGGGCGCCGGTCGAGTCGCAGCCCGAGCCGGCTCCCCGGGCCGAGCCCCGCCGGCCTGAGCGGGACACCGGCAACCAGATCCGCGTGGGGAAGGGGGGCCAGGGCCAGTGCCTCAGCCTCAAGGTGGCCCTGCGCCAGGCCCGGCCCGGGACCGAGATCATCCTGCTGCCCGGGACCTACCGGGAGTCGGTGGTCGTGGACAAGGCGGTGGCGATCCTCGCCCTGGGAGAGCCCGGCGAGGTGGTCCTGGAGGGCCAGACTGGCCCGGTCCTGCTCTTCCGTGGTCACGGCGCGATCCTGCGCGGTCTCACGATCCAGGGGGCGGCGGGTGCTCCGGCGGTCCTCATCGAAGGTGGGTCTCCCCTCATCGAGGGCTGCACCCTCGTGGGCGGCGGCACCTGCGTGGAGCTCCGGGGCGCCGGGGCTGCGCCGGTGCTGCGGGACTGCTTCCTCCAGGCCGGAGGAACCACTGGCATGGTCGTGGGCGCCAGTGCCATGGTGCGACTCGAGAGCTGCCGCGTGGAGGGATTCGGCGAGGTCGGAGTCTGTGTGGAGTCCGGGGCCCAGGCGGTCTTCCAGGGCTCGACCCTGGCCCCCGGCCGCGGCGTCGGTCTCCGGGTGCGCAGCCGGGGCCAGGCCCTGCTCGACGCCTGCTCCCTCTCCGGCGAGGCCGGGGCGGTGGAGCTGGAGGAGAGTGCCCGGATCCAGCTCACCGGATGCAGCCTCCTGGACAGCCGCTATGCCGGGCTGCTGGCCCTGGAGCAGAGCCACGCGGTGCTGGAGGCCTGCGACATTGGCGGCCACGCCTGTGCCGGAGTGCACGTGCTGGCGGGGGCCAACGTGGTCCTGCGGCAGTGCCGGCTGGTGGGGAATGCCGGGTTCGGGCTCTCCGTCATGGATCGCGGCCTGGCCACCCTGGAGGGCTGCACGGTGCAGGCCAACGGGGGCTCCGGCCTGCTCATCCACCACGGCGCCACGGTCCAGGCCCGGAACTCGGTCTTCTCCGAGGGGAAGTCCCTGGGGGTGGACTGTGCCGATGGCGGTCAGGGGGTGCTGGACGCCTGTGAGATCTCCGGGAACGCGGGGGTCGGGGTGCAGGTGGAACCCGGGGGCAGCCTGCTCCTGGTGCGCTGCGCCCTGAAAGAGGGCCGGGATACCGGGCTCCTGCTGCTGGAGGACTCCCAGGTCACCCTTGAGGAGTGCGTGGTCCACCGCAACGCCCGGGGCGGCATCCTCCTGGCGAAGGACGCGGCGGACCCGATCCTCCGGGGGGGGAACCGCATCGAGGACGGCCTGCTGCGGGTGGACGGCGGCGGGAACCTGGTGCGGGTGGCCCCGGTCCAGGGCTAGCACACCTCGCCTTCAGGTTGAGGCCACGGCCTACTCAAGCCCCGAGAGCTCATCGAGCAGCAGGGCCCAGGAGGGCTCTTCAGCGGTCGGCCAGGGCAGGGGGCGGATGACCGGGCTGCCGGTCTCCGGCAGGTCCTCTCCGCGGTGGATGAGGGCCACGGGAAGCTCTCTCCGCTCGCCCAGCTCCCGCTGGAGCGACTGGAGCGCCTGCATGGAGGTGCCGCCCTCGGAGGGGGGCTCGCAGACGACCAGGGGCAGGGTGGAGCCCTGGTCCATGCGCAGGCTGGCCAGGGCCTGCTCCATGGAGTCTGCGGTCTCCTGGCGCAGGAAGCCCTGGCTGCCCAGGGTCTGACCCAGGAGGTCGCGGTCGGGACCGGGCGGCAGGACGACCAGGATGCGGCTGCTGCGGCGGGCGAGCAGCCGCAGCGCGTCCGGGGTCTGCTGGCCGGCAGGGGCCATCCGGGTGCCGGGGCCCCTGGGCTCCGCAGGGGCCCGCGTCCCCGAGTCGCGGGTGGCGTCACTGGCGCTGGCTGGAGCGGACCGCAGCAATTCGCGCAGGTCCAGCACGCCCTGCAGCTCCCTGAGCTCACTGGTCCCGAGCTCCCCGAACTGGATGCCGATGATGGTCTCGCCCCCCCGCTCGTAGGCATTGGCGAGGATGCCCCGGGCCTCGAAGACCGGGAGCTTCGGGAGATCCCGGATCTTCAGCATGGGGAAGGCCTTCCCCCGCTCGAAGAAGCCGGTTCCGGGGGTCACCCGCAGGTGGTCGTCCAGGCGCATCACCCGGTCGAGCCGGAAGGCCAGCCCGCCCAGGGAGAGGTTCACGAGGGGCCCCGAGAGGCCGTGCCCAGGCACGCTCGCATCCTGGACGACAACGTAGGCCTTCTCGCGGGGGCGGAAGGGATAGCGCTTGTAGCGGCGGCGGTCCGAGGGCGTCATCTGTGGCGGGATGGCGAAGCGGTAGAGGAGGTAGCCCTCCCGGCCGTGGAACGTGGTGGGCGCCTCATAGCGCTGTTCACCCATGGCGAACATCATCTCGAAGGGGGCGCCGGGGGCCATCTCGTGGGGGAGGGGGCGGATCAGCTTCAGGTGCACCAAGCCTTTCTGGGCGTCCAGGTGCGCGACCCGGGCCGCGTAGGGCAGGGTGTGGGTTCCCTCGACCTTGATGGGGAACTCCTCCCCCGTCTGGAGCAGCCCGAGCATGGCCTGCCGGATCTGGGCCGCATCCTCCACCGGCGCGCCGCGCGCCGAGCCACCCCCTGGTTTCACCTGGTTCATCCGACAGCCTCTCCCTAGCCATCGGGCCGAAGGACGGGGTGAGTGAATACTGGGGCGCTAGACGTTGAAGAGGAAGTTCATCAGGTCGCCATCCTTGACGATGTAGTCCTTCCCCTCGGTGCGCATCTTGCCCGCGTCCTTGGCCCCCTGTTCCCCGCCGCACTGGATGTAGTCGTCGTAGGCGATGACCTGGGCCCGGATGAAGCCCTTCTCGAAGTCCGTGTGGATGACGCCCGCGGCCTGGGGGGCGGTGTCGCCCTGGTGGATGGTCCAGGCGCGGACCTCCTTCACGCCGGCGGTGAAGTAGGTCTGCAGGCCCAGGAGGTCGTAGCTGGCGTGGATCAGGACATTCAGGCCGGGCTCGGCCAGGCCGGCCTCCTCCAGGAAGAGGGGGCGATCCTCCTCGGGCAGGTCCTGGATCTCGGCTTCGAGCTTGGAGCAGATGGGGATGCAGGGGGCCTGGCGGGCGGAGGCCAGGGCCTGGAGGCTCCGGTAGTGGGGATTGGCCTCGGGATTCCGGATGTCCTCCTCTCCTATGTTGCCCACGAAGAGGGTGGGCTTCAGGGTGAGCAGGCCGTAGGACTTGACCAGGGCCTTCTCCTCGGCGCTCAAGCCCGCGGTCCGGGCCCACTGGCCGGCGTCCAGGGCGGCGAAGACCCGCTCCAGCACCACCACCATGGCCAGGGACTCCTTGTTGCCCGTCTTGGCCACCTTGCGGTGGCGCTCCAGGCCCTTCTCCACGGCGTCCAGGTCCTTGATGACCAGCTCGGTCTCGATGATGCTCAGATCGCGCTCCGGGTGCACCCCGCCCTCCACGTGGGTGACGTTGCTGTCCTCGAAGCAGCGCACCACCTGGACGATGGCGTCGGTCTCGCGGATGTGGCCGAGGAAGGCGTTGCCGAGGCCCTCCCCCTTGCTGGCCCCCCGAACCAGGCCCGCGATGTCGACGAACTCCTGGGCTGCGGGAAGCACGCGCTGGGGTTTAACGATGCCCGCGAGCACTGCCAGCCGTGGGTCGGGAACATCCACCACCCCGGTGTTCGGCTCGATGGTGCAGAAGGGATAGTTGGCCGAGGCCGCGCCGGCGCGGGTAAGGGCGTTGAAAAGGGTGGACTTTCCTACGTTGGGTAGACCCACGATGCCACAGGCGACAGCCATTCAATCCTCCAAGCCTTCCAGTATCACGTACCCGAGATGTGACGAAAAGAACCGTTACTTGCCCTTGCGCGGGGGCTCAGTGCGCCATACTCTCCCCGCCAAGGTCGAAGAACGGTGGAGGAGGGAGCAGCATGATCGTGCGGGCGGAATGGCCGGGCTACGTGGTGGATGTACTGGTCCGCCCCGGCCAGGAAGTGGAAGAGGACGAGCCCTTGCTGATCCTCGAGGGCACGGATTCTTCCCGCACCTCCTTCTACATCAACGCCCCGGAAGGGGGCAAGGTGCGGGAGGTCCTCATCGAGGAGGGCGACTTCGCCTACGAGGATGACGACCTGGTGGTCATCGGGGATGCCGATCGGGACGACTAGCCGGGTAAACTCAGGCCAGACGTCCTTGCGTGAGGGGTGCTGATGGCCGAAGTGCGAGCCGGGATGGCGGACCAGGTTCCCGAGGTCCGGGTTGAGGCACTGGGCGGGGAGGATGCGGGCATCGTCCTGCTTGGCCTGGATCGCCCCTCCGCCAAGAACGCCCTCGGACGTCAGCTCATGGCGGAGTTCCGGCGGGCCGTGGCGGGCCTGCACGCGGACCCGGGAGTCCGGGTGGTCGTGGTCCACAGCCACGTGCCCGGTGTATTCTGTCCCGGGGCGGACCTGAAGGAGCGGGCCGGGCTTTCCGAGGCCGAGACGGTCAGGGTCGTCACTGGCCTGCAGACCGCCTTTACAGCCCTGGAGGAGCTCCCGGTGCCGGTCATCGCGGTCCTGGAGGGAGCGGCCCTTGGTGGTGGTCTGGAGCTCGCGCTCGCGGCGGACCTCCGGGTGGCCGGGTCCGAGGCCCGGCTGGGCCTGGTGGAGACGGCCCTCGCCATCATCCCCGGAGCCGGCGGGACCCAGCGGCTGCCCCGGGTGGTGGGAGCTTCCCGGGCCAAGGAACTGATCTACACCGCCCGGCGCTTCGACGCGGCGGAAGCCCTGCGCCTGGGCGTGGTGGACCGCCTGGTGTCGGCGGGCGGGGCCCTGGACTCGGCCCTGGGCCTGGCCCGGGAGATCCTGCCCAACGGCCCTGTGGCCGTGCGCATGGCGAAGCTGGCGATCAACTGCGGCCTCCAGCTGGACCTGCGGGCGGCCCTGGCCTTCGAGCGGGCCTGCTATGGCCAGGTGGTCGGCACCCGGGACCGCCTGGAGGGCCTGGCGTCCTTCCGGGAGAAGCGCAAACCCCGGTACCAGGGGGAGTGATGGGGCACTCGCACGGCCCCACGACCACCGGGCGGCTGGGCCTCAGCTCCGCGATCTTCGGGCTGAACTTCCTCGTCCAGGGTCTCGGGGGCCTCTGGACCGGCTCCCTGGGCCTCGTCTCCGACAGCCTGGAGAACCTCAACGACGCCGTGGTGAACCTCCTGGCCCTGGGCAGCATCCGGGTCGCGAACCGCCGCGAGCCCTGCGACCGCTGGACCTACGGCTGGCACCGGATCGAGATCTTCAACACCCTGCTGGGGGGCCTGCTCCTGGTGGTGTTGGCTGTCGCGGTCTTGCTTGAAGCCTGGAGCCGCCTCCGGCATCCGCACCCCATCCTGCTGGGCTGGGCGATCGGCTTCTCGGCGCTGGGCCTGCTGATGAATCTGGCGGCCACCCGGGTGCTGGTGCCCGCGGAAGGCTCGCCGCAGGAACGCGACCTGAACCTGCGCAGCGCCTACCTCCATGCCCTGGGGGACAGCCTGGCCAACCTGGCCGTCATGGCCGGCATGGTGGTGATCCGGTTCACGGGCTGGCGCTGGGTGGATCCCCTCCTGGCGGCGGCCATCTCCGGGCTCATCCTGCGGGGGGCCTACCTGCTGCTGCGGGACGCCTTCGGCATCCTCATGCACCACGCCGCCTTCGACCACGAGGAGGCCAAGGCGGAGCTGCTGCGGCTCCCCGGCGTCCTCGGTGTGGAGGACCTACGCTCCTGGCGGGTCTGCAGCCACCTGACGGTCTGCACGGCCCACGTCATCGTGGAGGCGGAGCGGCTCACGGAGACCGAGGCCCACCAGCAGCGCATCGAGCACCTGCTGGCGGAGCGGTTCGATGTCCGGCACCTCACGCTGCACTTCGAGACCCAGGCCATGGCCGAGCGGCACCACCACCGGTTCCTGCATCAGCACGACCAGGAAGCCCACGATCACCACGAGTGTGGCGGACAGCACTGAGGCGGCTCGCGCCGCCTCAGCCGGGAAAAGAAATCAAGCTCTGGGGTCAGCCGCCCATGCCGTGCTTCTTCATGATGACGGCGCGCTGGGCGTCATATTCGGCCTGGCTGATGAGCTGGCCGTCGAAGAGCTCCTTCAGCTCCGTCAGCTCATCCTTGAGCGACTTGGCTGGAGCCGCAGGGGCCGGGGCGTTGCCGGCGGGGAAGGGCTGCTGGCCCATCTGCTGGGCAGCGCCGCCCATCTGCTGGCCCATCACGTTGCCCATGCCGAAGCCCAGGCCCACGCCCATGCCCATGCCCGCGATGCCGCTCGGGTTCTGGGCGGCGAGGGGGATGGCATCGGCCACCTGCATCTGGGTGTAGGCGCCCATGACCGGGGCCATCATGCCCACGCCGGTGCGCTTGTCCATCATGGCTTCCACTTCCTCGGGGAGGCTGATGTTCTCCACGAAGAACTTGGACAGCTCCAGGCCCATGGTCTTGAACTCGTCCTGCAGCTTCTGCTTCACGAACTCCGAGAGCTCGTCGTACTTCGCGGCCAGGTCCAGGGCGGGGATCTTGGCCTCGCCCAGGGCGTCCGTGAAGCGGCTCATGATGGTCTTGCGCAGCTGCTCGGAGATGTCAGGCACGGTGTAGACACCGTTGGTGCCCACCAGCTGCTTGAGGAAGGTGCCGGCGTCTACCACCTTGATGGAGTAGATGCCGAAGGCCCGGATGCGCAGCATGCCGAAGTCCGCGTCCCGCATCATGATCGGGTTCGAGGTGCCCCACTTCAGGTCGTTGTAGAGCCTGGTGGAGATGAAGTAGACATCGCTCTTGAAGGGGCTCTCGAAGCCGTACTTCCAGCCCTTCAGGGTGGCCAGGATGGGCAGGTTCTGGGTGGTCAGGTTGTGCGTGCCGGGCGTGAACACGTCGGCCAGCTGGCCTTCGTTGATGAAGACGGCCTCCTGGCTCTCCCGGACGACCAGCTTGCCGCCGTTCTGGATCTCCTGGCCCCGCATGGGGAAGCGCCACGCCAGCGTGTCGTTGGAATCATCCAGCCACTCGAGGATGTCGAGGAATTGGGCTTTGCCCCAGTCCATCAGACCCATGTGTGATTCTCCTAGTGGCATCGGCCACGGGATTGATTCTAGGCCGGACTGTCAAACGGAACAGGACCATTGGTGGGAAAAACCGGTGAACCGCCGGCAGAGACCGGGCAGCGGTCCTCAGCGGGTTCCCTTCACCACGTGGATCGGGCCCTCCGACCGGCCCTTCCCGCCTGGTTGATCGATGCGGGTCTTGGTGTGGACCATGTGGGTGTCGGCGTCGATGACGCAGCGCCAGCCCCTGGGCTCGCCGGGCATGCGCACGTCCACTTCCCAGCCGCCCGAGGCGCCGTTCAGGGCGATGCGCCTGGCCGAGACCGCCTTGCCGCCGGTGTCCTGCTCGGCGATGGTCTTGGCCTCCTTGGCGGACTTGACGGGACCGGAGCCGAACTTGCGGGAGCTCGTCGCCCCCGCGCTGAGCACGAGGGCGGGTACGAGCAGGGCCAAGGCCAGAGGGGGGGGGCGCATGGGAGCTCCGGGGGATGAGCGGCATTCTAGGCTCTCGGCCCCCCCGCACAAGGCGTCAAGTGCGGTAGATGGCCGCTCCCCAGTGGAGTCCAGATCCGAGGGCCGTGAAGGCGAGGTTCATTCCTGGACGGATGAGGCCCCGGGTGCGGCACTCGTGGAACAGGATGGGCAGGGTGGCGGCGGTCGTGTTGCCCCAGCGCTCGATGTTGTGGGGCACCTTCTCCGGGGGGAGGCCCAGGACCTTCTGGACGCCCTCGATGATGCGCAGGTTGGCCTGGTGGATCAGGAGCAGGTCGAGGTCCTCCACGGCCAGGCCCGAAGCCTCGCAGACCTCCCGCACGGCCTGGGGCATCAGGGTCACGGCGGACCGGAAGACCTCCTTCCCGAGCATCACCGGCAGGGTGTCGCCGGTCTGGATCTGCTCCACTGTCACGAAGGGGCGTCGCTTGAAGCTGGAGCCGAGCATGGTGAGCACCCCGGCGCCGGTGCCGTCCGTATGGAGGCGGACTAGGCCCAGGCCTGCGTCGCCGTCCCGGGCCTCGATCACGGCGGCGCCAGCCCCGTCCCCGAAGAGCACCGTCCGGTCCCGGGTCAGGGTGTTCTCGGCGCGCTCGGCCTCGGTCACCTCCCGGGTGGAGCGGCCGATGAGGGTGTCCCACCCCAGGTGCCACGGCATGAACCCGGTGTGCACCTCGGCGCCCACCAGGAGGACCCGGCGGTACTTGCCGCTCTGGAGGAGCATGTCCGCCAGCTCCAGACCGTAGAGGAAGCCGCTGCACTGCTGGCGGATGTCGAAGGTGGGCACATCGCGCAGACCCAGGGCGGTCTGGAGCAGCGGGCCGTTGCCCGGCAGCATGTGGTCCGGCGTCATGGTGGCGAAGATGACGGCGTCGATATCGGTGGGTGCGAGCCCCGCGTCGGCGATGGCGCTGCGGCCGGCCAGGACCCCCAGGTCGGTGGAACCCTGGCCGGGGTCGGCGTAGCGCCGCTCCTGGATGCCGCTGCGCACGCGGATCCACTCATCCGAGGTGTCCATGATCCGGGAGAGGGCCTCATTCGTGACGACATTTGGAGGCACACCAATGCCGGTTCCGGTGATGACACTTCGCATGGAGGCTCCTGGGGTTGCGCGGATAAGAATAGCGGGAAGCTGACCTGGAGGCGGGATCACCGTGGCTTCAGGCTTCCGGCAGCCCGAGACTCCGGAGCAGGTCCGCCTGCTCGCTGGGGCGCTCCACCCGCAGGCCCTCGGTCCTGAGGGCATGGATGCGCAGGGTGCCGTTGGCGAAGCCCAGCAGCGGCCCCTCCGGGGTGGCGCGGAAGCAGCCCGGCGGACAGGCCTCTGGGCTCGGCAGCGCCCAGGGGACTTTCACGCTGCCGAGGCTGGTCTCCAGGAAGGCGTTCGGCCAGGGGTCGGCCACGGCGCGGATCTGGTTGAAGGCCTCCTGCACGGTCATGGTGGCATCCAGGCGGGAGTCCGCGGGCTTGCGGCCGCCGAAGTAGGTGGAGGGGCCCAGGGTGCGCTGGTCGATCCGTGGGCTGCTGCCGTCCACCAGGCCCGGGATGGCCCCGGCCACCAGGCTCCGGCCCGCGGCGGCGGCCTTGGCGGTGAGGCTCAGGGCGGTCTCGTCCCAGGCGATGGGCAGGCGGGTCTGGGCGACGATGTGGCCGTCATCGGGCTTGGGCGTCATGGCATGCAGGGTGATGCCGGTCTCGGTCTCGCCTTTCACCAGGACCCAGTTGAGCGGTGCCCGGCCCCGGTACTTCGGAAGGAGGCTGCCATGCAGGTTGTAGGCGCCAAGGCGGGGGAGCTCCAGGAAGCGGGCCTGGATCATCTCGCGGAAGTAGAAGCTGAACAGGAAGTCTGGCTGGTGGGCGCGGATGGCCTCGAAGACGCTGTCGTCGTTGAAGGCGGGGGCCGCGTGCACGGGAATGCCGTGGGCGCGGGCCACCACCGCCGGCGGGGTGAACCAGGTCTCATCAGCCCCCTGGGCATAGGTATAGAGGGCGCGCACCTCGACCCCGGCCGCCAGGAGCCCTTCCAGGGCCGCCGTACCCACACTGGCATAGGCGCAGACCACGGCGCTCGGGCTGGGCATAATCCCTCCATCGCTCCGAGCATCTCATAATCCATTGAACGCCCTGCCCGTAGACGTATGCTGGATCGGAGTTTTCCATGCGTCTGCGGGTCCTGGCTTTGCTTCTGGGCGCAGCCTTCCTGGTCGGAGGCGAGGACCCCTTCGAGCCGCCGCGTGAGCTGCAGGCCTTCACCCGCCAGCACACCCTGGGTCAGATCTCCGTGTCGGGCAAGGTCGGCGCGCTGCTCCGGGCCTTCTTCGCCCCCCCGGAGGAGGGCGGCCTTGGCCTCACCTACGACAACAGCTACACCCGCACGCCCATCGAGACCTGGCGGGACCGCAAGGCCAACTGCCTGTCGCTGACCGCCCTCTGTGTGGCCGCCTGCCGGTCCATCGGCATCGAGGCCCACTACGGCGAGTCCCTGCGGATCAGCCGCTGGCGGCGCGTGGGCAACACCATCCGCTACGAGCGTCACATTGTCGCGGTGGTCTTCACGGGCACCCTCGGGCAGGACCTCGTCGCCGACTTCCTGCCCGAGCTGCGCCGGAACTCCCAGCTCATCCTCCGGCTGGAGCCTAGCCGCGTGCGGGCGCTCTTCCACAGCAACCGAGCGGTGGAGCTGCTGGAGGCCGCGGACCAGGAGGGGGCCCGTCAGGCGGCGCTGCTGGCCATCCAGATGGACGCCAAGCTGGGGGTCGGGTGGAACATCCTCGGTGTGGTGCAGCGTGCCCAGGGCGAGGATGCCGAGGCCGAGAAGTCCTTCCGCAAGGCCATGGAGGCGGACCCCCGGGATGGCGCGCCCTGCGGCAACCTCGAGACCCTCCTGAGGGCCCAGGGGCGGGACCGCGAGGCCCAGACCTACCGCGACCGGGGCCTGGAGGTGCGCAAGCAGGATCCCTTCTTCAACGCCTTTCTGGCTGAGGAGGCCCTGGCCGACAGCCACTTCGAGGAGGCGGACAAGCGCATCCGGCAGGCCATCCGGCTGCTGCCCCAGGAGCCGGACTTCCACCTGATCCATGCCCGGGTCTGCCTGGCCCTGGGCCGGGAGAAGGACGCCATCAAGGCCCTGGAGCAGGCCCGGAAGTGGTCCACACCGGAGATGCGCGCCCGCTTCGACGCCAAGCTCGCCCTGCTGAAAGGCGACAAACCCTGAGGCTGGTTCCGGGCTGTTGATAGCCGACAGCTGACAGCTGATAGCCCCTAGTTCGCCTCCAGCTCCGCCAGGCGGGTCTGGGCTTCTGGGCTGTCCGGATGGTGCAGGAGGCACTCCCGCAGGTAGCGGCGGGCGCCGTCCAGGTCCTGCAGCTCCCGCCGGGCCTCGGCCAGGTGGATCAGGGTCTCCTCCTCCTCGGGCTCCAGCTGGAGGGCTTGTCGCCAGTGGCTCTCGGCGCGATCCCAGTCCCCCAGCTCCGCACAGCCATGGCCGGCATCCAGGAGGTAGCGCAGCACCTGGGGATCCATGCGGACTGCGCGCTCCAGGTCCAGCCGCGCAGGGAGCTGGTCCCCGGCGTTCGCCTTGGCCAGCCCGCGCAGGTGCCAGAAGGCGGACCGTTCCCGGCAGGCCTCGCCCAGGCCCTCCAGGTAGGGGAGCAGCGCCTCCCAGGCGTCCATGCCCAGCAGGCACTCGGCCTGGAGCAGCAGCAGGTCCGGGTCCTCGGGGGTCGTCCGCAGGAGGTCCACCACGGCGGTGTAGGCGGTCTCGAAGTGCCCCTCGGCGACCAGGAGCTGGAGGCGGAGCGGAGGCTGGTGGCCGCCCTGGGCCTCGGGCGGGACAGCCTCGAGCAGCTCCAGCGCCAGGGCGGGATCGTCCTCCCACCAGAAGGCGAACTCCGCGCGGCGGAGGTGCCACTCCTGCCGCTGGGCAAGGCCCTCTTCCCCGGGCTGAATGGTCGGCCAGGCCAGCTCCAGGCTGCGGCGGGCCTCCTGGTCCCGGCCCAGCTCCAGGGCGATCTGGTTGCGCTCCAGCCAGAGGCGGAAGGCCCCCGGCTGCTCGTCCAGAGCCGCCTCCACCACCCGCCAGGCCCCCTCCCGGTCGCCGAGGTGGCGCCGGGCAACGGTCTCCACCTGCCACAGCCCCGGGTGGTCCCGGCGCTCCGGGGGCAGGCCGCGGATCAGCGCGAGGGCCTCGGCCGGCCGTCCCTTGCGCAGCAGATACATGCCGGCAGCACTTCGGTCCCAGGGGATCCGGGGGTCGCCATGGCGGGTGGTCAGCACGGCCAGGGCCTGCTCCACGACATCCTCCCGGCCGTGCTGGAGTCCCGCCAGCAGCAGATCCTCGAGGATCAGCGGGTCGTCCCAGGAGAGGGGCAGGGCCTCCTCGAAGTGGCTCCAGGCCTGGTGCTGCGCCTCCGGCGATGGGTTCCGCAGGAGCAGGATGCCCTGCAGGTGGCGCAGACGCCCCGTGTGGGGCACGAGCCGGAGGAGGCGTCCCCCCCAGGCCAGGCGGCGCGCCGAAGGGCGGCCCGCGGTCCTCCGGAAGGCGCGGGCGACTAATAAGTGCTGCCACCAGGGCAGCCGGACAAGCTGGGCCTGATGGAAGTCCAGCCAGGCCAGGTCCTTGTAGCCCAGGGCGGCGTGCACCGCTCCCCGCAGCAGGTGGATCCGGTAGCCCAGCTCCCCCCGGGCGAGGGGAGCGCGGGCCAGGAGCTCCGCCACGGCGGAGGCCGGGGCCCCCGCGGCCCAGCGCGTCTCAGCCAGGGCGAGCAGGCGGGGATAGACCCAGACCTGGCGGACCGCCCAGCCCAGCCAGAGGCCCCCGAGCATCGCCGCCCCGAGCAGCCAGACCGAGCCTCCACCCAGCCAGTAGCCCCCAAGGACCACCAGCGAGGCCAGCAGGACCAGCAGGGCGCCCAGGGCGGGGCGCGGGAGCGGAGGGACCTTCATCATCAGCTCAAGTATGGCGCCAGGGGAGGCTCCTCCGGGGTACGGAGGGGGGCAGCGTACAGACTGAGCCCCGGCCGGGACCGGGGCTCAGGGGAGGGGTCGGCTCAGATCTTGTTGACGTTCGCTGCCTGGGGGCCCTTGGGGCCCTGCACCACGTCAAAGCTGACGCGCTGCTTTTCCTCCAGGGTGCGGAAGCCCTTGGTCTGGACGGCGGAGTAGTGGACGAAGATATCGGCGCTACCCTCGTCGGGGGTGATGAAGCCGAAACCCTTTTCGGCGTTGAACCACTTGACGGTGCCTTCGGACATGACTTTCTTCCCGGGGACGGAGCCCCTTGCGCCTGGAGGTTGATCGCACGACGCGCACCAGGCGTGCGAATCGCGGGGGCTTGCGCTCCGGAGCTGAACAGGGATCCCCGGCGGGATTCCCTCCCCCTCTTCACGGCTCTAAGGCTGTAAAAGATGGTTGGTTGAAAGGGATTCTAAGATCGGGTGTTGCGGGCTTCAAGGCCCAAAATCGAGGGTTCGTTCCCTTGGGATCAGTTGCCCTGCTGGATCGGGGTGATGGTTGCGACCCATGCCCGGATTTGAACCAACCAAGCGGGTGCCCCACTCGGGACACGCCATCAAGGCGTGTCCGCTCGTGACCCGCTGTGGAGGTTGCGGCCCTTCCGTTCAGTTCCCCTGCTGGATCTCTTTGGCAATAACAAGGCGCTGGATCTGGTTGGTTCCCTCATAGATCTGCAGGAGCTTGGCGTCGCGCATGCACTTCTCGACGAGGTAGTCGCGGCTGTAGCCGTTGCCACCCAGGATCTGCACGGCGTCGGTGGTGACCTCCATGGCCGTGTCCGTGGCGAAGGTCTTGGCCATGGCGCTCTGCTTGGAGTTCTTGACGTTGTTGTCGGTCATCCAGGCGGCCTGCCAGGTGAGCAGACGGCTGGCCTCGATCTTCTTGGCCATGTCCGCCAGCATGAAGCTGATGGCCTGGTTGGCGAAGATGGGCGCGCCGAACTGGATGCGGGTCTTGGCGTATTCGAGGGCGATCTCGAAGGCGGCGCGGGCCACGCCCACTCCCCCGGCGGCCACGGCCGCCCGGGTCTGGTCCAGGGTCTTCATGGCGATGATGAAGCCCATGCCTTCCTTGGCCAGGAGGTTCTCGACGGGGACTTCGGCATCGTTGAAGTAGAGCTCCACCTGGTTGCTGGCGCGCTGGCCCATCTTGTCCAGGGCCTTGCCCACCACCAGGCCCGGTGTGTCCCGGGGCACCACGATGCAGCTGGCGCCGCGGGCGCCCTTGCTGGGGTCCGTGCTGCAGAACAGGGTGTACCAGTCCGCGTAGCCGCCGTTGGTGCAGTAGCACTTGGTGCCGTTGATGATGTATTTGTCGCCCTTCTTCTCGGCGCGGCAGCTCATGCCGCCGGCGTCGGAGCCGGCGTTGGGCTCGGACAGGCTGAAGGCGGCGAACTTGGGTTCCTCAGCGATCATGCCCAGCCACTTCTTCTTCTGCTCGGGGCTGCCGGCGATGAGCACGGGCGTCATGGCCAGGCCGTTGGCCATGATGGAAGTGTAGAGACCGGCGCAGCCCCAGGCCAGCTCTTCGCAGACCACGACCTCTTCCATCTGGGAGGCGCCGGGGCCGCCGCAGTCCTCGGGCACCATGGCCTGGAGGTAGCCGAAGTCGAAGGCGGTCTTGTAGACGTCTGTGGCCCACTCTCCGGTCTCGTCATACTTCCGGGCCACCGGGCGCATGATCTTCTCGGCGAAGGTATGGGCACGCTCTTTCTCAGCCTGTAGCTCGGGAGGGAGGGTGAAACCGAACATGGATACCTCGTCGAAAGGGGAGGAAGGTGGAATGCCGGGATGATTCCGTTTGGGCCAGTCTATCGCCTGCCCCGGTCCGGGGCAGGATGACCCGAGTCACACCCCCCCGACGCGCTAAACTGGACCAACGGAGTGCCTATGACCATCCACATGTCTGACATCAGCAAGGCCGTCATCGCGACCGAATACGCAGTCCGGGGCGCCATCGTGGCCCGGGCCGGGGAGCTGGAGAAGCAGGGGCGGAAGATCATCTACTGCAACATCGGCAACCCGCAGTCCCTGGGGCAGGCACCCCTCACCTGGATCCGCCAGCTGCTGGCCCTCTGCGAGTACCCGGCCCTGATGGAGACCGCTCCGGGGGCCTTCCCCGTGGATGCCATCGAGACGGCGCGAGCCATCCTCGCGGGCACGCAGCACGGCCTCGGCGCCTACAGCGAGAGCCGCGGGGTGCGGTCCATCCGTGAGGCCGTGGCCGAGTTCATCCTGGAGCGCGACCACATCGGCGTGGATCCGGATGCCATCTTCCTGACGGACGGGGCGAGCAAGGGCGTGCAGACCGCGCTCCGCATCCTCATCTCCGGCCCCGGGGACGGCATTATGATCCCGATCCCCCAGTACCCGCTCTACTCGGCCAGCATCACGCTCTACCGGGGCCGCATCGTGCCCTACCTCCTGGACGAGGCCGATGGCTGGAAGGTGAGCCGCCCCATGCTGGAGGCCTCCCTCGCCAAGGCCAAGGCCGAGGGGACCCATGTCAAGGCCATCTGCGTGATCAACCCCGGCAACCCCACCGGTGCAGTGCTGGACGAGGCCACCATCGCCATGATCATCGACTTCGCGAAGGCCCACGGGCTCTCGATCCTGGCCGACGAGGTCTACCAGGAGAACATCTACCTGGCCGGTGATGCGTTCGTCTCCTTTGCCCGGGTGCTCCACGAGAAGGAGGTGAAGGACGTCTCGCTCTTTAGCTTCCACTCCTGCTCCAAGGGACTGCTGGGCGAGTGCGGCCACCGGGGCGGCTACTTCGAGTTTCGCAATGTCCCGGAGGACGTGGCGGCCCAGATCCTCAAGCTGCAGAGCATCGCCCTCTGCGCCAACCTGGCGGGCCAGGTCGCGGTCCATGCCATGGTGTGCCAGCCCAAGCCGGGCATGCCCTCCTACGCCCTCTACACCGCGGAGAAGCGGGCGATCATGGACACCCTGAAGCAGCGGGCGCAACTCCTGGTGGAGGGCCTGAACCGCATCCCGGGCATCACCTGCAATACCATCACCGGGGCCATGTACGCCTTCCCGAGGATCACCCTCCCCCCCGGTCGCACGGACTCGGACTACGCCATGGCCCTGCTGGAGCAGACGGGCATCTGTGTGGTGCCCGGCTCGGGCTTCGGCCAGATGGAAGGCACCGCCCACTTCCGCACCACCATCCTGCCGCCCACGGACCAGATCCAGAAGGTCGTGGAGGCCATGGGCGAGTTCCACCGGACCTTCCGGTAAGGCGTGGGGAGCCGTTCCCGGCCCGCGTCGCGCTCCTGAATGCACCTTGATTAGGCCCTCGGAGGAAGACCCATGCGTCCCGAACATCCCATCGTCCTCATCACCGGCGCGTCCAGCGGCTTCGGCGCCGCCATGGCCCGGCTGCTGGCCGCCCAGGGCTGCCACCTTGCACTGGGTGCCCGCCGTCTCGACCGGGTGCAGGGCCTGGCGGACGAGCTGGCCCAGGCCCACGGTGTCCAGACCTTCGCGGGCGCGGTGGACACCCGCGACACCGCCAGCGTGAATGCGTTCGTGGAAGCCGCCGCCGCGGCCCTGGGCGGGCTGCACGTGCTGGTGGCGAACGCCGGCCTGGCCAGCGGCACCTACAAGCTGTGGGAGACACCGGACGAGGATCTGGAGGCCATGATGCGCACCAACATCGAGGGTGTGGTCAAGACGGTGCGGGCGGGCCTGCCGCACCTGCGCAAGGCCGGCTGGGGCCACGTGTTCTTCATCGGCTCCGTGGCGGGGCACCAGCCCTACGAGGGTGGCAGCGTCTACTGCGCCAGCAAGATGGGCCTGCGGGCCATGGCCCATAGCCTGCGCCTGGAGCTGAACGGCGAGCAGATCCGCGTCACCGAGCTGGACCCGGGCATGGCCGAGACCGAGTTCTCGAACGTGCGGCTCAAGGACGACGCCAAGGCGAAGTCCGTCTACCAGGGTGTGACGCCGCTGCGGGCCGAGGATGTGGCCGAGTGCGTCCGCTGGTGCCTGGCCCTGCCGGACCACGTCAACATCGACGAGCTGCTCGTCAAGTGCGTGGACCAGGCCGCCCCCCACAAGCTGCACCGCCGGGTCTAGGCGCCCCCGGCGCTCAGTCGCGGCTCATCCGCAGCGCCAGGGGCAGCACGGCCAGCAGGGCGAGGGCCCCCAGGGCCCAGCCCACGCGGTAGCCGTAGTGGCCGATGGTCCAGCCCAGGCTGAAGCTGCCGAGGCCGATGCCGGCGTCGAAGGCGAAGAGCAGCGCGCCGAAGGCCGAGCCGAGCCGTCGGGGATCCACGGTCTCCAGCAGCTTGGCGTTGAGCAGCGTGTGCAGCATGCTGTAGCCCGCGCCGTAGAGCAGGGCCGAGACCACGTGGCGGAGTGTGCCGCCGGGCAGGAAGGCCAGCAGGGCGAGGCCCGCCACGGCGCCCAGGAGCATGGCGGGCAGCTTCCGGATGGGCCGCCGGCCGAAGCCGCGCCGCAGCATGATGACCCGCATGAGGACCATGCCGATGGCCATGCAGGAGAGGAAGGCCGAAGGGAGCGGCAGGCCCAGGGCCAAGGCCTCCTGCGCCGTATAGGTGCCCAGGGCGCCATAGCCGAGGGCCACGCCGAAGAGGACCACGCAGGGCCCGATCACCGTGGCGTTGGGCCACTGGAAGCCCTCGGCCCGGGCGTGGGGCTGATCCCGGGGCAGGGTGGTGCCCAGGGCGCCCAGCAGGAGGAACAGGATGGCGAGGTACCAGCCGATGGGCGCGAAGCCCCAGCGCTGCTGGATCCAGAGGCCCAGCAGGGGGCCCACGATGACCCCGCCGGGGCTGGCGAGGCCGTAGAGGCTGAGGCCGTCCGCCCGCCGCTCGTCCGGCAGCACGTGGGCCAGGGAGGCCATCGTGGCGGTCAGGAGGCCCGACCAGACGATGCCGTGGGGGAAGGCGAGGAGATAGAAACCCCAGCGGTTCGGCAGCAGGGCATAGGCGCCCAGGAAGCCCGCGTAGAGCACCGCGGAGGCGACCACCAGCCGCCGGTGGCCCACCCGGTCGCCCAGGTGGCCCGTGAACAGCGCGCCCAGGGCGCTGCCCAGGGTGAAGAGGGTCATGAAGCGGCCGCTCTCCGCCAGGGAGGCGCCCAGCTCGCGGAGGCGCAGGGGCACCGTGGGGAAGAGCTGGAAGGCCGCGAAGAAGGTGATGAAGGTCAGCGCCCAGACGAGGGCGAACTGGCGGGTGAGCAGCCGCGGACGAGGGTCGGAAAGAGCCGTCATGGCTCCAGAATGGCAGAGGGCGGCGCTCCGTCTGTCACGGTCAGCCCCTTGCGGGCCACGCGCAGGGCGGCCGGCATGGCGAGGACCAGCAGGAGCACCCCGGCGGCCCAGCCCCAGCGGAAGCTCGTGAGCTCCATGCCCCAGCCCAGGCCCAGGGCGCCCAGGGCGGTGCCCACGTCGAAAGCGAAGAAGAGGGCACCCACCCCGGCCCCCCGACGCTCGGCGGGGCAGGTGTCGATGATGTGCATGAAGAGCAGCGTGTGCACCATGCCGTAGCCGCCGCCGTAGACGAGCCCTGCCATGAGGTGGCGCGCCGTCCCGCCGGGCAGGAAGGCCAGCAGGGCCGAGCCCAGAGTCGCCACGCCCACCATGATGGGCAGCAGGGCCACGGGCCGGCGCCCCATGCCCGTCAGGCTGAGCAGCGCCCGGATGCCGACCATGCCGAGGGCGAAGCAGGTGAGGAAGGCCGAGGGCCAGGCCATGCCCAGGGCCTTGGCCTCCTGGGCGCTGTAGGGGGGCATGGGCCCGAAGCCGAGGCCCAGCAGGAAGAGCAGGACCACGGGGGCCCAGACGCCGCGATCCGGCAGCGTGAAGGAGGCCTGCGTCGCCACGTCCTGCGCGGTCTCGCGGGGCAGGGTCCCGATGAGGAGGTGGAGGACCGCGAACACCGAGGCGAGGATCGCCAGCATCCAGGCGAAGCCCAGGTGGGGGAGGAGCCAGAGGCCCGCCAGGGGCCCGAGGGCCACGCCGCCGGGCCCGGAGAGGCCAAAGAGGGACATGCCCTGGGCCCGGTGGGCTGGACTGAGGATCCCACCCACCTTGGCCACCGAGGCCGTCCGCAGGGCCGACCAGAGCACGCCGTGGATGGGCGCCAGGAGGTAGAAGCCCCAGCGGACCCGCAGCAGGGCGTAGGCCACCAGGATCACCACCAGGATGAGGGAGGCCCCCCGGAGCACCCGCCGCGGGCCGAGCCGGTCGCCCAGCGGGCCCGTGAACAGGCTGCCGACCCCTGAGCCGAGCATGAACGCCGTCTGGAAGCGGCCACTCTCGGCCAGGCTGGCCCCCAAGTCCCGCAGGTGCAGGGGCACCACGGGGAACAGCTGGTAGCCCGCCGCGAAGACCAGGAAGTAGAACGCCCACAGGATCAGGAAGGGACCCGTGAAGATCCCCTGCGGCTCCGAGTCCCCCACTGCTTCCATGCCTCCAGGATCGCACAGACCCTGGGTTCCAGCCTGGAGGGGGGAACATGGCATTGGCCCGGGCCGGTTGCGCTATGCTTCCGGGATCCTTCCGGAGGTGGGCATGTTCCGACGCGTGGAAGACTTCAAGGCCATCTGGCAGCAGGAGTCGGACAAGACCCTGGCCGTCTTCGCCGCCATCCCTGACGCCGCGGCCCATCAGGCCGTGGACGCCGGGCACCGGGACCTGCGGCGCCTGGCCTGGCACCTGGTGGAAACCATCCTGGAGCTGCCCCAGAACCTCGGCCTCAAGGTGAAGGGCCCCGTGGCCCTCGGGCCCGACGGCTTCATCGGCGCGCCACCCCCGACCATGGCCGAGATCAGCGCCGCCTACCGCGCCGTGAGCGACTCCCTCCTGGACCACCTGGGCAGCTGGAGCAACACCGAGCTGGGCCGGAATTTCACCCTCTATGGCGAGACCTGGACCGGGGCCTTCGCGCTGTATGTCCTGGTGTCCCACCAGACCCACCACCGGGGTCAGATGACCGTCCTGATGCGGCAGGCGGGCCTGCCCCTGCCCGCCATCTATGGGCCCACGCGGGAGGGCTGGGCCGAGTTCGGCCTGGAAGCGCCACGGATCTAGAGATATAAAAAATAGAATGTGATTGTAAATAAAATATATTTGGTCGATTTGGTGCTTAAATAACACTAATTCGATCATTCCGAGAAAAGTATAGATTGATATTTAAGTCAAATAATAATTTGACTTAGTAATCGAACATGGCTTCGGGCGGACCTGGGCCTGGGTGGTTTGCACCGCCCCTGATCCGGAGCCATCCCCATGGAGGCCGCTGCTGTGGTGACCGTGGCGGCGGCCTGAAGCATCCGGGCACCCTAGAACAAAATTCTAGACAAAGCCCCGACCGGAGTCCCAATAGGGTGCTCTCTAGGCACTCAAGATCCAATAAAAAGCGCTAGATGGAGGTGGGCTACCTCGGAATTTTAATCAAGTCGCTATGCTCTGACAGCGCGGGGTGAAGTGGTGGGTTGAAACCTACTAAGAGCCACTCATTCAAGGTTTGAAAAATCAAAGGATCTACACGTCATTTTTTGACTGGCTTGACACCTCCTCTGAGTGATTAAAATGAAATCGACCTAAGTAATTTTACGTAGATGGAGACATCATGTCGGAATCAACACCGGGCTCCCAGGCGAGGATGGCCCCGGCAGTGGATGGCGGTGGCCCCTTCTTGCCGCAGCAGGCCGGGGATGGTTTTTCCCCGGACCGGGTGATGAGGCTGGTCCCCACCTCGGAGCTGGACCTGCTCCGCATGGCCATCATCCGGTGTGACGCCATTCTGCGGGCGCCCCAGGTGATCGACCCGGAGCCCTTCCTGCTTCAGCTCGGCTCCGGGATCCCGCCGCTGCGGGTCCAGGATCCCGCCGCCATCCGCTTCCTGCACCTCATGCGGCATGAGCAGATCGATGTGTCCTTCAGTGTCGAGGCCCAGGCCGACGGCAGGCACTTGCTCCAGCTGGGTCTATCCCAGAACTGGACCCGGGTCTCCGTGCCTGTTGCCGTCTCGGGGTGGATCAATGTGACTCCGGCGGAGCGGGTCCTGGCCTTTCACTTGACCTTGCGGGGGATCCTCGCGGGGTTCTCCAAGGCTCTGGCCCGGGTCCGGAAGGGCAGCGGGCCCCAGCGGGAGCCTCTTTCCCCAGAGCAGAGCCGGGAGTGGGCCATGAGCCGGGCCTCGGGAATCTGAAGGCGAGCGTCCAGAGCGCCCATGAGCAGTCCAGATCAACTCCCGGGTGTTCGCGCCCTCGACTTCCTGGGTGCGGTCTGCTCGGTCATGGGTACCCAGAGTCAGCCGATTCTTGGTGAGCACCTGAGCCCCATCCACCTGGACGAAGAGCTCCACATCAGCGTCTGCCCAGGGGTCGAAGCGAGGATCCATCCCTATCTCGTCAGCCTGGACGGCCGGAAGTGGGTCTGCGGTGTCCTGGGCATCAGCTTTCGCCAGAAGCCCCCCTTCCAGACCGAGGCCGAGTGGTTCCTGCCCACGGAAATGCAGGCCTGGTCCTGCGCTGAGCGGCTGCTGAAACACTTTGCCTCAGGCAACGGCAAGCAGGCGGTCCTCCGGCTGGAGGAGAGCCTGCCCGCCCGCCTCGTCCTGGCGGTGGTGATCCCCCTGGAGAGCCTCGGCGATCCGGCCCGGGCCAGCGCCGCGCTGTCGGAGGCCTTCGCCTGCTCTGCCTAGGGGGCGCCGGGGCTCCCAGGCGGCTCAGCGCTCCAGGATGAAGGTCACCGGGCCATCGTTGACGAGCTCGACCTCCATGTGCTCCTGGAAGAAGCCGGACTTCACCTGGGGATGCTGGGCCTTGAGCAGCTCCAGGAAGCGCCGGAAGAGCACCCGGGCCTCGGCCTGCTTCATGGCGCGCTCGAAGGAGGGGCGCCGGCCCTTGGCGATGCTGCCTGCCAGGGTGAACTGGCTCACAGCGAGAATCTCGCCCCCGGTGTCCTGGAGGCTCAGGTTCATCTTGCCGTCGGCGTCGTAGAAGATCCGCAGCGAGGCGATCTTGGCGGCGGCCCAGGCACAGGTCTCTTCCGTGTCGCCGGCCTCCAGGCCCACCAGGACCAGGAGCCCTGGGCCGATGGCGGCCTCCAGCTCGCCACTGCGCACCATGGCCCGCTGGACTCGCTGGATCACCGCCTTCATGGCTCACCCCGCCCCAGCTTCGAGCGCACCTTGGCTGCCAGCTCCCGCGCCTCGGGGTGGCCGAGCCCCGTGGCCAGCAGCCCGTAGCTGGCCGCGCAGAGGAAGACCAGGGGCAGCAGGCGCAGGCCCAGGGCCCAGCGGGTGAAGCCGTGGGGGGTGTCCAGGTGGAGCAGCCGAGCCCCGAGCCAGCCGAGGAGGCCCATGAGCCCGGCCGCGGCCAGGGCCCGGGCGGTGGCCCGCAGCAGCGGGCGCAGATCCATGCCCGGCAGGCGTGGCCGGAGGCGCAGCACCACGCCCAGCGTGCCCGCCAGACTGGCGAGGCCATTGGCCAAGGCGAGGCCGCCGGTGCCCAGGGGCTTGAGCAGCGCGAGACTCAGCGCCACGTTCAGCACGAGCGTGAAGCCGGCCATGGTCGCGGGGCCCCGGTAGTCCTTGAGGGCGTAGAGGGCCTGGTTGCCCAGGCGCTGGGCCGCCACGAAGACCAGGCCCACGGAGCCGAAGACCACGGTGAGGGCCGTCCAGTCGGCTGCGAGGGGGGTGTAGGCGCCGGTGCGGAAGAGCAGGGCGCAGATGGGCCGGGCCAGCACCGCGAGGCCCACGGAGGCTGGCAGCACCAGCAGGGCCGAGGCCGAGATGGACTGGGTGAGGCTGCGGTTCAGCCCCGGCCAGTCCCGGGCCTCGGCCTGGCGGCTCAGGGTGGGCAGACCCGCCGTCGCCAGGCTCATGGCGAACAGCCCGAGCACCATCTCGCCCATCATGCCGCTGTTGAGGAGCACCATCTGGGCACCGTTCGCCAGCCTGGAGGCCAGCATGGTGCTGATGAGGGCGTTGATGGGGTAGATGCCCGCCACCAGCAGGCCCGGCCCCATCCGGCCCAGGGCCTTGCGCACCCAGGGATCCCCCAGGTGGAGGCCGGGAGACAGCCCGAAACCCTCCTGGCGAACGGCCGGCAGGATCACCAGCAGCTGCAGGACGCCACCCGCGAGGACGCCAAAGGCGCAGACGGCCGCCACGGTCTCGAAGGGCGCCGGACCGCCGCGCTCCAGTAACCTCAGCGTGGCCCAGCCAAAAGCGATGAAGGCCAGGTTCCAGAACACCGAGACCGAGGCCGCCAGGGCGAAGCGGTGCCGCAGGTTGAGCAGCCCCGTGAAGCCCGCCGTGAGGCTCACCAGGGCCAGGTAGGGGAACATGATCCGGCCCAGCTTCGCCGTGAGGGCGCCTTGCACGCCTGGTCGGCCCACCATCAGAAGGCTGGCCAGGGGCCCCATGAACAGCAGCACCAGGGCCACGCCCAGCAGCAGGAGCGCCAGCAGGGTCCCCAGGAAGCGGGCCGCCACGACCTTCATGGCGGCCTCACCCTCGGCCGCCTCGGCCTCCGCCAGGGTGGGCAGGAAGGCGGCGGTCATGGTGCCTTCGGCAGTGAAGCGGCGCAGCAGGTTGGGGAGGCGGAAGGCGACAGCGTAGGCATCCGCCGCGGCTCCGGCGCCCAGCACGTGGCTGAGGAAGAAGGTCTGGAGCAGGCCTGTGACCTTGCTCAGCAGCGTCATGAAGGACACCACGGCCGCGGAGCGCAGCAGGCTGGGCCTGCGGGGGGACCCGCTCATGCCTTGAGCAGCAGGTAGAGACCCACCGCCACGTTGCCGAGGCCCGAGAGCGCGTAGAGGGTGCGGCGGAAGCGGGCCTGGTTGCCCAGGCGGGCCGCCAGCCACCCGGAGGCAGCGCTGAGCAGGGTGAACATGGCCGTGATGCCCAGGCCGAAGAGCAGGAGGGCCTCGAGGAACTGCACCTGGCCGGTGATGCCCGCGTTCTTCATGAGCGAGGTGAAGCCGCGGACGCCGCCCAGGCCGAAGAAGGCCCCCAGCCAGGCGGCGGCGTGGTGGTAGCCGTGGGCCGAGGCGCCGCTGGCGTGGTGCCTCGGGGCGCGCCGTGCGAGGGGCTGGAGGGCCGCGACCGCCTTCCTGCGGGTGGCAACCTGGGCGGGCTGGGTGGGCACCCTCAGGCGGGTCCGGATCCATGTGGCGCCACGGGCATGATGGTGCGGGTGGTCATGGGCCAGGGGGCCGTGCTGGTGCGTGTGGCTGTGGGTGGCGATCCGGCGCAGGCCCAGGGCCGCGGCCAGGTTCCAGAGGCCCAGGGCGAGCACCAGGGTCCAGGCAGCCCGGTCCATCCACAGGAAGAAGCGGTCGCCCAGGAAGGTCTGGCCCAGAAAGGTCGCAGCCACGGCTATGAAGGCCACGGCCAGCATGTGCGAGGCGCCGAAGGCCAGGCCCACCTTCCAGGCGCCGCGGCGGTCGCCGGACAGCGAGACGCCCGTCACCACGGCCACATGGTCGGGTTCCACGGCATGCAGGATGCCCAGGTAGAGCGGCAGGAACATGGTCCGAGGATAGCGCGGAAGGCCGCCCGGACCCGGCGGAAACAAGCCGCTCCGGCGCCCGGTCAGGTCGGGGCTGGGGCCACCACCAGGGGCAGCCGGACCCGGAACACGGAGCCGCTCCCCTCCTCGCTCTCCACCTCGATGCGCCCGCCGTGGGCCTCCACGATGGTGCGGCAGATGTAGAGGCCCAGGCCCCAGCCCTTCTTGGCGTCCTGGTCCCGGGTCTGCTGGAAGGGGTGGAAGAGCCGCTCGCACTGGGCCTTGGGGATCCCCCGGCCAGTGTCCCAGACCTCCAGGTGCCAGTGGCTCTCCAGCACGCGGGTGCGCACGCCCACGAGGCCGGGTGGGTCGGTGAACTTCAGGGCGTTCTCCACGAGGTTGAACAGCACCTGCCGCATGGCCACCGGATCCAGCTGCGTCCAGACCTCCCCCGAGGCCAGGTCCAGATCGAGCCGGGTCTGGAGGCCCCGGGCCTCGGCCTTGAGCTCGAGGGTGCTGCCCAGGTTCTCCAGGAGGTCTTCCGGGTGGGTCAGCTTCATGGACAGGCGATCGGCCAGGGACTCGGTGCGGTTCTTGTCGAGCAGGGCCTTCAGGATGCCCTCCAGCCGGTGGGCCTCGTGCTTCATGATGCCCAGCACCCTGGCGAGGGTGGGATCGGCCTGGGCGGAGGCATTGAGGCGCTCGACGCTGATCAGGATGGTGGTGAGCGGAGAGCGCAGGTCATGGCTCACGGTGTTGATCATCTGCATGCGCGATTCGAGGGTGTCCTTGAGCTGGTTCTGGGTCCACTCCATGCCCTGGTTCCGGAGGGCCAGCTCCCGGGTCCAGGCCTGCAGCTCCTTGGTCCGGGAACGGACCTTGGCTTCCAGAGCCTCGTTGTTGCGCTCCAGGGTGCGGAAGCGCGCGCGGAGCACCAGGATGCAGGCTGTGGCCAGGACCAGAACCAGGAGGAAGCGGGCCAAGAGGGTCTGGTACCAGGTGGGCTTGATGGTCAGGCGCACAGGAGCGGCCTCTTGCCAGACCGTCCCGCCGAGGCTGGTCCGGAACCGCAGCAGGTGAGTGCCGGGGCTCAGCCCCCCGAACTGGACGCTCCCGTTGCCGGATTCCAGGGCCTGCCAGCTGCCGCCGAGCTCGTCGAGCTGAGCTTCGAAGCGGACCGGGACCGGCGTGTTGGGCGAGCCGGAGTCCACGTGGACCACCAGCGAGGCGTAGCCCGGCGGCAGGGTGGCCTCCCGGGGCATCCAGAAAGTCCCGCGCTCCCAGGTGATGTCCAGGACCACGGGGACCGGCAGGGGATACTCCGGGACGGTGGCGCCGCCTTCCAGGAAGCAGGCGCCGCCCACCATGCCGAGCCAGAGGCGGCCCTGGCCATCCTCGAGCGCTCCCCCCTGGTTGGTCTCATCCGAGATCAGACCCAGCCGGTGCGTGATCAGCACGGGCTTGCCTTCCCGGGGCAGGATAGTGACGCCCTTGGCGTGACCGATGGCGGTCCCTCCCGAGGAGAGCCCCCGGATCCAAGTGATGCCGTACAGCGGCTGGCCGTCGGCTTCCAGGTCCAGGTTGGTCCAGGAACCGTCGGACGGATCGTTGACCATGAGACTCTGGGACGTCCCCACCCAGACGCGCTGCCGGGCATCGGCATGGAGGGCCAGGATCTGCACGCGGTCCAAGGGGCTGTTGGCCTGGTAGCGGTGGAAGGCCCCCTGTTCAAACAGAAAGAGGCCCGCACTGGTCCCCACGACCAGGTCCTCGCTGCGCGCCAGCAGGCAGTGGATCGAGGTGTAGCCGGTCGCCTGGACGGGATGATGCTGGCCCAGGAAGCGTCCCTGGAGATCCAGCTCCGCCAGGCCCATGTCCGTTCCGACCCACAGGCGTTTGCCCTGCCGGACCATGCACTGGGCGTGGCTCTTCTCCAGCTCCCGGGGCCCCGGATGAATGCGCTGGTCGGCGCCCAGGCGGCAGAGGCCTTTCAGTGTGCCGACCCAGGCTCCGCCCCCGCCGTCATCATGCAGCATCCAGACATCCTGGGAGGGCAGGCCGTCCTTGCGCGACCAGCGCTTCAGGACCCCCTTGTCCTGCTGCCAGAGGATGACCCCGTTGTTGCTGCCGAACAGCATGCGGCCACCAGGCAGTGCCAGGAAGGAGGTCACCGACCCTAGGCCCAGGCTCAAGTCGGTCTCCGGGTCATGGGTGAGGCTCCAGAGGCCCGGCAGGGCCTGGACCCAGAGGTAGTCGCCGTCGGTGCCGATCCAGAGGCCGCCGTTCCGGTCCCGCAGGGCGCAGTTGATGGCATCCCGGCAGAGCAGGTTCCGCCGGTTCAGGAGGCGGTGGCTGCCATCGGCCTGCCGCAGGTAGAGCCCATCTGAGCCCAGCGAGAGGAGGAGCTCTCCCGCCGGGGTGAAGGAAAGACCTGAGAAGACTGTCGAGGGTGGCAGCCCAGGCAGGGGCTCCACCTGCCAGCGGCCATCCAGGCTCCGCCGCAGAAGCCGCTCGGACTCCAGGACCCAGATCTGGCCGGAGGGGTCCGTCTGCAGTGCTACCAGGGGGGTGGTCTCCGCCGGGGGGGGCAGCACGGCCACCTCGAAGGCGCCTTCCCGCCACCGGGCGACCTTCCCGTTGCGGGCGCCGAGCCACACCCAGCCCTCGGGGTCTTCCGCCAGGGCCTGGAGGGGTGCCAGGCTCCAGGGCTCCGGCAGGGGCACACGCTCGAAGCGTTCCCCCTGGCGCCGGCCGAGCCCCTGGGCCGAGCCGACCAGCAGGTCTCCGCGCCGGGTCTCCAGGAGGGCCCGGGTGCTCTCGTCCGGGAGGCCTTCCTTGAGGCCGAAGGTCGTGACCTCCCGGCCGCGGATCCGGGCGAGGCCGCGCTCGGCGCTGGCCGCCCAGATGGCTCCGCTGCGGTCTTCCAGCAGGCAGAGGATGTCCTTGGCGCGCAGGCCCGTGGAGGCGTCGAACAGCTGGTGCCCGTTGGGTCCCAGCCGTGTCACACCTTCGTTGGTACCGGCCCAGATGAAGCCGTTGCGGTCCTCCAGCAGGGCCCGCACCTGGCTCTGGGGCAGACCGTCCCGCCGGTCGAAGTGGCGCATGGCGAGGGCCTGGGCCACGAGGGGGGAGCCGAGGAGCAGGGCGAGGACCCCCAGCCAGCTGATGCGCCGAAGGCCTTGCGCGAGCCAGGCTCTGCCGGCATGGAGACCCCGCCCCGCTGCCGGTTCCTGGCGGTGGTTGGGGAAACCACAGGCCCGAGGGAAACGCCTCCTCATCAGATCCATGCCTCTTTTTTCGGTTCGTTCGTTGTCAGGAATTAATCTCAGACAAGTGGCTTGGCCCGGCAGGTCAGCAGGCCAGACTGAAAGAGACGGCATTGCCCGCCTCGTTGAAGCGCAGGTCCGAGGTGAGTGCCTTCATCATGAGGATGCCGCGGCCGTGGGGTGCCAGCAGGCCAGGGCCTTCGGAGCTGGTCAGTGCCATCCAGTCGAAGCCGGGACCATCGTCCGAGATCTCGACCTCCAGGTGGTGCAGGGTGGGAGGTCTGGCGAGGGTGTAGTGCAGGGCCAACCGGCAGCGGGCGAGGCCGGAGGCATGGGTGTCGAGGGCTTCTCTCCGGTGGGCCTCATAGTCCTCAAAGCCACGGCTCTTCAAGGTCGACAGGAGGCCGAGCAGGCCATGGTCCACGGCATTGTCGAGCCCTTCCGTGAGGACGATCCCCAGCTTCTGCAGCGCCGCCGGGGGAACCCCCTTGAACCCAAGCAGCCCCAGGATGTTGGGCACCAGATCCCGGACCGGGTGGAGCCTCGGGTCCAGGTCGAACTGGAGCACCAGGCCCTCCACGGTTTCGGTCGGCGGGAGAAGAGGATCCTGCCCCAGGTCCAGGTCCAGGGGTATGGGCGGAGGGACTTCCCACAGGGCCCAGGTAAGGTCGTCGTGCTGCTCGGCGTTCTTCAGGCTCACTCTGAGGGTGTTCCGGAGCCAGGCCTGATCCTCGGCGATGGAATACCTCGTCCCCCGGCGCGAGAAGCGCTTGCGGAGAATGGGCTCGTCGAACAGGTCCAGCAGGCCGTCGCTGCAGGCGAAGAGGCGATCCCCGGGGACCACGGTCGCGTCCTCGACTTCGATCTCGTCCTGGTCCTCCATGATCCCGGCCGGGAAGTTCCTGGAGGTGAAGGTCCGGAGCTCCTGGCTGTCCCTCCGGAACAGGAAGACATCCGGCATCCCGGCGTTCAGCACCGTCAGCAGGCCCATCTCGGGATCCAGGCGGAACATGATCAGGCAGGTGAAGCGGTCGGCGGGGAGCAGTCGGCAGAGCTTGGTGTTGATCTCGCGGTAGATGGATTCGAGCGGAATGTCGCGGGAGGCCATGGTCTGGAAGGTCTCGAGGACCGGCAGGGTGGTCACGCCGGCGACGAGGCCATGCCCGGTCGCGTCGCAGAGCAGGCCGAAGTGGTTGCCTCCGATGCCCCTCAGGTAGGAGCAGGCATCGCCGTTGATCCTGCGGGTCTGCAGGGTCTCCATGGCGAAGCCTGACGGCATGAGCTTCAGGCCGGGTGAGGTCAGCCGCTCCAGCAGGTGCTTGACGATGGCGATCTCCCCCAGAGTCTCCTCCTGGTTGTGGGCCAGGGTGATGTGCAGGGCCGACATCGCGGCAATGGCGGCCACGCGGGCGACCAGTTCCTCCGGGCGGACCGGCTTGTTGAGAAACTCCAGGGCACCCGCCTGCAGGCTGTCGCGCAGCAGGTCCGTGTCCTGGCCGCCGGTGAGCATGATGATGGGCACGAACCGCTCGCCGCGGGCCACCGTCAGCTCGCGGCAGAGCTGCAGCCCGTCCATGCGCGGCATCTGGTAGTCGGTGATGACGATGTCGGGTGCGCGCTGGACGAAGCGCTCCAGGGCGTCGACGCCATCGAAGGCGAGCGTCACCTCATGGCCCTCCCTTTCCAGCACTCGGCGGATCAGGAGACGGGTGGCCGCGTCATCTTCGACCAGCAGGATGCGCATGGGCCCTGCTCAGCTGTTCGTGGTCTCGAAGAGCTTGTCGAACTTGATCATCCTGAGGGTGGGCAGCAGGGTCGGGTTGGGGTTCCGGAGGGTGATCTTCTTCCCCTTGGCGTTGGCCTTTTCCCGCAGCAGCAGCAGGCTGCCGAGCGAGGAGGAGTCCATGTAGGCGACGGCGGCGAGGTCGATGCAGATGGTGGTCACCGAGGCGTTCTCGACCAGCGGGTAGGCGGCGTCCTTGAAGGCCGCATGGGATTCTGCCGTGAACCTTCCGATGGGGCTCAGGACCGCGACTGCGCCCTGGATCTTGACGGTGGGGATGCTCATGGGGGCTCCTTGGGAAGTTGGTGCGACAGCTGCGGGTGCCCGGGCTGGTGGTCAGACGGTGAAGCGGCTGACCGTCTCGGCCAGGCCATCGGCGACCTTGGAGAGCTCATGGGCCGTCGCCGCGACCTGCTCGGCGCTGGCACTCAGCTCGATGGCGGCAGAGGCGTTCCGCTCGGCCTGGCTCTCGCCTTCCAGGACCTGGGCCCGGATCTGCTCGATGGCGGCTCCCTCCTCCTCCGTGGAGATCCGGATGGAGAGCACCGTCCCGGTGAGCTCGAGGATGCCCGCGAGAATGACCTGCAGCTTCTCCAGGGTCAGCCTGGAGGTTTCCTGGCCCCGGCCCACGGCCTGATGGGTCTCCTCGATCATCGCCGAGATCTCCCGGGCCGCTGCCCCCGAGCGCTCGGCGAGCTTCCGGACCTCTTCGGCCACCACCGCGAAGCCCTTGCCCTGGGCGCCGGCCTTGGCAGCCTCGATGGCGGCGTTCAGGGAGAGAAGGTTGGTCTGCCGGGCAATCTCCTGAATGAGCTGGACGGCCTTCACGATGCGGTCCGAGACCGCTTTGATCTCCTCCATGGCCTGGAAGCTCTCTTCGGCCGCGGCCCGGCCCGATTCGGTGGCTTCGACGGCACCTTCCACCTGGAGGGCCGCCTGGCCGATCTGCGCCCCGGTTTGATCCAGGGACTCGCGCACCTGCTCGATGCTGCCGACATTGCGTTCCAGGGCCGTCTTGAGTACCTGGGCGCCGGTCGCGACTTCCTCCGAGGCCCTCTGCTGCTCATTGCTGGTGGCGCTGAGCTCGGTTGCTCCGGAGGCCGTGGACTCGGAGGCGTGCAGGATCCCCTTGAAGTCCCTCTGCAGCCGCTCGATCAGCCTGTTCAGGTTGCCCGACATGTCCGCCAGCTCGTCTCGCCCCAGCACCTTGAACCTGTGGGTGAGCCGGCCTTCCGAGATGGTGCTGATGCCGTCATGGACCTCTTTGACCGAGGCGTTGATCCGGCCGGACATGAGCTTGAACACCGGGAAGGCCAGGGCCAGGACCATCACGAGGCCGAGGCCGAGGAAGCTGGCCATCCTCCAGCCTTCCGTCGCGACATCATCCAGGTAGACCCCGCTGCCGACCACCCAGCCCCAGGGCGGGAACAGCTTCACGTAGGAGATCTTGGGAACCACTTGGCCCGTCTGCGGCTTCAGGAAGTCGTAGGCCACGAAGCCCTGCCCGGACTGCCGGGCGACCTTGGCGATCTCCAGCATGTAGGCCTTGCCCGAGGCATCCTTCAGGTCCGCGACGGGCTGACCCTCGAGCTCGGGCTTGGTGGGATGGAGGAGCATCCGGGGTTCCAGATCGTTGATCCAGAAATAGTTGCCGCCCCCGAAACGGAGTCCCCTGAGGGCGGCCTTGGCCTGCACCTGGGCTTCGGCCCGGCTCGCCTTCCCGGAGGTCTCCAGGGCGGCGAAGTGCTCGATGAGGCCGTAGGCGACCTCGACCACCGCTCGGTTCTCATCCTGTCGGCGCTCGAAGAGCTTCGACTTGAAGGTGGGCAGCACGTAGACCGCTTCCTGGAGGGCGAAGAGCCCGCAGACCAGGAACACAAGTGCCCGGATTTTGTTGCCCAAGGTCCAGTTCACGCCGACTCCATGGTGTTCAATGGACCATCGGGTGATTTCTCCTGCAGGGTTAGAAATTACCTATTGGGGGCCTGCTCACCAGGGCCACCTCCTCCGATAGGTTGTGTTGGTCAACAGGCCTGGCCCAGGCCGCAGGCCACTCCGGGGCGAGGGGCCTGGTCCTGTTGCAATGGGTTGGAGCCGCCTACCCGAATCGAACGGGTGACCACCAGATTACAAAGCTGGAGCTCTACCAACTGAGCTAAGGCGGCGCGGGTTCCAGTCTATCGGAATCAGCGGGCTTCCTGAATGGGTGGGACCGGCTACCGGGGGTCCCCGGCGGGGTTCCGCTTCAGCTCTTCCAGGAAGGTGTCCATCCACTTGGTGGAGAAGGTGCCGGCGATGAACTCGGGGTTGTCCATGATCCGCCGGTGCAGAGGGGCCGTGGTCTTGATGCCCTCGATCACCAGGGTGTCCAGGGCGCGGCGCATGCGGGCGATGGCCTCGGTGCGGGTGGCGCCGTAGGCGATGAGCTTGGCCACCATGGAGTCGTAGTGGGGCGGGATCACCGCGTCCTGGTGCATGGCCGTGTCCACCCGGACGCCGGGTCCGCCGGGAAAGTGCAGCGCGGTGATGCGGCCGGGGCTGGGCGTGAACTTGAAGGGGTCCTCGGCATTGATGCGGCACTCGATGGCGTGGCCCCTCTGGACCACATCCTCCTGGCGGAAGCTGAGCTTCTGCCCAGCGGCGATGCGGAGCTGCTCCTTCACGATGTCGAAGCCCGTGACCAGCTCGGTGACCGGGTGCTCCACCTGGACGCGGGTGTTCATCTCCATGAAGAAGAAGTCGCCGCGCTTGTCGAGCAGGAACTCGATGGTCCCGGCGTTGTAGTAGCCCACGGCCTTGGCGGCCTTGATGGCGGTGTCACAGATCTTCTGGCGCAGGGCCGGGGCCAGGATGGCGCTCGGGCTCTCTTCGATGAGCTTCTGGTGGCGCCGCTGAATGGAGCACTCGCGCTCGCCCAGGTGCACCACGTTGCCGAACATGTCACCCATGATCTGCACTTCGATGTGACGCGGCTCCAGGAGGTACTTCTCCATGTAGACGCTGTCGTCGCCGAAGGCGCCCTTGGCCTCGCTGCGGGCGTTGTTGTAGAGGTCGGGCAGCTCCTCGGGGTTGTTGATGATGCGCATGCCGCGTCCGCCCCCGCCGGCACTGGCCTTGACGATCACGGGATAGCCGATCTGCTCGGCCACCACCAGCGCCTCCTCCACGGTCTCGACGAGGCCGTCACTGCCTGGCATGAGCGGCACACCTGCTTCCTGCATGGTGGCCTTGGCCTGGGCCTTGTTGCCCATCTTGCGGATGATCTCGGGACTGGGGCCGATGAAGGTGATGCCGCAGGCCTGGCAGACTTCAACGAAGTGGGCGTTCTCGCTGAGGAAGCCGTAGCCCGGATGGATGGCCTCGGCGCCGGTGACCTCGGCCGCCGCGATGACCTGGGGGATGTTCAGGTAGGACTTGGAGGAGGGCGGCGGTCCGATGCAGACTTCCTCGTCAGCGAACCGGACGTGGAGGGCGTTGCGGTCGGCCTCGGAGTAGACCGCTACGGTCTGGATGCCCATCTCCTTGCAGGCCAGGATCACCCGCAGCGCGATCTCGCCGCGGTTGGCGATGAGGACCTTCCGGAACGGGGGGGCATCCACGGGAGCCGCGGCGACTGGGCGCGCCTTGCGCTTGATGGCGGAGCCCATGGCTATCCGATTCTCACGGCGAAGAGCCGCTCGCCGTACTCGACGGGGGTGCCGTTCTCCACCAGCACCTTGACCACCTCGCCAGCCACGTCGCTCTCGATCTCGTTCATGAGCTTCATCGCTTCGATGATGCAGAGGGTCTGGCCGGGCTTCACGAAGTCGCCGGGGGAGGTGTAGGGCGTGGCCGTGGGGTTCGAGGCCCGGTAGAAGGTGCCGACGATGGGACTCGTGACGTAGTGGATGTTGGGGTCCTCGACCGGCTGCGGCGCGGGCGCCGGGGCCGCGGGGGCGGCCATCATCATCGGCGCCGGCGCCGGGGCGGCCATCATCATCGGCGCGGCCACAGGGGCCTGCAGCAGGGGAGCCGGACCGTCCTTGCGGATGCGGAACCGCATGTCCCCGGCCTCGAACTCGAACTCCTGGAAGGGCTCCCGGCCCACCAGGGCGATCAGGGCCTTGATCTCTTCCAGGCCGAGGGGACTGGAGGGGGTCTTGGCGGTGGCGCGGGCGGCGCTCGGTGCCGCCTTCGCAGAGCTTGCGGCCTGCTTGATGGCAGGGGACTTCTTGCGGGGAGTGCTCATCAGGGCTCCAACGATCGGGTCAGTCGGGGGGAGGGATCGAGCATAGCAAACCGGGGGTGGCGGGTCAGGTCAGGAATCTTCGGCAGATTCTGCCGCAGGCACCTTCTTCTTGATGCGAGGGCCGGTTTCTTCTGGACGGAACTCTTTCCTGGCAGCGTCCAGAATGCCGTTCAGGAATTGTGTGCCTTCCTGGTCGCTGAACTCTTTCACGATCTCGAGGGCCTCATTGATGACGATGGGGAAGGGCACTTCCCGCACGAACATCAGCTCGTAGAGACCTAGTCGCAGCAGGTTCCGGTCCACGGCGGCCATGCGGTGGATCTTCCAGTGCTCGGCATACTTGGCCAGCGCGCCGTCGATCTCCTCCAGATGCCCGTGCACACCGTCCACCAGGCGGCGGGCATAGTAGAAGGCGTCCCGGTTCAGGTCCTGGATGGTGTAGAAGCCGGCGAAGACCTGATCCGGCTGATAGCCGGTGAGGTCCATGGCATACAGCATCTGCAGGGCGTACTCCCGCCCCCGTCGGCGAACACCCATCTACTTGCGTCCCTTCTTGGCGCCCAGATTGCGGGCCAGATCGGCCATCTCGAGGACGCTCATGGCGGCCTCCCAGCCCTTGTTGCCCATCTTGGCTCCGGCCCGGTCGATGGCCTGCTCCACGCTGTCCGTGGTCAGGACGCCGAAGCTCATGGGCAGGCCGGTGTCCAGGGCCACCTGGGCGACGCCCTTGGTGACTTCGGCGGCGATCATGTCGAAGTGGGGTGTGCCGCCCCGGATCACGGTGCCCAGCACGATGACGCCGGCGTAGCGTCCGCTCTGGGCCGCCAGCTTGGCCACCTGGGGCAGCTCGAAGCTGCCGGGCACCCGGATGAGGTCCATCTGCTCTTCCTTGCCGCCGTGGCGGAGGATGCAGTCCTGCGCGCCCTGGATGAGGCGCTCGACGATGAAGTCGTTCCAGCGCGATGCCACCAGGGCAAAGCGGTCGCCGTCGTGGACGCGGATGTGGCCCTCAAAGATCCCCATGGGAACCCCCCGAAAGGTGGTTGAAGAGGAAAAAGTCTAGCACGGCCACCGGTTGTGCAAAGGGAAAAGCGGCCCAGGGCCCTGCTGGGCAGGAGCCAGGGCGATCCCGCCGCCGGCGTGGGCCGCTCCTTCCACCCCTTGCTGGCGGATGGACCTACGGCCGAGACGTTCCTGCGGGACATCCTGGGCTACCTGCGCCTGCGGCATCGGGGCGCAGTGGACTCCTAGACGGTGATGGTGTCGGCCACTTCGCGGAAGTCCACGATCTGGTCGAAGTTCATGTAGCGGTAGATGTCGGCGGACTTCTTGGCGATGACGCCGACCAGCTCTGTGTACTCAGCCACCGTGGGGATCTTGCCGAGCAGGGCGCAGATGGAGGCCAGCTCCGCGGAGCCCAGGTAGACCCGGGTGTCCAGGCCCAGCCGGTTGGGGAAGTTGCGGGTGGAGGTCGAGATGGCCGTGGACCCCTTGCGCACCTGCGCCTGGTTGCCCATGCACAGGGAGCAGCCGGGCATCTCCATGCGGGCGCCGGTGCGGCCCAGGATGCCGTAGTAGCCCTCCTGGGTGAGCACGTAGGCGTCCATCTTGGTGGGCGGGGCGATCCAGAGACGGGTGGCCAGGTCGGTCTTGCCGTCCAGCAGCTTCCCGGCGGCGCGGAAGTGGCCGATGTTGGTCATGCAGGAGCCGATGAAGACCTCATCGATCTTCTCGCCAGCCACCACGGAGAGCAGCTTGACGTCATCCGGGTCGTTGGGGCAGGCCAGGATGGGTTCCTTCACGTCGGCCAGGTCGATCTCGATGACCGCCGCGTAGTCGGCATCGGCGTCCGGGGCCAGCAGCTCGGGGTTGGCGATCCAGGCCTGCATGGCCTTGATGCGATTCTCCAGGGTCTGCCGGTGCTCGTAGCCGTTGGCGATCATCCACTTCATGAGCGTGATGTTCGAGGTCATGTACTCGATGATCGGTTCCTGGTCCAGGCGCACGGTGCAGCCCGCGGCGGAGCGCTCGGCCGAGGCGTCGGACAGCTCGAAGGCCTGCTCCACCTTCAGCTTGGGGAGGCCCTCGATCTCGAGGATGCGGCCGCTGAAGAGGTTCTTCTTGCCCTTCTTCTCCACCGTCAGCAGGCCCTGCTGGATGGCGTAGTAGGGGATGGCGTTGACAAGATCCCGCAGGGTGATGCCGGGCTGCAGCTCACCCTTGAAGCGCACCAGCACGGATTCCGGCATGTCCAGGGGCATGACGCCCGTTGCGGCGGCGAAGGCCACCAGGCCCGAGCCCGCCGGGAAGGAGATGCCGATGGGGAAGCGGGTGTGCGAGTCGCCGCCGGTGCCGACCGTGTCCGGCAGCAGCAGGCGGTTCAGCCAGCTGTGGATGACGCCGTCGCCGGGCTTGAGGGAGACCCCGCCCCGGTTGGTGATGAAGGGGGGCAGCTCCCGGTGGGTCTTCACGTCCACGGGCTTGGGATAGGGCGCGGTGTGGCAGAAGGACTGCATCACCATGTCGGCGGAGAACTGCAGGCAGGCCAGGTCCTTCAGCTCGTCCCGGGTCATGGGGCCCGTGGTGTCCTGGGAACCCACGGTGGTCATGCGGGGCTCGCAGTAGGTGCCGGGACGGATGCCCTGCACGCCGCAGGCCTTGCCCACCATCTTCTGGGCCAGGGAGAAGCCCTTGCCGGTGTCCTTGGGGATCGCGGGGAAGCGGAAGATCGTGGACTCGGGCAGGCCCAGGGCCTTGCGCGCCTTGGCGGTGAGCCCGCGGCCGACGATCAAGGGGATGCGGCCCCCGGCCCGGACTTCGTCGAAGATGACCTCGGACTTGACCTTGAATTCGGCGATGACCTGGCCGTTCTTCAGGGCCTTGCCCTCGTAGGGGCGCAGCTCGATGACGTCGCCCATGTCCATGCCGTTGACGTCCAGCTCGATGGGCAGGGCGCCGGCGTCCTCCATGGTGTTGTAGAAGATGGGCGCGATCTTGGCACCCAGGCAGACGCCGCCGAAGCGCTTGTTCGGCACGTAGGGGATGTCCTCGCCCGTGAACCACAGCACGGAGTTGGTGGCGGACTTGCGGGAGGAGCCGGTGCCGACCACGTCGCCCACGTAGGCGATGAGGTGGCCCTTGGTCTTGAGGGCATCGAGCTGCTTGATGGGGCCGACCTTGCCCGCGTCATCGGGCTCGATGCCGGGCCGGGCGTTCTTCAGCATGGCCAGGGCGTGGAGCGGGATGTCGGGGCGGCTCCAGGCGTCCGGGGCCGGGGAGAGGTCGTCGGTGTTGGTCTCGCCGGTGACCTTGAAGACGGTCAGCGTGAGGCTCTGGGGCACCTCGGGGCGGCTGGTGAACCACTCGGCCTCCGCCCAGGAGAGCAGGACGGACTTGGCGTTCGCGTTGCCGGCGTCGGCCTTGGCCTTCACCTCCGCGAAGGCGTCGAAGACCAGCAGGGTCTTCTTCAGGCCCTGGGCGGCGAGGGCGCCCACCTGGGCGTCGTCCAGCAGGTCGATGAGGGGCTTCACGTTGAAGCCGCCCAGCATGGTGCCCAGCAGCTCCGTGGCCTGCTCCCGGCTCACTAGGGCCACCTTCTCCTGGCCCTTGGCGACGCTGGCCAGGAAGGCCGCCTTCACCCGGGCGGCGTCATCCACGCCGGCGGGAACGCGGTGCGTGAGCAGGTCCAGCAGCGCCTTCTCCTCGCCGGCCGGGGGATTGGCGAGCAGCTCCGCCAGTCCGGACATCTGGGCCTCGCTGAGTGGGAGGGGCGGAATGCCCATGGCGGCACGTTCGGCGACATGGAGGCGGTAGGCTTCGAGCACGGTCAACTCCCCTGAGAGCGCCGCTGGGCGCGGTCCGAACCTCCATTCTACATCGGGGCCTCGCCCAGGGCAGCAGATGCTCTGAGCGGCCAGGTCGCCGGGCTGTCCTTGCCGGGTTCCCGTCGGTCCCCCCCAGGTTTCAACTTCCGGAGCCTCCGACCGATCCAGAGGACAGGCGGGGTGGACCAGAGATGGCGATCAAGCGCGTGCGCGTCGAGGAGCTCCGGCCGGGGATGTACATCCACGACCTGAACTGCGGCTGGCTCCAGCACGGCTTCCTGCGCCAGCACTTCCTGCTGCGTCACGAGGGCCAGATCCAGAAGATGCTGGACCAGGGCATGCATGAGCTCTACATCGACACCTCCCGGGGGGAGGACGTGGCCGGGGCCCCGACCAAGGCCGAGATCGACCAGGTCCTGGACCAGCAGCTGAGACAGTCCGCGGCCACGGGCGCCGCCCTGGTGCCGGCCCGGGTCTCCCAGAAGGAAGAGTCCGTCGCGGCCCGGCGCATCCTGGGCGAGGCCACGGTCATGGTGGACAGCCTCCTCCAGGACGTGCGCCTCGGGAAGCACGTGGATACCGCCAAGGCCGGGCCCCTGGTCAAGGAGATCAACGCCTCGGTGCTGCGCAATCCCGGAGCCCTGCTCAGCCTCTGCCGGATCAAGGAGGCGGACACCTACACCTTCCAGCACAGTGTCAGCATCTGCGCCCTCCTGGTGTCCTTCACCCACGCCATGGGCATGCCCCCGGACCTGGTCCACGAGGCCGGCCTGGGCGGCCTGCTGCACGACGTGGGGAAGATGAAGATCCCCAACGAGATCCTCAACAAGCCCGGGAAGCTGACCGAGGAGGAGTTCACGATCATGAAGTCCCACGCCGCCCTCAGCCGGGACCTCCTGACCGGGGTGCCCGGGATCTCCACACTGGTGATCCAGATCGCGGGCGAGCACCACGAGCGCATGGGGGGCGGAGGCTATCCCGCGGGCCTTCCCGGCGCCGAGATCTCCCAGATCGGGAGGATGGCGGCCATCGCGGACGTGTATGACGCCCTCACCTCCAACCGGGTCTACCACAAGGGCATGGAGCCCTCCGAGGTGCTGAAGAAGCTGCTGGAGTGGAGCGGCTCGCACCTGGACGGCGACCTGGTCCAGCAGTTCATCCGCACCCTGGGCATCTACCCCGTGGGCGCCCTGGTGCGCCTCTCGAGCGGCCGCCTGGCGGTGGTCGTCGAGCAGAGCGAGGACCTGCTCCGCCCGACGGTGCGGCTGGTCTACGACACCAAGCTCAACCTGCAGCTCCCGCCCCGGGACCTGCACCTGGTCCACGCGGCCGAGGAGATCGAGGACTATGAGGAGCCCGAGGACTGGGACCTGGATCCGATCACCTTCCTCTGAGGGCTAATACCCTGCCGCCTGTCCGTCCTTGCGGGACTCCGAGGCCCCGAAGAAGACCTTCTGCTTCGAGTCCCAGCGGATGGCCTGGTAGCCGCCGTAACCGCCGAGCATCCAGGCGACGCCGTGGCCGCGGTTCATGAGCTCCCGCACGGTCTCGTAGGGGAAGCCGCTCTCCAGCTGGATGGTGCCGGGCAGCTTGCCCTTCTCGCCCGTGGGCTCCGGCGAGCCGTCGTGGCTCATGCGCGGGGCGTCCCCGGCCTCCTGGGCGTTCATGGCGAAGTCGACCATGTTCATGACGATCTGGACATGGCCGATGGGCTGGAACTCTCCGCCCATGACGCCGTAGCTGAGGAAGGGCTCGCCCCCCTTGGTGATGAAGCCCGGGATGATGGTGTGGAAGGGGCGCTTGCCGGGGGCATAGGTGTTGGCGTTGCCCTCCTCCAGGTTGAACAGCTCGCCCCGGTCCTGGAGGCAGAAGCCCAGATCCCCGGGGGTCATGCCGCTGCCCATGCCCCGGTAGTTGCTCTGGATGAGGCTCACCATGTTGCCTTCGCCATCCGCGGTGGTGAGGTAGACCGTGTCGCCCTCCTTCAGGGGGGGGTGCCCCGCCTCCAGCCGACGGCCCGCGCGGCTCTCGTCGATGAGGGCGCGGCGCTGGGCGGCGTAGTCCTTGGAGAGCAGCCAGCCCAGGGGGACCTTCATGAAGGCGGCATCCGCGTAGAACTTCGCCCGGTCCTCGAAGGCCAGCTTCTTGGCCTCGGTGAACAGATGGACATGCCGCGGACTGCCGAAGGGGATCTTCGCGAAGTCGTAGCCCTCGAGGATGTTCAGCATCTGCAGGGCCGCGATGCCCTGGCCATTGGGGGGCAGCTCCCAGACGTCGTAGCCCCGGTAGCCCACGGACACCGGCTCCACCCAGTCCGAGTGGTGGGCGGCGAAGTCCTCGTAGCTCAGGAAACCGCCCTGGGCCATCATGTAGCTGTCGATCTTCCGGGCGATCTCGCCCTTGTAGAAGGCGTCGCGCCCCTCCCTGGCCAGCAGCTCCAGGGTCGCGGCCAGGCGGGGGTTGCGGAAGACCTCACCGCTGCGAGGGGCCCGCTTGCCGTCCACGGTGTAGGTCTCCAGGAAGCCCGGATACCGGCCGAGGGCCGGCACGCTGCGGTCCCAGTAGTAGGCGACCAGCTCGGAGACCGGGAAGCCCTCCCGGGCGTAGCGGATGGCCGGAGCCAGCACCTGGGCCATGGGCAGCTTCCCGAACTTCCGGTGCAGCTCGAACCACCCGTCCACGCAGCCGGGCACGCTGACGGGCAGCGGTCCCTGGGGCGGGATGTGCTTCAGGCCGAGCTTCCGGAAGTGCTCGAGGGTGAGGCTCTTCGGCGAGCGCCCGCTGGCGTTCAGCCCGTGGAGGCGCCTGCCCTTGGCATCCCAGACCATGGCGTAGAGGTCGCCCCCCATGCCGCTGCCTGTGGGCTCCATGAGGCCAAGGGCCGCGTCCGCGGCGATGGCCGCGTCGACGGCGGAGCCGCCCTGCTTGAGGATGTCCAGGGCGATCTGGGTCACCAGGGCCTGGCTGGTGCAGGCCATGCCGTGCTGGGCCGCCACCTCGGACCGGGTGGCAAAGGCCCGGCCCGTGACGCGGTCCGCCGCCCCCAGGGGGAGCAGGGCCGCCAGGCCGTAGGCGACCAGGGTACGAAGTCGGGGGCGGGTCATGGGATCTCCGGGGTGGGTCGCGGGCTCGGTCTCAGTCCTCCAGGTCTGCCACGCCGGGCCAGCAGCCTTCCTCGGCGCGGCGGCCGGTGATGGGCGCGGCGGCGGGGGCCTGGGTGGCCAGGAACCTGGGGTCCAGGATCCGGGCGATCTGGTCCTTCAGGTCCTCCAGGTGGGCCCGGAGGGCCTTGGGGGCGGCGGGTTTGCCCACGAGGGCCTGGAGGGCCTTCAGCTCAGCCCGCACGGCACCGCGGCAGTCGTCGCTGGTGTTCACCATGAGGATGGTCATACCCAGGCCGCCGGAGGCCATGCTGGGCGCGGCCGGCTGATTGAGCAGGTTGCCGAGCAGCTCGACATAGGCCCGCTGCAGGTTGCGGCGGTAGGGATCGATCCTGGAGGCGGCGCCGCCGAGCTCGGTGAAGACACCGGCCCGGAGATCCGACAACAGCTGTCCAATGGTGTAGGCCTTGTCGCCAAGCTGGGCCTCCTGCTCCTCCAGGCGGCTCAGGCGGGCCCGGTCCAGCAGGGCGCCGAGCACTCCGCGCTGGGCGCCCAGCAGGCGCAGCTGGCCGCTGCCGGGCTCCAGCTTGGCGAGCAGGGCCGGGTCAAGGAGCCAGGTGGGTGTCTTGAGGACCGCGCCGCTGAGGAACTTCACGGCCTCGGCCTGGCGGGTCGGGGCCACCGGGGCGAAGCGTCCGCCGGTCTGGCCCGCGTGCTTGTTCTCGGTGTCGTAGCCGCCCACCAGCAGAGCCACGTGGCCGAGCTCGCGCCGCCACTGACCCCAGAGGGCGTCATAGAGGTGGGCGAACTCCTTGAAGTCCTCGCCTTCCTTCAGGGTCGCCTTCGGTAGCAGGCCCAGGACGCGCTGCAGGTTCTTCGTGCCGAGGGTGGTGGCCTTCACGGGGTCCGCGTCCCCCACGGCCTCGGTCTGGTCGCCGGGATCGATGCCCGAGGTGCCGGGGGTGGAGAAGCGCAGCCAGGGCGCCGTCTCCTGGGCCTTGAGCCAGCCGTTGAGCACGGCCTTCTCGTCGTCGGCGGTCCTGGCCTCGGGAATGGGCGTGTAGCCCCACTTCACCGCGAAGATGTCGTAGGGGCCCACCTTGGGCACCAGGTCCGCCGGATCGAACCCGTCCTCGGGCTGGACCACGTAGTTGAAGCGGCAGTAGTCCATGAGGGTGGACACGTGGCCCATCTGCTTCACCCAGGTCTTGTCCCGGATCTTCTCGAAGGGGTACTGGGAGCTGGCCTTGAAGTTGTGCGGGAAGCCCAGGGAGTGGCCCACCTCGTGGGTCACCACGTAGGCCAGGAGGTCGCCCATGAGGTCGTCGGGCAGGGGCAGGGTCTGGGCCCGCTTGTCCAGGGGGGCCACCTGGGTGAAGTACCAGTCCCGCTGGAGCTGCAGGATGTTGTGGTAGAGCACGATGTCGGCCTCGAGGATCTCGCCGGAGCGGGGATCGCTGATGTGGGGCCCGTAGGCGTTGGCCACGGGCGAGGGCACCCAGCGCAGGACCGAATACCGCGCGTCGCCGGCGTCGAAGTCCGGGTCCTCCTCGGGCGTGGGGGCCAGCTTCGCCACGATGGCCTGCTTGAAGCCGGCGGCCTCGAAGGCGGGCTGCCAGGCCTCCACGCCCTTCTTCACGTAGGGCACCCAGGTCGCCGGGGTGGCGCGGTCGATGTAGAAGGTGATGGGCTTCACCGGCTCGCTGAGCGCCGCTGAGGGATCCTTCTTCTCCAGCCGCCAGCGCGTGATGTAGGTGCGCTGGGTGGCCCCGTGGTCCGGGCGCCCGTAGTCCGTGTTGCGCACGCTGAAGAAGCCCAGGCGCTCATCGAAGACCCGGGGCAGCATGGGCTTTTCCGGCAGCTGCACAAAGGAGTAGAACATCGTCACGGAGCCGCTGGTGCCGGGCCGCAGGCCGGGGGTGCCGAAGGGGCTGGAGCTGGCGGAGGTCGGGCCGGTGCTGAAGGGCGCGCTGTAGGTCTGCACGGCCTCGATGTTGAGGTTGGCGGGGAAGGCCTTGACCTTGTCCAGGTAGCTGCGGGAGGCATCGAAGGACTGGGCGCCCAGCAGCTGGCGGGCGCTGAACTCCGGCACCTCCGTGGTGAACAGCCGGGTCACCTCGATGACCGGGGCCCCGTCCTTGGCGAAGGCCTCCACCGGGAAGCTCATGAGGATGGTGTCCCGGGTCGACGCGGCCACGGCCTTGGCCACGGGCTTGGAGGGATCCGCCACCAGGGCATGGGACACCTCCTGCAGGAGGACGCGGTTCTCCTTTAGGGCCCAGCGGATGACCGTGTGGCTCAGCTCCCGGCCCGCGTGGTCGATGTTCGCGGGGGTCTGGTTGGCGGAGACCACCAGCAGCAGCTCCTGGTCCAGGCGGCTCTTGGGCAGCTCGAAGTAGGTCTTGCCCTTCACCTGGTGGACCTTGATGAAGCCATCCTGGGACTTGGCCTCGGCGGTGATGACCTTGTCGTAGGGCTTGGGCTCACTGGCGTCAGGGGTCGCGGCGGGCGCGCCGTTGGGGCGGGCGCCAGCGGCCGGCGCGCCGGTCGGGGGCGTCTGCTGGGGCGCGCGCTGGGCCGACAGGAAGCTGGCGGCGAGGGCCAAGGTGAGGCTGGTGAGGCGGCAGGAGGTCACGGCAGGCTCCGGATGGATTTTGGACCCTCCATGAGAGCATGGCTGCATCGCAAGATGAGGGTTCTTTTTCACCCCAATCCGTCCATCCTGATGGGGGGGTGACCCGTGCCAATGGATGCCGCGACCCGGAAAGCCTGGCTGGAGCGGTACCGCTCCGGCCCCGTGCTGCTGCGACAGGCCTGGGCGGAGGTGCCCCGGGAAGCCCGGACCTGGCGGCCGGAGGCCACAGCCTGGAGCGCCTTGGAGGTGGTGGCCCACTGTGCCGACTCGGAGACCTATGCGGCCATCCGCATCCGCCTCCTGCTGGCGGAGCCCGAGCCCCTGATCGTGGGATACGACGAGAACGTCTGGGCGCGCTGCTTCGACTACCAGGGCGCTGACGCAGAGTCCTCCCTCCAACTGGTGGAGCTGGTGCGGGGCCACACAGGGGCCACGCTCAGCCGCCTGCCGGATGCGGCCTGGGGGCGCAAGGGACGGCATACCCAGAGCGGTCCCTACGGTACCGACGACTGGCTGCGCAGCTATGGCGAGCACCTGGAGATCCACGCCCGGCAACTCCGGAGGAACCTGGATGCCTGGCAGCGCCGAACCCTCTGAAACCCCGGAGCACCCATGACCCTGGCCTGCACCGTCCTCGGTACGCCACATGTACATTGACCTGGACCTGGACGCCTACCTCCGGCGCATCGGGCTTGGCCACCGGCCTGCCGCCGACCTGGCGGGCCTCCGCACCCTCCACTTGGCTCACGCCAGCTCGATCCCCTTCGAGAACATCGATATCCTGCTGGGCCTGCCGATCCGCCTGGATCTGGCCGCGCTGCAGGAGAAGCTGGTGGCGCGGCGGCGCGGCGGCTACTGCTTCGAGCAGAACACCCTGTTCCAGGCCGTGCTGGCGGCCCTCGGCTTCGAGGTCCTGGCCTGCGAGGCGCGGGTCCGGCTCGGTGTGACCGGGGTCCTGCCGCGGACCCACATGCTCCTGCTGGTGCAGGTGGAGGGCGCCCCCTGGCTCTGCGACGTGGGCTTCGGGCTCGAAGGCCTGCTGCATCCCGTGGCCCTGGACGGGGAAGCGCAGGCCCAGTTCCAGAATGCCTACCGGGTCATGTCGGCCGAGGGGCTGAGGGTGCTGCAGTCCTTCCAGCAGGGGGCCTGGGTGGACCTCTATGCCTTCGTGCCGGAGGCGCGGCTCCCGATCGATTTCGAGGTCGGCAACCACTACACCAGCACCCACCCGGACTCCCGCTTCCGCAGGAACCTCATCGTCCAGCTGCCGGGTCCCGAGGTCCGGCGTCTCCTGCGCAACCAGGCCTTCGCCGAGCTGCGTGGGGAGGAGGTCACGGGCCGGGAGGTGCCCCCGGAAGAGGTGGTGCCGCTCCTGCGCGAGGCCTTCGGGCTGGAGTTACCCGCCGAGCCTCTGCTGGCCTGGCTCCTCCATGGCCACGGCAGCCCACCCTGACCGGCTCCGAATTCGGTGGGGGGAAAGCTCCTTCTCTTGCCAACATGGACGGGGGTGTCGCCATGCAGGCCGCTGTCAGACTCGGGGTGCTCGCGCTGCTGCTCGGGCTGGGGCTGCAGCTCCGGGCCGGGGAGGTGAGCGTCTCCGTCGCGGCCAGCCTCCGCGAAACGCTCACGGAGCTCTGCGACAGCTATGCCAAGGCCCATCCCGGCGTGGTCTTCGTGAAGACCTTCGCGGGCTCGGGGACCATGGCCAGGCAGCTGGAGGCCGGCGCGCCCGCCGACCTCTTCATCTCCGCCGACCTCGCCTGGATGGACTACCTCAAGGAGCGCAAGCTCGTGGAGCCGTCCAGCATCGCCACCTTCGCCTACAACACACTGGTGTTCGTCGGCGCGCCGGGCCGGGCGGCCGCGCTGCCGGACCTGGTGAAGCTCGAGAAGATCGGCATCGGCAGCCCCCGCAGCGTGCCCGCTGGGGAGTACGCCCTGGAGGCGCTCCGCCAGGCGGGGCTGGACCGGCTGCTGGAGAAGAAGCTGGTCCAGGCGAAGGACGTCCGGGAGTGCCTGATGTACGCGGAGCGGGGCGAGGTGGACGGCTCCTTCGTCTATGCCACCGATGCCCTGCAGGCGACCAAGGCCAGGCTGCTGTTCACGGTTCCGCAGAACCTCTACTCCAGGGTGGTCTACCCCATGGCGCTGACCCCCGCCGGGTCCCGGAAGCCGGAAGCCGTGGCATTCTTCAGTCTGCTCCGCACACCCGAGGCCAGGGCGGTCCTGGCGAAGCACGGGTTCTCTCTTCCCTAGGTCCGCATGCCTGTCTTCACCGCGGCCGAATACTCGGCCATCCTGCTCTCCCTCAAGGTGTCCGCCGCCGCCACCCTGCTCTCGCTCCCCTTCGGCTTCCTGGCGGGCTACCTCCTGTCCTTCGGCCGGTTCCGGGGCCGGCTCGCGCTGGACGTCCTGGTCAACCTGCCCCTGACCCTGCCGCCGGTCGTGATCGGCTACCTGCTGCTGATCCTCCTGGGGCGGCACGGCTGGCTGGGCCGGACCCTGGAGTCGGTGGGCCTCCCGCTGATCTTCACCTGGCGGGCGGCGGTCATCGCCACGTCGGTGGTGGGCTTTCCCCTCATGGTGCGGGCCATCCGGGTGGGCATGGAGGGCATCGACCCGCACCTGCTCCAGGCCTCCCGCGCCCTCGGCGCCGGGCGCATCGACAGCCTGCTCACGGTGGTCCTGCCGCTCTCGGCCCGGGGCCTCACCGCGGGGGCGCTCCTCATGTTCGCCCGGGGGCTGGGTGAGTTCGGGGCCACGATCATCGTGGCCGGGAACATCCCGGGGGTGACCCAGACCATTCCCCTGGCCATCTACGACTATGCGGCCTCGCCGGGCGGGGATCGCATGGCTCTGGGCCTGTGCGCCGTGTCCGTGGTCCTTTCGGTGGTGGTGCTGCTCTTCCATGAACACCTGAGCCGTCGCATGGCGAAGCGGGACTGACATGGACCTTCGGCTTCGGGCGCGCAAGCAATTCGGTGCTTTCTCGCTGGATGTGGACCTGGCGATCCAGGGGGACGAGTGCGGCATCTTCGGGCCGTCCGGCAGCGGGAAGTCCACCCTGGTCAGCCTGCTCTCCGGGCTGCTGACGCCGGACCAGGGCCGCATCAACCTGGATGGTGACGCGCTGTTCGACAGCGAGCGGGGCACCGATGTGCTGCCCGAGCGCCGCCGCATCGGCATCGTCTTCCAGCATCCCAACCTGTTTCCCCACCTCAGCGTGCGGGGGAACCTGCTCTACGGCCTGAAGCGCTGCGCGCCCGAGCATCGGCGCATCGAGCTGGACAGCCTGGTCCGCGTGCTGCAGCTCGAGCCGCTGCTGGACCGGGGCGTGAACCACCTCTCCGGGGGCGAGAAGCAGCGGGTGGCCATCGGCCGGGCCGTGCTCTCGAACCCCCGCCTGCTGCTGCTGGACGAACCCCTCTCGGCCCTGGACGATCACCTGCGCTTCCAGATCATCAGCCACCTGAAGGCGGTGTGCCGGGAGTTCCGCCTCCCCTTCCTGTTCATCTCGCACTCCATGCTGGAGATGCGCCTCATGACCGACCAGGTCATCGCCCTGGCCGGCGGCCGGGTGGTCGCTCAGACGACCACGGAGCACCTGGCCCGGGAGCGCATGGGCCTGAGTCCGGTGGGCTACATCAACCTCCTCCGCCTCGAGGACCTGCGGACCGAGGGTGGAGCCTCGGTCTACCGCTGGGAGGGTGGGTCCCTGGTGCTGCCGCTGGGTGGGCGGGAGACCTCCGGCGGGCTCTTCGAGCTCTCCTCGAAGGACATCATCCTGTTCAAGCGCCATCCGGAGGCCATCAGCGCCCGCAACCTCCTGGAGTGCACCGTGGTCTCCCTGTTCGAGAGCGGCGGCCGAATGGGCGTGGAGCTGGCGGTCGGCCAGGGCCGGCTCATCGCCGAGATCGTCCCCGCCGCGGCCCTGGACCTCGAGATCGTTCCCGGCAGCACCCTCTTCGCCGCCATCAAGGCCTCCGCCTTCCGGCGGCTGGCGGTCCCGGAGCCCGGAGAGGCCCGGCCGGAAACTGAGCCCGCCGGCTGAGCCTCCCGGCCGCAGTGCGGGTTGTGGAATCATGGAGGCATGTCCAAGGCCCCCTCCACCAACGCCACTCGGCTCCTGAAGCAGGCTGGGGTGGCCTACACCGAGCACCTCTACCGCTACGAGGAGCACGGGGGCACGGCGGTCAGCGCCCGGGAGCTGGGGGTGGCCGAACACGCCGTGATCAAGACCCTGGTCATGGAGGACGAGAAGGGGGCGCCCCTGATCATCCTCATGCACGGCGACCGCGAGGTCAGCACCCGGGAGCTGGCCCGCCAGATTGGCGCGAAAGCCGTCCAGCCCTGCAAGCCCGAGGTGGCCAACCGGCACAGCGGCTACCTGGTGGGCGGCACCAGTCCCCTGGGCACCCGGAAGCCCCTGCCCGTGTATGCCGAAGCCAGCATCTTCGACCTGGACCGCATCTACCTCAACGGCGGCAGCCGGGGCTTCCTGGTGGGCCTGGCCCCCGGGGACCTCGAGCGGATCCTGGCCCTCCGTCGCGTGCAGGTGGCGGTACCAGTGAGCGCCTCTTAGGCGGGCCCATCCCGGTCGTAGGCGCGCTGCAGCCAGGCCTGAACGTGGGCCACGGAAGGGTGAAGGTCATACCTGACTAACGAGTCGTAATTGGTGGGCATAGACAGGTTCCGGCAGGGGTTGGGACGGTGGAGGGGCAGCATTTTTCGCTGAAGCCGGCGGCTTCCCATGCTACCTTCCCTCTCAACCAGCCAGATACCATTCCACCCCCTTTCCGGAGCCCTCTCATGAGCGACGTGGAAATCAGCCTTACCCAAAAAGCCACCATCGATGCGCTGCAGAAAGGTGAGCAGCCCATCCCCATGCGGGGTTGGCTGGCCAAGCAGGCGGCCATCAACTACGAGGTGGAGTGCGCCCTGGCCACGGAGGATCCGGCTTCGTTCTGGGCTGAGAAGGCCCGGGCCCTGGACTGGGCCGAGCCCTGGACGGAGGTCCTCCAGTTCAACGCTCCCAACCACGCCTGGTTCGTGGGCGGCAAGCTGAACGCCACGGTCAACTGCATCGACCGCCACGTGCACAGCGACCGCCGCAACAAGGCCGCCCTGCTGTGGGTGGGCGAGGATGGTGATGAGCGCTCCTACACCTACAACCGCCTCTACCGGGAGATGAACCGCTTCGCCAACACCCTCAAGCGCCTGGGTGTGAAGAAGGGCGACCGCGTGATCCTCTACATGCCCCTCACGCCCGAGGGCATCATCTCCATGCTGGCCTGCGCCCGCATCGGCGCCATCCACAGCGTGGTCTACGCGGGCATGGGCGCCCTGGCCCTGCGCACCCGCATCGAGGACGCCGGCGCCAAGGTGGTCGTCTGCTCGGACTTCACCTACCGCCGCGGGAAGTCCATCGCCCTCAAGCCCATCGTGGACGAGGCCGTGCGCGACCTGACCTCGGTGGATCACGTGATCGTCCACCGCCGCGGCTCCCGCCCCGGTGACGATCCGGTCACCTTCGCCAGCGAGCGCGAGAAGGACTTCTACGACATCCAGCGGGGCCGCGAGATCCACTGCGATCCCGAGATGGTGGACGCCGAGCACCCGCTGTTCATCCTCTACACCAGCGGCACCACCGGCAAGCCCAAGGGGGTGGTCCACACCACCGGCGGCTACCTGGTGGGCGTGAACTACCTGAGCAAGGCCTTCTACCAGATCCAGGAGCGCGACATCTACTGGAGCACTTCGGACATCGGCTGGGTGGTGGGCCACAGCTTCATCGTCTACGGGCCGCTCAGCATCGGCGCCACCGTGCTCTGCCGCGAGGGCGCGCCGGACTACCCGAGCCCCGAGGTCACCTGGGAGATCTGCGAGCGCTTCGGCGTCAACGTCATGTTCACGGCTCCCACCGCTGTGCGCATGTGGATGAGCCACGGGTCCGAGGCGCCGGGCAAGTACGACCTCACCAAGCTGCGGCTGATGGCCTGCGCCGGGGAGCCCCTGAACCCCGAGGCCCACCGCTGGGCCCAGCAGCATCTCGTCGGGCAGGGCAACGGCCAGGTGGTGGACAACTGGTGGCAGACGGAGATCGCGGGCCCGGTGATCGGGACCATGCCGACCTTCGAGGCCCGCCCGGGCAAGGCCGGCAAGCCCATGCCCGGCGCCCAGATGGCTGTGGTCAACCATGACGGCAGCCCGGTTCCCAACGGCCAGGGCGGCCTGCTGGTCATCAAGTTCCCGCTGCCCTACATGCTGCGGACGGTGTGGAACGACCACAAGCGCTACGAGGAATACTGGAAGGAGATCCCCGGCTACTACACCGTCGGGGACGTGGCCGTGAAGGACTCGGATGGCTACTTCGCCGTGCTCGGCCGCTCGGACGATGTGCTGAACGTGGCGGGTCACCGCATCGGCACGGCCGATGTGGAAGGCTCCCTCATCCGTCACCCCGCCGTGGCCGAGAGCGCCGTCGTCGGTCTGCCCGATGCCATCAAGGGCGAACGCATCATGGCCTTCGTGGTGGTCAGGGCGGGGGTCTCCACGGGCCCCGGCCTCATCGCCAGCCTCAAGGACCACGTCCGGGAGGACCTGGGCGGCATCGCCATGCCGAGCGAGATCGAGATCTGCCCCGCGCTGCCGAAGACCCGCTCCGGCAAGATCCTCCGCCGGGCCCTCAAGGCCCAGGCCCTGGGCCAGGATCCGGGGGACCTGAGCACCCTCGCGGACTAATGTTCTCCGGGGGTTCCGCGCTGCGCGCCTCCAGGTATTGCCACGCCTCGCGTGGCTCCCACTCGCCCTTCGGGCTTGCGGACCTGGAGCCTCCCCCCGGACCCCCGCGGAGAAGCCCGGCGCAGCCGGGCTTCTCCTTTTCCTCGCCGAACAGAGGGCGCACCCCCACCCCACGCCCCCGCTACCATCAGGGATGCCGCGCCGTCGCCTGCTGGTCCTCATCCTCCTCGGATTTGCCTCCGGGCTGCCGCTCTACCTGACGGGCTCGACGCTGAAGGCCTGGATGACCGACGAGGGCCTCAGCCTGGGCACCATCGGTCTCTTCAGCTTCGTGACGCTGCCCTACAGCCTGAAGGTCTTCTGGGCGCCCCTGCTGGACCGCTACGCCCTGCCGGGCCTGGGCCGCCGGCGCGGCTGGATGGCCCTCATGCAGCTGGGCATGGCGGCGGCCCTGGCGTTTCTGGCCGCGGGGCAGCCGCGCCTGGACCTCTCACGGGTGGTCCTCCTGGCCCTGGCCGTGGCCTTCACCAGCGCCACCTTCGACATCGCCGTGGACGCCTGGCGGGCCGAGGCCCTGGACCAGAAGCACCTGGGGCTCGGCAACAGCATCCACATCGCCGCCTATCGCGTGGCCATGCTGGTGAGCGGCGGGCTGGCCCTGATCCTCGCCCAGGCCCTGGGCTGGCGCGCCACCTACCTGGCCATGGCCGGACTCACCCTCCTCGGGACCCTTGGCACCTGGCTCGCCGTGAACACCGATACCGTGGCCTCGGCGCCCCGGACGCTGCAGGAGGCCATTGTCGGGCCTCTGCGGGACCTGCTGCGGCGGCCGGGGATCGCCTACCTGCTGGCCTTCGCCGTGTTCTACAAGCTGGGGGACTGGCTGGCGGAGTCCATGACCATGCCCTTCCTGCTCCGGGGCATGGGCTTCTCCAAGATGCAGGTCGGCACCGTGCAGAAGACCACGGCCATGCTGGCCATCATCGGCGGCGGCCTGCTGGGGGGCTGGATGCTTACCCGCATAAGCCTGCGCCGGGCCCTCTGGCTCTGCGGGTTCCTCCAGGCGGGCAGCATCCTGGGCTTCTGGGTGATCTCGCTGCTGGGGCGCCACCTGCCCCTGCTGGTGGCGGCCAACACCCTGGAGAACCTGGCCTACGGCATGGGCGGCAGCGCCTTCGCGGCCCTGCTCATGGGCAGCTGCAACCGGTCCTACACCGGCACCCAGTACGCCCTGTTCAGCGCCCTGATGGCCCTCCCCCGCAGCCTCTTCGCGGGGCTCACCGGCTTCATGGCCGACACCTACGGCTGGAAGCTCTACTTCCCCGTCTGCGCCGCCGCCGCGATCCCGGGGCTGCTCCTGCTGCTGCTCTGGGACCGCTGGGGGCTTCCGGACGTGCCGGAGTCGTGACACTGTCCTACCTCGGGGGTTCTATGTTCCATGCCTTGCTCTGCCTCTCCGCCTTCACGCTGGCGGCCCAGGGGCCGCCGCCCGCGCCTCTGCCCTTGCCGGCGCCCAGCGGCCAGGCCAGCCCGAGCCCCCTGAAGGAGCTGGTCCGCGCCGAGCTCAGCGCCGCCGAGGCGGGGACGCCCGAGGCGCTCACGGCCTCGCTCTATGCCTTCATCTCCGGACCCAAGGACCAGAAGCGGGACCTCGAGAAGATTCGCAGCCTCTTCCACCTCCAGGCCCGGATTCTGGTGGCTGCCCGGCATCCCGAGAAGGGTCCCTTTCTCCGGGCCATGGAGCTGGAGGCCTTTCTCGGCTTCGCCATCCCCCAGTGGGAGAAGGGCTTCTTCGAGAAGGGTACGGTCGGCTCCGTCCAGAGATTCGAGGGCCTCGCCCAGGTGTGGTCTCCCTATGAGATCCGACTCAGCGCGGAGGGGCCCGCGATGTACACCGGGGTCAACGCCCTGCAGTGCGCCTGGGATGGCAAGCGCTGGTGGATCACCCACCTCGAGTTCCAGAGCGCTCCCACCGCGGCCCTGCTGGGCGACGCCAGGAAGTAGCCCTGGTCTGCGCCTACTTCCCCATGGGGCGGCTGGCCTGGCGCCAGGCCCGCATGCCGCCCTTCAGGATGTAGACCCAGGAGAAACCGCGGGCCGAGAGCAGGTCGAAGGCCTGATGGGAGAGGCGGTCATCCTCGTCCACCAGGACGATGGCCCGCCGGGCGGTGGGGTCCGGCTTGGCGAAGCGGGTGGCCAGCTCCCCGAAGGGGACGTGCAGGCAGCCCCGGATGTGGCCGGTGGCGAAGCTCTCGTTGTCCCGCAGATCCACCACCAGGGCGCCCGCCCCGGTCAGCATGGCCTCCAGCTGGAGCGGCCCCAGCACCGGCCGGCCCTTGGCCCGACGCCAGGAGCCGATGCGCGGTGCCGCCAGGATGAGCAGGAGGCCCAGACAGAAGACCGCGAACAGCAGACCCGGCAGGAAGGGATAGGCCTTCCACCATGCTTCCAGGTCGGTCGGGAGCGTCAGGCTGGCAAGCATGGGAGCCCTCCTGGGGGCTCCAGCAGCCACCCTGTGGCAGAGCGCCCGGGGGGATGATGCATCCAGGTCAGGCCTGGGGCAAGCCCAGGGCGGCGGCGAGTTGCTGGAAGGCTTCCGGAAGGGGGGCCACGGCGTTGATCCGGGCCCCGGTGCCGGGGTGGTCCACGGACAGCTTCCAGGCGTGCAGGGCCGGGTGTGGCAGCAGGAGGGGCTGGCTCTCCGTGTCCTGCCAGCGGCCCGGCCCGCCGTAGAGCGAGTCCCCCATGATCGGGGCCCTCAAGTGGGCCAGGTGGACGCGGATCTGGTGGGTGCGGCCCGTGAGCAGCTCGCACTCCACCAGGGCGATGCTGGAGGTGCGGGCCAGCACCCGGATCCGGGTCTGGGCCGAGCGGCCGCCCGCGGCCACCACCATGCGGAGGCGGTCGTGCTTGTGGCGGGCGATGGGCTCGTCGATGAGCAGGCTGCCCAGCTGGGGCAGGCGCGGGGAATGGCGCACCAGGGCCAGGTAGCGCTTCTCCACGGTCCGGGCCTTGAACTGCTCCTGGATGGCCCGCTGGGCATCGAGCGTCTTGGCGAGGCAGAGGCAGCCGGTGGTGTAGCGGTCCAGGCGGTGGACCAGGCCCGGCCAGCCCGAAGCCAGCTCTTCGGCATCTTCCGAGGGCTCGGCGAGGGGAGCCACCTCCACGGGGACCTGGAGGCGGTGGAGGAGGGCATTCACAACCGTGCCCCCGGCATGGCCCGGTCCGGGATGCACGACCATGCCCGAGGGCTTGTTCACGATCCAGAGCTGGGCGTCTTCGTAGAGGGTGGGCAGGTCGATGGCCTCCGGCTCAAGGTGGGCGGCCGGCACGACCTGCACCGGCAGCTCCGTGTCCACCTGGTCCCCCGGCCGCAGGCGCACGCCACCCTTGGACACGGACTGGCCGTTCACCTGGACGCCGCCCGAGCGGATGTGGGTGTCCCAGCGAGCCCGGGGCACCTCGGGGAAGTGGTCCGCCAGGAAGCGGTCAAGGCGGGGGGCGCCCTCGTCGGCGCGGAGCTGGATCATTTGGTTTCCTTGGAATGGCTCCAGGCGAGCCAGAGGCCCAGGCCCAGGAGGGCGAAGGCGAGGCCGGTGAGGCGGCCCGTGCTGAGCCAGGCCCAGCCCAGCCAGCCGGTGCCGCGGTCCACGTCCCCGCGCCAGGTCTCGGTGACGACCCGGCCAACGCCTTCGACCATGAAGTAGAGGGCGAAGATCTGGCCCCGGAAGGTCCGCTTGGGGCGGGCCAGCAGCAGGATGGCCATGACCAGGAGGTTGGCCAGGCTGTTGTAGAGCTGGACCGGATGCAGGGGGATGCCCAGGGGCGTGCCGCTGAAGGCCCGGGCCAGGGGATCCGTGAAGGTGGCGGCCCAGGGCGCGTGGCTCTCGGTGCCGTAGCAGCAGCCGGCGGAGAAGCACCCCAGCCGGCCGATGGCCTGGCCCAGCGCCACGCCGGGCACCAGGGCGTCACCGGTGATGCGCAGCGGCAGGCCCTGGCCCTTCCGGAGCTTCCAGAAGAACACCACCGTGGCGGCGATGATGCCGCCGTGGATGGCCCCGCCCGCCCGCAGGGTGCCCAGGGAGAAGACTTCGCGCGCCGGCACCCCGCTGATGAGGTCCACGGCGACCATGAGCAGCTTCGAGCCCAGGAGGGCGGAGATGAGCATGGCGATGGCCAGATCCGTGATCGCGGCGGGCGACAGCCCGTCCAGGAGGCCCTGCCGCTTCGCCAGGGCCGTCCCCGCGAAGAAGGCCACGGCCAGCAGGAGGCCGTAGGTGCCCAGGGGGAAGGAGCCGAACTCAATGAGAACAGGATGCATACCGGAGACTCTAAAAGGCAGATGATGGGAAGACTGGAAACTGAGGGCCGTACCTTGAAGACTGGAAACTGAAACAGGAGCACCCATGTCCCGGACCCCGACGACCCTGACCGCGCAGGATCTGGCCGAGCGCTTGGGTGGCGCCCTGGAGCATTGTCCCCTGGATCGCCTCATTTCCGAAGTAAAGCCGCTGGAAGAGGCGGGTGCCGGCTCCATCTCCTTCCTCGCCAACCCGAAATATGCCGCCCAGGCGCATGAGAGTGTCGCGGGCCTGATCCTCGCTGCGCCCGGCGCCGACCTGGGTGACCGCCCCGTGCTGCGCCTGGCCCATCCCTACTGGGCCTTCGCGCAGGCCATCGGCTGGCTGCACCCGGAGCCGGCCCCCGAGTGGGGCGACCGTCCGGTCCACCCCACGGCGGTCCTGGCCGAAGGGTGCCGCGTCGCACCGGGTGCCACCGTCGGCGCCCGGACGCTGCTGGGTCGGGGCTGCGTGCTGCACCCGGGCGTCCACGTGGGCGACGACTGCGTGCTGGGCGAAGGCTGCGAGCTGTTCTCCGGGGCCGTGCTCTACCGGCGGACCCGGCTGGGCGCCCGGGTGGCGATCCACGCCAACTCCGTGGTGGGGAGCGACGGCTACGGCTACGTGCTGGTCGAGGGCCGCCACCGGAAGATCCCCCAGGTGGGCTGGGTGGAGGTGGGCGACGACGTCGAGATCGGCGCCTGCGTCTGCATCGACCGGGGGGTCCTGGGACCCACCCGGATCGGCTCCGGCACCAAGATCGACAACCAGGTGCAGGTGGCCCACAACGTCCAGGTGGGGAGCCACTGCCTGCTGGTGGCCCAGTGCGGCATCAGCGGTTCCACGAAGCTGGGCGACTACGTGACCCTGGCCGGCAAGGCTGGCGTCGTGGGCCACATCCAGATCGGCAGCCGCAGCGTCGTGGGGGGCAACAGCGTGGTGGCCAAGAGCCTGCCTGAGGGGAGCTTCGTCACGGGCTTCCCGGCCCGGCCCCACCGGGAATGGACCGAGTCCCAGGCGGCCCTGAACCGGCTGCCCCGGCTGCTCAGGCAGCTGCGGAAGGGCTGATCACTCGCCGAGACAGGCCCGGATCTTCTGGATCAGGTCCCCGGGCCCGTAGGGCTTCTGGAGGAACTGGATCGGGCCATAGCGCTGCAGATTGCCCGCGATGTCGCTGCTGCTGTACCCGCTGGAGAGCAGCACGGGCACCGCGGCGCCAGGCCCACCGCCCTGCCGGAGCTCCGCCAGCACCTCATCTCCGCCCAGCACCGGCATGGTGAGGTCCAGGACGACGGCGCGGAGCCGGCCCGCCTGGGCGCGGAAGGCCTCCAGGCCCGCCCGGCCATCCTCAGCGGTCTGGACCCGGAAGCCACACCCTTCCAGGGTCAGGGTGGCGACACTCCGGACCGCCTCCTCGTCATCCACCACGAGGATGTCACCGTAGCTGAAGTAGGTCTCCAGGGGGCTGTCCGCCCAGGGCTCCGCGGCGACGACCTGCTCCGAGCGGGGGAAGAGCAGGCGGAAGGAGGTCCCCTCGCCTGGCTGGCTGAGGACCTGCACGGCGCCGTGGTGTCCGCGCATGATGCCCAGCACCGCCGCGAGGCCGAGCCCCCGGCCGGTGAACTTGGTGGTGAAGAAGGGATCGAAGATCCGCTGCAGGGTCTCGGGGTCCATGCCTGTTCCGGTGTCGGCCACCTCGAGGTAGACCGAGATCCCGTCCGGCGGCGTGCCCGCGAGGCACTGCGTCAGGGCCCCGGTCTCGACGGTGCCGGTGGAGACCGTGATCTTCCCGGAGCGCTCGCCCAGGGCATCCGAGGCGTTGGTGATGAGGTTCATGATCACTTGCCGGATCTGGGTGGCATCCCCCTCGATGAGGGGCAGGTCATGGGCGAAGCGCTTCTCCAGCACGGCCTTCTTGGAGATGACCGTCTCCAGCAGGCTCTCCATCTCGTCCACCAGGTGTGAGAGCGAGAGCGGCTCCACATGGAACTTGCCCCGCCCGGAGTAGGCCAGCAGCTGGTTGGTGAGCTCCGCCGCCCGGGCCGCGGCCATCTCGATCTGGTTGAGGCGACGCTGCATGGCAGGCTGCAGGTCGGGGTCCATCAGGGCCAGCCCCGCGTGGCCCATGATGCCCATGAGCAGGTTGTTGAAGTCGTGGGCGATGCCGCCGGCCAGCACCCCGAGGCTCTCCAGCTTCTGCGCCTGCTGCACCTTGGCTTCCATGTTCTGGCGATCCTGCTCGGCCTGGCGCCGCTCGGTCACGTCCCGGGCGTTCACCACGATGCCGTGGACCCCCGGCACCTCCAGGGCATTGTGCGAGACGGCCTCCATCAGCCGGGTGCCGCCGTCCTTGTGCAGGACCCGGACCACCAGCGTCAGGGAAGCCCCGGGCGTCCGGCACAGCTCCTGGAAGGCCTGCAGAAAATCCGCCATGTCGTCGGGGTGGATCAGGTCGGCCGCCGAGGTGCCCAGCCGCTCCCCGGGAGCGTAGCCCAGGATCCTGCCCGCGGCGGGGCTGCTGTAGACCACCAGACCGGAGCGGTCCAGGATCACGACCAGATCCAGGGCGTGCTCGATGATGGCCCGCAGCCGGGACTCGCTGGCCTTGAGCTCCTGCTCCATGCGGTGCCGGTAGAAGGCCATCTCCAGCGTGGAGTGCAGGGTGCGCTCGTCGAAGGGCTTGAGCAGGTAGCCGTAGGGGCCGCTCTCCTTCGCCCGGGCCAGGGTCCCCTCGTCGGCGAAGGCCGTGAGGAACACCACGGGGATGCCCAGGCTCTGCAGGTGCCGCGCCGTCTCGATGCCGTCCATCCCCGCGCCCAGGGAGATGTCCATGAGCACGAGGTCCGGAGCCTGGCGGGCGGTGGCCGCCAGGGCCTCCTCGCCCGTGGCGGCCAGGGCCACCAGGTCGTAGCCCAGCTCCTGGAGATGCAGCTTCAGATCCATCGCCACGATGGCCTCGTCTTCCACGATGAGGATCCGGGATGGGTTCATGGCTGGCGCCGGGCGGGTGGGAAGCTGAGGAGGAAGGAGGCACCCCTGCGCCGCTCCAGCTCCAGGACCCCATTCAGCTGATCGGTCAGGGCCTGGACCAGCTGGAATCCCAGCCCGCCCCGGTTCAGCTCCACCGCCGGGGGCAGCCCCACGCCCGAGTCGGCCACCCGGAGCGTGACCCATCCCCGGTGGTCCTGGTTGATCTCGATGTCGAGGCTCCCCCCTTCGCCGGGGGGGAAGGCGTGCTGGAGGGCGTTGGCCACGAGCTCGTTCAGGATCAGGCCCAGGGGCACCGGGGCGTCCGGACCGATGTCCACGTCCGCCACCTGCACCTGCAGGTCGATGAGGGTGGGCACGCTGGCGTAGCTGCGGACCAGCCGCTCCGCGAGGGTCCGCACATAGGCTGGCAGGTCCAGCTGGGAGTAGTCGGGGGCGTGCTTGAGCTTCTGGTGGATGAGGGCGATGGCCTGGATGCGCTCCTGGGCTTCCTGGAGGGCCTGCTGCAGGGCCGGATCCGGGGAGGTCGAGGCCTGCAGGCGCAGCAGGCTGGAGACCACCTGGAGGTTGTTCTTGACCCGGTGGTGGATCTCGCGGAGGAGCAGGTCCTTCTGGGCGAGGGAGGCCTGGAGTCGGGCTTCCTCTGCCAGCTTCTGGGCATGGATGTCGAAGAGGAACCCGAGCACCCTCCCCTCGGCGGCCCCGGGCTCCAGGCCCCCCGCGACCCGGACCCAGTGGGCGCCTCCCTCCGCGGCCCGCAGGCGCAACTCGAGCTCCGGGGCGCCCTGGGCCTGGCCGAGCTCCTGGAGGAAGCGGGTGAACGCGGCCAGATCCTCGGGGTGGACCACGTCGCCCCAGTAGGGGGTGCGGTGCCACGTCTCCCGGGGCCAGCCGAAGGTGGTCTCGCCGACCCAGCCCAGGTATTCACAGTGGCCGGTGGCCAGGTCCATCTCCCAGGGGACGGCGCCGGTGCAGGCCATGAGCCGGTCCAGGTGCCGCCGGGGGCGGTCCGCCGAGGGACTGGCCAGGGGGTCCGCGGCCGCGGGTTGGCTCATCGCCGGATCGGTCATGCTCAGCCCATGGCCAGGAGGGGCGGGGCCCCTGCCAGGGCGCGGAGATCCGGCGTGTCCGGGGGCAGCGCCAGCAGCTGGAGGTCCACGGGTCGGCCGAGCTCGGCCAGTCCCGCCTCCAGCTCCTCGCGGAGCGGGGCCAGCTGCCCGGGATCCCGGAGCCAGAGGCGCACCCGCAGGCCGGCACTCCGCTGCTCGAGGCCCAGGCGCACCTCCCCCAGGACGCTGAAGGGGACGCTCAGGAACACCCGGTGCGCGGGGTCCGTGGTCCTCCCCGGGCCGGGGGGCTCGTCCTCGATCCAGAGCCGCATGGGCTCCGCGTTCCCGGTCCAGGGCAGGGGAATCTCGAACAGCCCGGTGCCCTCCCGGGCCTGGAGCTGGTGAAAGGCGGCTTCGGCGGGGGATGCGGCCGGGTTCGCCAGGGTCTTCATGGCCTCCTTCATCCAGGTGAACCAGCTCTCGGGCTGCTCCGCGATGGCCCCACCAGCCTGGAGCAGGCTGCGGAGCAGGGCCGCCAGGGGGGCCTGCTCCGGGCCGGCCTGGGTCCGCGCCAGCAGCTGGGCCGCCTCCCCGAAGACCAGTGGCGCCAGCACCGCCGGGGCGGCAGGTGGCGTGGCCCGCACCACCTGGAGGCGGATGCCCGCCCCTTCCGGCAGGGGCAGAGCCTTCAGGGAGAGGGTGCTGCCCGGCGGGAAGGGCAGGGTGCCCTGGACCTGGACCTGCTCACCGTCCGCCAGGCGCAGGAGCAGTCCCTCGGGCAGGGTGGCCTCCAGGGTGGCCTCCAGGGTCTGGCCGCCGAGCGCGGAGGTGAGGACGGAAGCCAGGGCCGGTGCGGCGGGCACGGCCGCCTCCGGGATCCTCAGGGATCCCAGCAGGGTGGGCGTCAGTGCCAGGTTGTCCATGAGCGCAGCCCCAAGGAACAGAAGGAAGGACCCTAGATCCTGAAGTGCCGGCGGAGGTGGCCCGGGATCTCGCCGAGGGGGGCCACGACATCCACGCACCCCCGCTCCACCGCGGCCCGGGGCATGCCATAGACCACGCAGGACTCCTCCGCCTCGGCCAGGGTGTAGGCGCCGCGGTGCTTCAGCTCCACCATGCCCTTGGCGCCGTCCGCGCCCATGCCGGTGAGGATCCCCGCCAGCACCTGCCCCCGGAAGAGCTCGGCCACACTGAGGAACAGCACATCCACGCTGGGGCGATGCAGGGAGGCCATGGGCTCCGGGTTCAGCTCGATGCAGCCCTTGGGGCCCCGGGGGCCGTAGGTCAGGTGGATGCCGCCCGGGGCGATGTAGACCGTGCCCGCCTTGAGCGGCTCGCCCTGCTCGGCCTCCTTCACGTGGACCTGGCAGAGCCCGTTGAGCCGGTCCGCGAAGGGCTTGGTGAAGCTGCTCGGCATGTGCTGGACGATGAGGCAGGGCACCGGCAGGTTCGCCGGGAGCGTCGGGAGGATGTCCTGGAGGGCCTTGGGACCGCCGGTGGAGCTGCCGATGAGCAGCAGCTCCGCCTGGGGCGAGGAGGCCAGGCTGGTGCCCGTCGGGGGCGCGGCCTTCGGTGCGGCGGCCGGGCGCGGGAAGGCCGGGACCGGGGCGTGGGTGGGGCTGGCCGCTGGGGTGGCGGGCCCTGTGGCATGGGCCCGGTGGTGGAACCGGGGGGTGGTGGCCAGGCGGCGCACCTTCTCCTGCAGGTCGTGCTGGATCTGCAGGATGCTCATGCTGGCGAAGCTGTTCTCCTTGGGGATGAAGTCCAGGGCGCCGATGGAGAGGGCGTCCAGGGTGGACTGGGCCCCTTCCTGGGTGAGGCTCGAGACCATGAGCACCGGCATGGGATGGTCCGCCATGATCTTCTTCAGGCAGGTGAGGCCGTCCATGCGGGGCATCTCGATGTCGAGGGTGACGATGTCGGGCTTGTGCTCCTGGATCTTCTCGAGGGCGTCGATGCCGTCCCGGGCCGTGGCGACCACCCGGAGGTCCGGGGCCTCTTCCAGCATCTTCTGCAGCGACTTCCGCATGAAGGGGCTGTCGTCCACCACCAGGATCCGGATCGTCATGGGACTCCTCTAGGCCTGGAAGGCCAGCTCGACGAAGGCCAGGGCGTGGTCCAGCTCGTCGTCGATGGAGAAGGTGAGCCGCTCCACATCCAGGTCCTTCTGGAGGGCGCCGGCCAGGACCGCCCTGAAGGCCGGGAGCTCATCGAGGGCGACCAGCAGGCGCTCGTCTGCGGGTCCCATGGGGATGCGGGTCCGCACCAGCAGGTCCGACAGGTGGATGAGGTTGGGGAGGAACTCGCCGGGTTGGGGCTCGTGGTGGTCGCGGATCACCTCCACGATGGCCTGGGGGAAGGACCAGTCCGCCGCCAGCAGGGAGCCCGCTTCGGCGTGGTCCATGCCCAGTACTTCCCGCTCGGCGTCCACGAAGAAGGCGCCCGCCTCCACCTTCTGGAGGACCGTGGCGTAGGCCTCGGGATAGCAGGTGTCCAGGGCGATCTTGCCGATGTCGTGGAGCAGGCCCGTCAGGAAGGCGGACTCGGCCTGACCGTGCCGTTTGGCCAGGACGCAGATGCCCTTTGCCGTGAGGCCCACGGCCACGCTGTGCTGCCAGAGCTTCAGGGCGTTCAGGTGCGCGCCGCCCTTCAGCGTGCGCACCACCGCGGCACCGGTGCCGAGGTTGGCCACGGCGTCGAAGCCGAGGCGGCGCACCGCGGTGCGCAGGTCCATGACCGAGCCCTCGCCGCCGTAGAGGGCCGAGTTGGCCAGGCGCAGCAGGGTGGCGGACAGGGAGGGGTCCTTCGACAGGATGCCGAGGATGCGGTCCACGGTGCAGCGCTCGTCCTGCACGGCCTCGCCCAGGGCCACCACCGTCAGCGGCAGGCTCGGCAGGGACCTGGCCTTCAGGCGCGAGGTGAACTGCTCCCGGGTGATCATCTAGAACTCCGCGATCATCGACTTGTCCTGCTCGATGGCGGCCCGGATGTTCTCCTTCATGCCTGCCAGCGCCTCCGGACCCACCTGGAGGATCTCCATGGACTGCCGCGAAGCGCCCTCGAGGTGGTGGGGATCTCCAATGCCGATCTTCTCCTCCAGCGCCATCTCGTTGGCCAGGGCCACGATGGCCGCCAGTTCCAGGTGGGTCTCGGGGGCGTGGATGGGGTCGTGGTGCCAGCGCACCGCCGCCTGCAGGCTCGGGGCCAGGTTCCACTTGCTCACCAGCGCCTCGCCCACCATGGCGTGGTCGAAGCCGAAGGTGTCCAGCTCCAGGTCGAGGCAGACGCCGTTCTCGTTGTAGACCGTGCGCAGCAGGGCGCTGTAGCGCTCGGGAAATTTCACGCCCAGGACCGACTTCCCGATGTCGTGCAGCAGGCCGCCGATGAAGGCCTCTTCCACACGCGGGAAGCGGAGGCTCTTGGCGAAGGCGCGGCTGGCGATGGCCGAGACCAGGGCGTGCTCCCAGATCAGGCGTTCCTGGAGACCCACCGTGCCCCGGTGGTAGAGGTTCTTGGCGGAGCTGGCGATGACCACGCTCTTGATGGTGCTGAAGCCGAGGGTCATGATCGCCTGGGTCAGGGTCGTGACCTCGCGCATCATGCCGAACATGGCCGAGTTGGAGATCTTCAGGATCTGGCTGGTGAGGGCCTGGTCCATGGAGATCACCTTGCGGAGGTCCTCCGCCGTGGCGTCGGGATCGGCGGAGACGCGCAGCACCTGGGAGGCCACCTGCGGAAGGGGCGGCAGGTCTCCGAGGTTCGCAATCAGTTCTTGGGGGGTGATGGGCATGATCCGCTCCTGGCCGCTCAGTCCTTGTCGTGCATCCTGCCTGGCTTCATCGCGACTCCATTGGGTGTTGTCATGGCTCTTAAGTCCGCTTCCGGTAACCCATGGCCTTGCTGAAATGCAGCAGCTCGAAACCGGTGTTGAAGGAGTGGATGCTCTCGCTGTGTCCCACCAGAAGATAAGCCTTGGCATGGAGCTGACTATGAAATTCCTGCAATACCTTGGTCTTCACCGCCTCATCAAAGTAGATCAGCACGTTCCGGCAGAAGATCACGTCGAAGGTGCCGAGCTGTCGATAGGCCCCGTAGTCCACCAGGTTGAAGCTCTTGAGGCTGGTGAACCGCTGGAGCTCGGGCTTGACCTGGAACAGGTCCTTCCCCAGCGGCGTGAAGTGCCGGGTCAGCTGCTCCGGTGTGAGGTTCCGCAGGGTGTAGCTGTTGTAGACCCCGTCCTGGGCCTGGGCCAGCACCTTTTCGCTGATGTCCGTGCCCAGGATCTCCACCGTGAAGCCCCGCAGCACCGTGTCCTTCAGGTCCTGGCAGATCATGGCCAGGGTGTAGGGCTCCTCGCCGCTGGAGCAGGCCGCGGACCAGATCCGCAGCCGCGACTGACCCCGCTCCCGGGCCTGCTTGGCGGCGTCGGGCAGGACGATGTTCTGGAAGGCCTCGATCTGGGGCGGGTTCCGCCAGAAGCTGGTCTCGTTGGTGGTGATCTCCACGAAGAGCCGCTTCAGCTCCGCCGCCCCCTGGCTGCCTTGCAGGAGCGCCAGATAGTCCGCGTAGCTGCGGATCTTGAGGTCGGTGATGCGCTTGCTGAGCCGGTTCTCGAGGAAATACTGCTTCGACTCGCTGAAAAAGATGCCCGACTTGCCATAGATGTAATCCCGGAGACTCCGGAATTCGGGGAGGGTCATCTGTTGCTTGGCCTGGAGTGGGTCCATCGGGTCGTCCTACCCCCGGGATCGGCTCATCCGCGCCAGCCTTGAATTATCGCTCGAGAATGACCACCGCCAGGGCCAGGTCCCCGTCGTGGGAGACGCTCCCATGCAGGCTGCGGATATCCCGCTCCACGAGCAGTTGAGCCAGAGCCCCGATGGCCCAGAGGCGGCCGTTGACGTAGCGCAGCTCCTTCCAGGACCAGCCGTCCAGGCCCGTGCCCAGGGCCTTGCCGAAGGCCTCCCGCAGGGCCCAGCGCCCCGCCAGGCGCTCCGGCAGCCGCTCCCGGTTGCCGCCCAGGAGGTAGGCCAGCTCCTCCGGATGCAGGATCCGCCCCGCGGCTTTTTCTGCCCCAAAGCGTTCCACCATATGCCTCCAGCGCGAGGGAGGACACAGATCCGTTCCGAGACCGACGATCATGGCAGCTCCCGGGCGAACCACTGGTCACAGCCGCCGTGGCCGGTCCGGCCCAGGGGCGCGCAGAGGGACTGGAAGCCCAGCTTCCAGTAGAGCCGGAGGGCCTGGTCCATGCCCGTCAGGGTCTCCAGGTAGCAGGTCCGGTGGCCCAGGTCCCCGGCCACGGCCAGGCACAGGCGCAACAGGGCTTCCCCTGCGCCCTGGCCCCGGGCCTCGGGCAGGAAGTACATCTTCCGCAGCTCGCAGACTCCGGGGTCACCGCCCACCAGGGGGGCCACGCCGGCGCCGCCCACCACCCGGCCGACGGCATCCACCACCACGAAGTAGGTCGCGCCGGGAATCCCATAGGCCTCGGCCATGTGGTCCACCTCGGGGTCGTGGAGCGCGAAGCCCGGGCCGTCGGCGCCGAACTCGGGCATCACGGCGCGGATGACTGCGGCCATGGCCGCGTCGTCCTCGGGGCGGATGGGGCGGAAGGTGAGCATCCCCATAGGGTAGCGCAGCAGGGCGGCTACTCCGGCCAGTGGTGCTTGGGGTAGCGGCGGGAGAGGGCCGGCCGCAGCTCCTTGTAGACCCGCTGCCAGAAGCCGGCGAGGTCGGTGGTCACCTGCAGGGCCCGCATGTTGGGCGCCAGCAGGTGGAGCACCAGGGGCACGGCGCCCCCGGCCACGGTCGGGGTCTTCTTGAGCCCCCAGAACTCCTGGAGGCGGGCGGCGATCCAGGGGGGATCATCCTCGTAGTGGACCTTGGCGGGGCGGCCCTTGGGCAGCTGGATGGTCTCCGGCGCCCAGGCCTCCAGCAGGCGGAGAGTCTCCGCCGGGAACGCCTGACGCAGGGCCCCGGGCCAGTCCACGTCCTGCACCTCCCGGAGGGTGGTCCGCCCCGTGCAGGCCCCGGTCAGGAGGGGGCCCAGCAGGTCCTCGGGCAGGCCCAGGTCGGGGCGGTGCTTCCGGAGGAAGGCCAGCCGGGCCAGGTATCGGGCAGGCGTCTCATCCAGCGCCCGATCCCTCAGCGCCTGCGCCAGCAGGACCGCCACGCGGGGATCCGCAGGATCCGCGGGGGCCCGACCAACGTCAATGCTCAGACCCTCGTAGCGGGTCTCGGAGCGGCGCTCCACCCGGGCCGCGCCGGGGTTGAAGAGCACCTCGTCCACGGCCTCCAGGCGCTCGGGGAAGGCCTCCAGCAGCCAGTCCCCCTCGCAGCGGGAGGCCACCCGGATGAGCGTCTGGCCCCCGGTGCCCTGCTTCATGGCCTCGGCCTCCAGGGCCAGGATCAGCCCGGGACGGCGCACCCGGCTGCCGGGATCCAGCCGGGCGCCCCCGCCCCCGGCGAAGGCGCAGGTGCCGTTGGCGGAGAGCTGGCCCACCCGGTCCGGGTAGGCCCAGAGCAGGGCCTGCAGCAGCCGGAGTTCCGCATCACCAGGTTCGGCGGGGGAGGGCAGCAGGCGGGCCAGGGACTGGACGGCCCGCCGGGCCCGCTGGACCGCGGCGGCATCCAGGCCCGCGGCCCGGCAGGCACCGGCGCCGAAGCCCGCGGCCCCGGCCTCCTCGAGCTGGTCCAGGCGCAGCAGCAGGTCCGAGTCGGCGCCGTGGCCGGTCTTCACGGGGGCCCGGTCCAGCCCCTGCCGGGCCGTGAGGCTGCCGGTCTCCAGCAGGGCCGCGGCGCGCAGGGCCAGCTGGGGGATGCCCAGGTCGGCGCCCGCCACGGCCAGCCGGGCCAGGCGCGGGTGCAGGGGCAGGTTCGCCATGCGCCGGCCGGTGGGGGTCAGGGAGCCGCTCTCCAGGGCCCCCAGGCGGGTCAGCAGGGCCTCCGCGGCACCCAGGGCCGTCGCCGGCGGCGCCTCGAACCAGGCCAGGCCCGCGGGGTCCGGGATGCCCATGCCGTGCAGGGACAGCAGAGGTTCGGCCAGATCCGCGCGCTGCAGCTCGGGCGTGTCGAAAGCGGGCCGGGCCGTGTAGTCGGCTTCCGGGTAAAGGCGCAGGCAGCGGCCGGGCCCCGTGCGCCCCGCCCGGCCCGTGCGCTGGATGCAGCGGGCCTGGCTGATGCGCACCGTGCGCAGCCCGGAGAGGCCGGACCAGGGCGAGTGGGAGGCCTCGCGCCCCAGGCCCGAGTCCACCACGGCGCCGATGCCGTCCAGGGTGACGGAGCTCTCGGCGACGTTGGTGCTGAGAATGACCTTCGGCTGCTCGCTGGCGGCCAGGGCGTGGGCCTGGGCGTTCGGAGCCAGGTCGCCGTGCAGGGGCCGCAGGCTCAGGCCCCGGCGCGTGGCCACCACCTCGCAGCCCTTCAGGCAGGCCCGGATCTCGGCGGCGCCCGGCAGGAAGACCAGGGTGTGCCCGCGCAGGCCCTCGCCGTAGAGGCGGTCCAGGGCCTCCGCGACCTGGACTTCCACGGGCCGGTCATCGGGCCTGGGCAGGAAGGAAGTCTCCACGGGGAAGCTGCGCCCTTCGCTCTGCAGGACCGCCGCGTCGAGGTAGGCCGCCACGGGGCCCGGGTCCAGGGTGGCGGACATGACCACCAGCCGCAGGTCCGGCCGCCGGGTCCGCTGCAGGCGCCGCAGCAGGGTGAGGGCCAGGTCCGTGTGCAGGTGGCGCTCGTGGAACTCGTCGAGCACCACGGCCGCGATGCCCTGCAGCTGCGGGTCGCCCTGCAACCGCCGCAGCAGCAGGCCCTCGGTGACGAAGCGCAGGCGCGTCTCCCGGGACACCTTCTGCTCGAAGCGCACCGCGTAGCCCGCCCGCTGGCCCAGGGGCTCGCCCAGCTCCTCCGCGACCCGGGTCGCCGCCAGCCGCGCCGCCAGCCGCCGGGGCTCCAGGATCCAGCACTCGCCGGCGCCCAGGAGCCCCGCGTCCAGCAGGGCCGACGGCACCCGGGTGGTCTTGCCTGCGCCCGGGTCCGCCTGCAGCACCAAGTTCGGCCGGGACCGCAGGCTGTCCACGAGGACCGGCAGCAGGGGGTCGATGGGCAGGCTCAGGCGCACGGGCGCCCCAGAGCGGCGAGGAAGGCGGAGGGCTCATCCACGGAGACCAGCAGCCGATCGGTGGGGCGGCCCGGACCCAGGAGCCCCGTCACCCGGATCGGCGTGGCGAGTCGGAGCTCGAGGATGGTGTTGCCCTTGGCCACCAGCCTCTCAACACCCTTCAGGTAGGCATGGCGAGCCCAGTCATCGTCGAAGGCTGGCAGGGGCGAGGCCGAGAGCACCTGGCTCGCGGGCAGGGTGGCCGACTTCAGGAGGCCCAGGTGCAGCTCGAGCCGGCCGTCGCAGACCTGATGCGGGCGGGCCTTGAGGGTGGCGTAGAAGCCGACCAGCCACAGCAGCGCGTAGACACTGGAGCCGTGCATCACCCAGCGCAGCCAGGGCGACAGGCCCTTGAGCAGCGTACCCGTCAGCAGGAAGTCGCCCGGGATCATCAGGGGCAGGGCGGGGAGGATGGCGCGGAGGGCGCCTTCCCGGTGGTGGCTGAAGCCCTCCGGAGCCTCCTGGCGGTGGCCGCCCAGGAGGAAGCGGAAGGCGCTGCCGAGCATGACCAGCTCCAGGGCCATGAGCCGCGCGGCCCGGGGCGGCACGAAGGCCGCGAAAGCCGCGGCGATGTGGTCCTCGGGCCACTGGCCCGGCAGTGCCTTGGATCGCCCCAGAGCTCTCACGGCCAGGGCGAGGAGCAGCAGCTCCAGGACCCCCGCCGTGGCGAGGCGCAGGGTGGTGGCCGCGGCGGACGCGCGGGCCATGGTGAGGCCCAGGCCCTCGGCCAGCAGGACCGCCGGGAGCAGCAACCGGGTGGCGGGCAGCCGCCCCGCCCGCCAGTCGAGCAGCATCGCCGTCAGGCGCAGGGCCAGCAACAGCAGCAGGGCGGCGGTGAGGCCCGCCAGGGCCCGGTGCCCCGGCTGCCGCAGGCGCAGGAGCAGGGCGGCGCCACCCAGGGCTGCAAAGAGGCCCCAGAGCAGGGACGAGGGACGAATGGCCAGGCGCATCCTCCCAGCCTAACCCACCATGATTTTTCCGGATCGCGAGGCGATCCGAAGGGCGCAGCCGCTCCGCGGCCGCGCCCTTCGGCTAGACTGAAACCTTCACAGGAGCGGGCATGGCTGGCTTGGAGACGACGGGTGTGGGCGGCAAGACCGGCGGGGCCATGGACAGCCTGCGGGACGCCTACGGGGAGACCCTGGTGGAGCTGGGCAACGAGGGCGCGAACCTCGTGGTCTTCGACGCGGACCTGGCCGGGTCCACCCGCACCAGCAAGTTCGCCAAGGCCTTTCCTGAGCGCTTCTTCAACATGGGCGCCGCCGAGCAGGGCATGATGGCCGCCGCCGCCGGCGCGGCCACCACGGGCGTGGTGCCCTTCGTCAGCACCTTCGCCATGTTCGCCACGGGCCGGGCCTACGAGTTCGTCCGTCAGGCCGTGGGCCTGGGCCACCAGAACGTGAAGATCGTGGCCACGCACGCGGGCCTCACCGTGGGCGAGGATGGCGGCACCCACCAGTGCCTGGAAGATCTCGCTCTCATGCGCATGATCCCGGGCATGACCGTGCTGTCGCCCGCGGACGGCCGGGAGACCCGGCAGGCAGTGCGCGCCGCCTTCGCCCACCAGGGGCCGGTCTACATTCGCCTCACCCGCGACAAATTCCCGCGCATCCACGGCGAGGACTACCAGTTCCAGATCGGCAAGGCCGTGGTCCTGCGCGCCGGCAAGGACGTCCTGTTGGTGGGCTGCGGACTTGGCACCAGCATTTGCCTGGACGCCGCCGAGCTGCTGGCCGCCGAGGGCATCGAGGCCACGGTGCTGCACGCCCCCACCCTCAAGCCCTTCGACCGGGACACGCTGGTGGCCCTGGCCCGGTCGCACCGCGCGGTGGTCACCTGCGAGGAGCACCAGGCCCACGGTGGCCTCGGCGGCATCGTCGCCGAGCTGCTGTCCGAAGCCCATCCCATGCCGGTCCGCCGCGTGGGCGTGCAGGACCTCTTCGGCCAGAGCGGCAAGCCCGACCAGCTGCTGGAGGCCTACGGCGTCACGCCCCAGGCTGTGGCGGCCGCCGCCAAGTCCGCGCTCTGATGGCGGCGGAGACCTTCAAGGCCAGCCGCTGGACCAAGGGCAACCACCTCTTCGCCACGGTCATCGAGGTCACGGATGCCGCAGTGGTCCGCCGCAAGCGGTCCTGGTTCACCGTGAACGAGATCAGCATCCATCTCTCCAAGGTGGCCAGCGTGCGAATCGATACCGGCATCCTCTGGTCCGACATCCTCATCGAGAGCACCGGCGGCAGTGATCCCCTCACCAGCCACGGCCACGCCAAGGCCGATGCCCGCCGGATCAAGGAACTCATCGAGACCGCCCAGACTCTTGCCGCCCGCTAGGCCTCCTTCCAACCAGGACCATGCAGCCCTTCCCGCCTGAATCCCCCGATAGCCTGCCCGGGTTCACCGATCCCGATCGGCTGCTGCCCGGCACGGAGATCGGGCGCTTCCAGGTGAGGAACCTGCTGGGTCAGGGGGGCATGGGCGCGGTCTACCTGGCCTGGGACCCCGTGCTGGAGCGGAAGGTCGCCCTGAAGTCCATCCACCTGGGGCGCCAGGAGCAGGAAGCCTCCACGGGCCGCTTCCGCCGGGAGGCCATGGCCCTGGCCCAGCTCAATCACGGGAACATCTGTCAGGTGCACGACTGGGTGGAGGCGCGGGGCAGTGCCTTCATCGCCATGGAGTTCGTCGAGGGGGCCACCCTGTCGACCCGGGCTCCGGACATGGACCTGCGCCAGAAGCTGGAGGCCCTCCGCTCCATCGCCCTGGCGCTGGAGTCCGCCCACGCCAAGGGCATCGTCCACCGGGACCTCAAGCCCAGCAACGTGATGATCGCCACCTCCGGCCAGGTCAAGGTCCTAGACTTCGGCCTGGCCCGGCTCATCGGCGAGGCCTCCGCCAGCGGAGAGCGCAGCACGGGGCCCGTGCCTGTGCTGCCCCAGTCCGGTGGCCCGGATGCCGCTTCCGGGACGGTTGGTGGCTTCGGGCCGGAAGAACCGACCCGGGCGGGCAACACTGTTCTCCTTCCGAGGGCCAGCTCGGAGGAACTCACCGAAGTGGGCATCTTCATGGGCAGTCCCACCTACGCCTCTCCCGAACAGATGCGGGGGCGCCGGGTGGGACCGCCCAGCGACATCTTCTCCCTGGGCGTGGTGGCCTGGGGCCTGCTGCTGGGGGACCACCCCTTTCCCGGGTCCGGGTCGGCCCGGATGACCGCCACGCTCGATGGCCAGCTCAAGTCCCTCCGGGGCCGGAAGCTCCCGCGGCGGATCACTGCCCTGCTGCGCGCCATGCTCGAGCAGGAGCCCCAGCGGCGCCCCAGCGCGCACCAGGTGGCCGCCATCCTGTCCCGGCAGCTGGTCCGGACCCCGATCCTGACCAGGGTGGCCGTGGGCCTGGTGGCGCTCTTCCTGGTCGCCGGACCGGGCTACTACTTCTTCGGGCGCAGCATCATCGCGGACCTGGGCCAGGAGCATGCCCCCCGCATGGCCGTGATGCCCATCCGCAACCTCACCGGGGACCCCAGCCTGGACGCCCTGGTGAGCGTGGGCATGACCGAGCTGCTGGCCAATGCCCTGCATGGGTCCCCCCGCCTGGCCCTGGTCGAGTCGGAGGCCGTCAGCCGGGTCATCACTGGGTTCCGGCTGAACCCCGCCGAGGCCCATGAAGCTGGCGGGCAGAACCGGATCGCCCAGGCCCTGGGGGCCCGCCTGCTCCTGCGGGGCAGCCTGAGCAGGGAGGCCGGAGGAGCCACCCATGTCCTGACCTACGAGCTGGTGGACCAGACGGGCAAGGTCCGTGTCTCAGGCCTCGCGAAGGCCCCCCGGCAGGGCACCTTCGCCCCCTATGCCCTCGTGGACCCCGCCGCGCACGACCTGCTGCGGAAGGTGGACCCGCTCCGGTCCAGCGACACGCGAAGCCAGCCCATTCCCCCGGAGGTCTTCTCCGCCTACGCCAACGGGAAGGCCCTCTTCCTGAAGGGGGACTTCAAGGGCAGCGAGCCATTCCTGCGCGAGGCCTCCATGCAGGCTCCGGGCTTCTCGAGCGCGGTCTCGGGCTACGCGGCCTGCCTGCGCCGCCTCGGCCGGGAGCAGGCCCCCTCGGTCGCCAACTGGGCCCTCATGTCCGCCCGGGCCACCGGGGACCGCTGGGCCGAGGGCCGTGCCCTGGGACTCCAGGCCTATCTGGCCAAGGACCTGGGCCGGCTGGATGAGGCGCAGCGCCTGCGGGAAGCCTCTCTCAACCTGGCGCTGGAGATCGGGGACCGGGACGGCGAGATCATCGCCTACAACCACCTCGGGCTCATTGCCGCCGAGCGGGGCCAGAACCAGGAGGCGGCAGGCTTCTACAACCACTCGCTCCAGCTGAGCCAGCGGACCGGCGACCAGTTCTATCTCTCCCTGGCCCAGAACAACCTGGCGAACCTGGCCCTGAAGACGGGCGACTATGGGCACGCGGCATCTCTCTACCAGAGCAATCTGAAGCTCCACCAGGGCCTGGGCAACCGGTGGGGCGAGGCCCTGGCCCTGAACAACCTGGGGGTCATCGCCCTCATGACGCGGGACCTGCCCGGTGCTGAGAGCCTGCTGGTCCGGGCCCTCGCTGCCCGGGAGGCCGTGGGCGACCAGGGCGGGCAGATCTCCTGTCTCAGGAACCTGGGCATCCTGGCCCAGATGAAGGGCCAGATCCAGGACTCCCTGGCCTTCCATGACCGGGCCGTGGCGAAAGCCAAGGCCGTGGGCCTGCGGACCGTCGAAGCGGAGTGCCAGTTCCGGCTGGCGGAAGTCCAGCGCCTCCAGCGCCACTTCAAGGAAGCCAGGGCGGATTACCAGCAGGTGCTGGAGCTGCTGCCCGACGGCGTCACCCCGGGGGTGCGCAGGGACGCCCAGGCCGGGCTCGCGGAGTGTCTCTTCAGGCAGGCCCGTCCGGACCTCAAGGAAGGCCAGAGACAGCTGGAGCAGCTGCTGCCGGGCAGCCTGGACTCGCCTTACGTGCATCGAGCCCTGGCCTGGTCGGCCCTGCGCCTGGGTCACCGCGAGGCGGCCCTGGAGGAAGTGGACAAGGCCCTGGCCGACCCCCAGCGGCAGGCTCCCGAGATCCGGGACGAGCTGGTGCAGCTGCGCACCGAGCTGCAGGCCGCAGGCCGCCGCTAGGGCCCGGCTCTTCCGGAACTCCCCGGAAAGACCTGAGCTCAGTCCGGCTTCGTTCGGGTCCGGCCCACCAGTCTCCGGGCCACGGCCCGGAGGTCATCGCCGGGACTGAGGTGATGGCGGACTTCGCCGCTGTCCTGCTTCAGGGCCACGCAGACCCGGCCCAGGGGGCAGTTCTGGAGGCAGTGCTCCCGAACGATCTGGAGACCCTGGAGCCGCTTTCGGTCCTGCAGCAGCTGGGTCAGGCAGGCCAGGGCCGCAGCCATGGCCGGGCCCTGCCGGGGGCGGCGCAGGGCGCGCCGCTCGCAGTCGGCACAGATGGTCAGGACCGGGGGCATAGAAATTATTATCAATCACTATGCCGACAAAAAACAATCCCCGGCCGCTGTTGCGCTGGCGTCACATGAAGCGGGGCGCCCGCTTCTCCAGGAAGGCGGCCAGCCCCTCACGGGCATCGGGATGGCGCATCGCTGCCTTCATCTGGGCACCCTCGGCCTCGAGGCGGGCCCGGAGGCTGTCCGCGTCCAGGCCCTGGTTCTGCAGCACCGAGGCCTTGATGCGGGCGTAGGTCTCAGTGGGGCCGGACGCGAGGCGGCGGGCCAGGGCCTCAGCCTCGCCATCCAGCTGGTCCGCCGGGACGATGCGGTTCACCAGGCCCAGCTCCAGGGCCCGGCCAGCGCCCAGGGTGTCCCCGGTCAGCATCAGCTCGGCGGCCACGGCGGCGTTCACGAGCCGCCCCAGCATCACGCTGCCGCCCCAGTCCGGGTGCAGGCCGAGCTTCACGAAGGCCATGCTGAAGGCGGCCTCGGGCGCGGCCAGGCGCAGGTCCGCGCCCAGGGCCAGGCTCATGCCGGCGCCCGCCGCCGGGCCCTGGACCACGGCCACCACGGGCCGGGGCAGGGTCGCCAGGCCCCCGGCCACGGCCGCGCCCAGGTCCAGCAGGGCCTCCAACTCCGGCCAGCGGCCCTCGGCCAGGGCCCTGGCCATCCAGCCGATGTCGCCTCCGGCGCAGAAGGCCCGGCCCGCGCCGCGCAACAGCAGCACCTTCACGCCGGGCTCCGCCGACTTGGCGAGGGCCTCCTCGAAGCCCTCCTTCATCTCGGGCACCAGGGCATTAAGGCGGTCCGGGCGGTCCAGCGTCAGCGTGGCGATGTGGTCGATGATCTCGAAGCGGAGGGGGCTGGGCATGATGACTCCCGTTTCCCCCATCAAACCACACCCAGTGGCGGTCAGTCGCGGCCCTGCTGCTGGAGGGCCGCCACGAAGGCCTTGAAGAGGTCCCGGGCCGCGTCGCCGGCTGGACCCCTCAGGCCCACGAGGTTCTCGGGGTGCCACTGCACGCCGAAGAGCCAGCGGGAGGGATCCCGGGCCTCGAGCGCTTCGACGAGGGGGCCGGTTCTCGGATGGACCGTGTCCAGGTGCCAGCCCACGGCCACCAGCTCCGGGGCCACCCGCTTCACCGCTTGGTGGTGGCGGCTGTTCACCAGGAACACGTCCTCGCCCAGCAGCGCCCGGAGGCGCGAGGCCGGGGCCAGCTGCACGCGGTGGCGCATGTCCGGGTGGTCCGGCGTGCCGTGCTGGTGCCGCGCCGGGTCGCAGCCGAAATACTCCGGGATGTGCTGGAGCATGCTGCCGCCCAGGGCCACGTTGAGGATCTGCTCGCCCCGGCAGATGCCGAGGATGGGCAGGTTCCGCTCCCAGGCCGCCCGGATCAGCGGCAGCTCGAAGGCGTCCCGGTCCTCGTCCACGTCAGCCTCGCGATGCACTGCGTCCAGGCTCTCCCAGCAGCGGGGGTGGATGTCCGAGCCGCCGGTCAGCAGGAGTCCGGCGGCTCCGGCCAGGTCCGGCAGGGGGTCGCCGGGCCCCAGCAGGTGGGGCTCGGCAGGCCAGCCGGCCTCCCGCAGGGCGGGAAGATAATGCTTCTCCACACCGGACTTGTTTCTGCAGCTCACGAGGAGGTTTGAGTTGGCGCTTGACATGGCTTTCTCTCGCGGGAATCCTCATCACCCTACCACCCCCTCAGATGGTCTGAGTCGACGGTGCGGCGGAGAGCTCCGCCGAGAATAGGAGGACGACATGTCCGGTTCCTTGAACAAGGTTCTGCTCATCGGCAACCTCGGGCGCGATCCCGAGCTGAAGACGACGCCATCCGGCCAGCAGGTGGCGCGCTTCTCCGTGGCCACCACGGAGACCTGGAAGAACCAGGCCGGCGAGAAGCAGAGCAAGACCGAGTGGCACAACATCGTGGTCTGGGGCAAGCAGGCCGAGATCGCCGAGAAGTACCTGCGCAAGGGCAAGCAGGTGATGATCGAGGGCCGCATCCAGTACCGCGAGTACACCGACCAGGCCGGCGTCAAGAAGACCGCCTGCGACATCCGCTGCGACAACTTCGTCATGCTCGGCCGCATGGATGACGGCGGCCCCCGTGACGGCGGCTACAGTCGCGGCCAGGAGGCCGAGGACCACGGCGCCCCCAGCCCCGCCGCCGGCGGCAGCTTCCCCGACGACGACATTCCGTTCTAGGGTGTTGTCCCGCCGATCGGTTCGGCACGGCTTCAACACGGCGCCTCTGGCGCCGTGTTGAAGTTAGTAAAGGATCTCCTCGGCGGCGAAGCCGCCTATCTCCGAACGGGGCCCGCAGGGCACCGTCTGGAGCAGGCGCGGTAGCGAACGCCTCTCGGAGAAACCGAGCCCCCGCGCTACAATGATGGGTTCGGGAGATTCGAAGATGCTTGCTGTGCAGAACGTCACCATGCGCTACGGCGCGAAGATCCTGTTCGAGGATGTCACCACCACCTTCAACCCCGGGCGCCGCTATGGCCTGTCGGGGCCGAACGGGTCGGGGAAGTCCACGTTCATGAAGATCCTCTCGGGCGAGCTCGAGCAGCAGATGGGGAACGTGATCCGGCCCCGGAAGATGGGCATCCTGCGCCAGGACCAGTTCGCCTTCGACGAGTACCGGGTGATCGACACCGTGATCATGGGCAACGCGGGCCTCTGGAAGGCGCTGCAGGAGCGGGACGCCATCTACGACAAGCCCGAGATGACCGACGAGGACGGCATGCGCGTGGCCGAGCTAGAAGGCGTGGTGGCCGACGAGGACGGCTACACGGCCGAGAGCGACGCGGCGGTGCTGCTGGACGGCCTGGGCATTCCCGAGAACCTGCACGGGCGCAAGATGGGCGAGCTGCAGGGCGGCCAGAAGGTCCGCGTGCTGCTGTCCCAGGCCCTCTTCGGCAACCCCCAGGCCCTGCTGCTGGACGAGCCCACGAACCACCTGGACCTGGACTCCATCCACTGGCTGGAGGAGTTCCTCAGCCGCTACAAGGGCACGGTCATCGTCATCTCCCACGACCGCCACTTCCTGAACAACGTCTGCACGCACATCGCCGATATCGACTACCAGACGATCATCCAGTACACCGGCGGCTACGACGACATGGTCATGGCCAAGATCCAGGTGCGGTCCCGCATCGAGTCCGACAACGCCCAGCGCGAGAAGAAGATCGCCCAGCTCAACGAGTTCATCCAGCGCTTCGCCGCGGGCACCCGCAGCAGCCAGGTGAACAGCCGCCGCAAGGAAGTCGAGCGCCTCCAGCCCAGCGACCTGGCCCGCAGCAACATCCAGCGCCCCTTCATCAAGTTCAACATGGCCAAGCCCGGTGGCCGCTACGCCCTGGAGTTCGAGGGCGTGAAGAAGGGCTACGACACCGACAAGGACGGCACCGGCGGCCGCCACGAGGTCATCAAGGGCTTCTCGGCCATGGTGCAGCGGGGCGAGAAGGTGGCCCTCATGGGCCGCAACGGCATCGGCAAGACCACCCTGCTGAACGCCCTGCTGGCCAACGCGCCCCAGGTCACCGAGCTGGGCCTGAAGCTGGACGGCGGCGAGGTGAAGTGGGGCCACGAGGCCAACGTGGGCTACTTCTCCCAGGACTTCGCCGAGAGCATCCCCAAGGGCTACGAGCTGGTCACCTGGCTGCACCAGTTCGACCCCGAGGCCACCAAGGAGCAGATCCGCGGCATCATGGGCCAGATGCTCTTCCGTGGCGAAGAGGGCAACAAGATGACGGACGTGCTCAGCGGCGGCGAGTCCTGCCGGTTGCTGTTCTGCAAGCTCATGCTGCAGAAGCCCAACATCCTGGTGCTGGACGAGCCCACCAACCACCTGGACCTGGAGGCGGTCATCGCGCTCAACGACGCCCTGCAGCGCTACGAGGGCACCATCCTCTTCGTGACCCACGACGAGGACATCATCGACGAGGTGGCCACGCGCATCTGGCACCTGACCGATGAGGGCATCGAGGACTTCCAGGGGACCTACGCGGAGTACGGTGCTCCGACGGGGCGCTGAGGGATCAGCGTCCCGCCGGGCGCAGCCGCGCTACAGCTTGATCTTCTGGTGGCCCTTCTGGCTCAGGATCTCGTCCGAGTGGCAGGGGGCGCAGGCCTGCTTGGAGCGCATGTTCTCCATGGGGCCACCCTTCTCGTGGCAGCCCATGCAGGTCTTCGTGCGGGGATCCACGGCGGACACCGGGGCGAACTTTCCGGCGGCCTGGTCGTTGAGCAGCTGGGCGCACTTGCGGGCGACCGCGGCCGTCAGCACCCCGCAGCGTTCCTTGCGCTCCGGAGAGTAGGCCTTCTTGCCGGAGGCCTCGCACCACTTGGCGATGGATGGATGGCACAGGGGTGAACCAGCCACGCTGGCCACATTCTTGAACTTCATGCCCTTGGGGGCGAAGTCGGGCAGGGCGGCGGACTGATACCAGCGGTAGAGCTCATCCACCACCGGCTCAGGGTTCGCGCTGAGGAGCTGGATGGCCGCGGCACACCCGTTCAGGCTGCCGCAGAGCGTGCCCCAGCCCTGCACACCGCCCGCGCCGTAGATGAACATCTCGAAGGGGAAGCTCTTGTAGGGATCACCAAGCTTCTCGGCCACGGAGCCCACGATGGCCTCGAAGGTCCCGTACATGCAGTGCCCCTTGGCGTAGGCGTCGAAGGCGCGCTGCCCCACCGCGTCCGGGTCCAGGGTCTTGTAGGGCCAGGGCAGGTGGGCCATGGTGCCCTTGGGCGCGGGGCTGCCCGCTTCGGAGCTGGCTCCGCTCAGGGCCTTGGTGGCGCCGCCCAGGGCCACGGCCCCTCCGATGCCCGCCAGGAAACCCAGCGCCTGTCTGCGGTCGATGGTTCGGATGCCCATGCTGCACTCCTCTGGATGCGTAGATGACATACGCATCAGCAATGCTAGGGGACTTGGCCTTGGGGTTGCAATCTCGAATTTCAACCAATTTAAAAGATCTGTTGATCTTTTATCAATTCTGCCTACGGCTCAGGGCAAGAGCAGCATCCGCAGCACTTCCTCGGCGACCTTAAGCCCCACGATGGCGGGCATGTAGGAAATCGTTCCCACCGGGCGCCGGACCCGACCGGGGCCGCGGTGGGCCTCGATGTCCACGGGATTCGCCTGGCGCTTGTTGTCGGCGGGCTCCAGAGAATAGACACAGCGGATGCCCTCCGTGATCCCGGCCTTGCGCAGCTCCTTGCGCACCCGGGCGGCCAGGGGGCAGAGGACGGTTTCGCTGATGTCACCGGCCCGCAGGAGGCTGCTGTCCAGACGGCCTCCGGCCCCCATGGCCGAGATCAGGGGGATGCCCTGCTGGTGGGTCGTGACCATGAGGGCCACCTTGCAGCTCATGGAGTCGATGGCGTCGATGGCCACGTCGGGCCGGGGCTCCAGCAGCGCTGGCAGTGTGTCCGTGTGGATGAAGGTGACCAGGGCTTCCACCTCGCAGGCCGGGTTGATGTCCCGGACCCGCGCTGCGGCCACCTCGGCCTTGGCCTGGCCCAGGGTCGAGCGCAGTGCGTAGAGCTGGCGGTTGAGGTTGCTGGGACCGACGCCATCGTGGTCCACCAGGCGCAGGTACCCCACGCCCGCGCGGGCCAGGGCCTCCACGGCGAAGGAGCCGACGCCCCCCAGGCCGAACACCGTCACCCGCGCCTGGCGCAGCCGGTCCAGCGCCGCCTCGCCCAGCAGCAGCTCCGTGCGGGAATACCACCTCATGTCAGCAACTCCTGGAAGCACCGCCGGCCATTCTCCCAGGTCTGGGCCGCGAGACCGGCAGCGGTGTTGCCAAGGATGCCCGCGGCGGCCTCGAGGACCGCCGCCAGGTCCGCGGTGCCGTCGCTCTCCAGCAGCAGATGCTCGGCGGTCACGGCCCGCAGCGCCGCGGCCAGTCGCGGGCGGTCGGGTCTCAGCAGGTCCCCGGAGAAGGACAGGCAGACACCCAGGGCCTGCAGGTCGCGGGCGGTCTCGGGACTGCCTGAGAATGCGTGGACCAGCGCCCCGGCGGGGGGCACGCCCTCGGCCCGCAGCAAGTTCAGCAGGGGCCCCCAGGCCTGCACCGCGTGGATGGCCACAGGCCGGTCCAGGGCGTGGGCGAGGCGGAGCTGCTGGCGGAAGACAGCCTCCTGGGTATTGCGATCCGCGGTCTCCCGGCTGAAGTCCAGGCCGCACTCGCCGACGCCGCTGCGGTGGGCCAGCAGCAGCGCTTCCAGGCGCAGCTCCCATCCGGGTTCCGCGTCCGCCACGAACCAGGGATGCAGGCCCAGCATGGGGATGACCCTGTCCCGACCAGCCGCATGGGCCAGGACGGCGCCCCAGTCCGCCTCCTGCGTGCCGCAGATGACGCGCCAGTGGTCCGGCTCAGGGCTTCCCGGTGGGGGCAGGTGGCTGTGGGCGTCAAAGAGGGGAGGCATGTCGCGAGTCCCTTTCCAGGGCACCTGGCCAGCGCTGGTGGTCCCGGCGGGAATTGAACCCACGACCTACCGCTTAGGAGGCGCCGGGCAATTTTATAACTATCCTTATTTTCTTATTTTGCAATAATTTTTTGTATTTTTTGGTGAATTTTGGGGTTTCGGAAAGGCCCATCGCTTGCGCAAGGCGTTCCTGAGATTCGGCCTGGTCTTTCGCTCGAGTCTCGATGTATTTGAGTGATGTCTCCGGGGAAACATGCCCCAACATTTGCGAGATCTGAGAGAGAGGGGTCCCCGCCTCGAAATGGCCGGTGGCCCAAGTCCTTCGGAGACAATGAGGCGTGAGCCTAACAACCCCGGCGATTCGGCCACAACGAACCACTGGTTTACCCAAGAATCCTGCCCCGTGTTTCTCCCCTTCCTTCTGGATAAAAATGAGTCCGGATGAAGGTTTCCCTGCTGCCACCCAAAGCGCGAAAAGGTGGTCTCTGAGCCAGGCCGGCAGTGGGATTCTGCGTATGCTTCGATCCTTAATTGTTACATCTTCTTCGGCAGAAATGCCTCCGACAACGAAGGACTGTCTCCGCCAATCAACCCACCCCCATTCCGATTGAAGGATCTCTCCCTCTCGAAGGCCGAGGCCAACAGCCATTCTCAAGGCTGTTGCAGATTGGGGCGGTTTCCGGTCGGTTTTTTTCGACTGGCTATCTCGCCCGCCTCGGTCTGCTGCGGCTAGGAATGTTTGAATTTGCTCTGGCCAGAGGACCGGGCGAGCCTTTTCCTGTGGCCGGAGTTTCTTGATTTTTATGGGTTTCAGGACTACTCCCTCAACTTCAGCCTTCCAGGTGAGGAGAGCACGAAGGTTCTTGATGACCTGATTTGCCCCGCCAGGAGTGTGCTTGCGTGGCACTTTTCTGCCTCCTGGCAGCTGGCCCTCGCCTTCGGTTGCAAGGTAGGTCGCCCGAATTTCCTCGATTGCGGCCACACCCAGGTCTGAGATTCGCGATTCGAGCCAAGCCTTGGCGTGAACCTCTACCGCGACTCGCATGTCTCGGAAATGGCTTGGTGAGACCTGATGTTCCTTGACCCTTGCCCAATGCTCATAGGCCTCTCGTAGGCTTGGGATTGCCTTTTCTGGCAACTTCCCGTCGGCCTTGTCGCGTATTGCTTGAGCCCAACCCTCGCAACGCTTCGCTGCATCCGGCTTTGCGACGCACTTGGTCGATTTGTGAACGCGAGTTCCATGGAGAACAAAGTCGCAATGGTAGTAGCGGCCCACTTTGTGAAGGTTATAGGGGTCAGCCAAGGTCGCTCCCATATTGAAGGGAAATGGTCATTGATTTGTCGTCGCCGCTCGTTGGGGGGCGTTCTGTGGAATTAGCCATTCTTGAGTGGCCTAGGTACATGAAGGTTGATGCGCCTGCCGGTCCAGAAGGCCGAGCCAATCACTCGCACTCCGTAGGGCAACAGTCCTGTGGTTGGTATCTGGTAGATGTAAAGTCCACTCGGATCCTCGACAAGGACGATTTCACCGGAGACATGTCGATACGGCGTGTTGGTGTAGCCGATGCCATCTGCACTTTCGATCCGAAGTTCTTCGGCAACACGTCGGAAGAGCACAGGCTCATAGGCCGCAATTTCGTCCCCGATGGACTTGGTGCTGTGAAAGAGCAGGATCTGGCCTGTAACCCCTATGTGATAGAGCCACTGGCGCGATACGGCAGAGAGGCTTTCAATTCCATCCAATGACTCCGGGACGACCTGACCGCTTGCCTGTGATCCTGGTCTCCATGTGACCTCTGTTCCGCCTTCCTTCCCTGTGAGTAGCCAACCTTGATCGACTTCTGCCCCACGGCAGAATTTCTGGATGGTGGCGCCATGGGGTTGCCGGTGACCACGCACCCAATCCTCAAGCGTCCTTGTGGCAATGCCGGTGGCCCGGGCCAACGCCTGGACAGACCCCCAATGGTCAATGATCCCTTGTACCCGTGTCGGAAATCCTGGTGGGCGGGGGTTTGGTCGGCGCATGTCTTGATTGTATCGATTATCGTACAACGAATCAAGTGCATAACTATGTGAAAACCTCCTACTTTATTTGAAACAACCAACAAGTATCCTTAAAGTGTCTTGAAAATAAGCAATAATACATTGATTAATTGCATAAAATCAATGTATTGAATAATTTAAATGTAGCTCGGCAGATCTCCAACGGAAGGTTCTGAGATATGTGTGAACCCTTGATCTCCATCAATCAGGCCCGGGTCCTCTTGGGACGGTTGAAGAACTGCAAGCGGGTGAGTTACCCAGCCATCGTGCGTCTAGTCCAGCGCGAGGGCCTCCCTACCGTAGCCAATCCTTTTTCCCCCGGAACCTGGGCCTTTCAGGAATCCGCTATCGAGGCCTGGTTCGAGGCGTACATCAACCGCGGGGTGACACCCCTGCGTGGTCCGGGCCGCCCTAGGAAGAGGGCCATCGTGGGCAGTTCAATTCGAGGAAATTCCAATGCATGAGTCAAGTTCCCAATCGGAGAGTCGCAGAGAACCTGTGGATTCTGAATTTTTTGGTTATGAGTCCATACCTGAACGTTTTACTAAAATTCCTTTGAACATATTTTGGGACGAAGGTATTAACAGACTTCAAAGAGCCGACCTTATTGCTCTGGTCAAGGAAATCGCAGAAGTGCAATTCATGCGCGGCTGGACCAAGACACGAGTTGTCCCGTTGACCTGGGATGTAGTTACCAAAGCTTTGGAGCTGAAGTCAACCAATGCCGCGAAATCAGCCCTAGCAATTCTGGAACAATTAGGTCGGATAAGAATTGTTCCGGGTGAAGACGGTATCAATCGCTTCGGATTGAGATGGTCCGAAGACCAGCCGACCGACCACCTCAGGTCCTGGATTGACCGTCGACAGAGGGAAATCCTTCGACGCAACTCTTCCAGAAGTGGACAGAATTCTCGCGAATTGGAGGGGGAGTGCGACCCCGCATCCCCCTCCAAAACAAAAGTGGATGGGGTGCGCCGCCGCCCCAAAAATGGCGATTGCCGCACTCCCATCGATTCTTCCAAGTTGATTGAAACGAAGGTGGTTGGTAGTGATCTGCCCCCTGCTAGAGAGAAAAGAACTGAACAGTCAGTCAGTCAGTCAGCAACCAAGGGAGCATTCGCACCTGGGAACACGGACGGACTGACGGATGATGTGAGGAGTCGCATCAGGAGGGAACTGGGGAAAATCTTGGACCCTCCTCAAGTTCCAAGGGCGATGCAGTTTTCAATCTGGTGCCCCTCCGAGACTTGGTGGATTCTTGAGGGCATTCGGATTCATGCAGCCTGGTCCGAATGTCCAGCACGAATTTTGTACCCAGCTTTGATCCAGGACACCACTCGTGTAAAGGGCCAAATCTATCTAGATAAGCTGGGTTATCAAAGTGATTGGGATTGGGTGTCCGTAGCTCAGGATGCAACCTCTGCTGAAGATCCCGTGAGGAAGGCCCACCGTTTGGCAATGGGTAAGGCCAGACGCCTTCCTCTTGGGCAAGAGGAAGAGAAAATTCATCAGGCCCTTCTTGCACAGGAGGTCGAAAACGCATCTATAAGGATGCATGAGGCGCGTGCCAAGGAGGAGGCCCGGAAGGCTATGATCGCGGCTCGGTTAGCCAGTGGATTGCCATGGACGACACCCTGTGATTTGACCGACCATCAGCGCCAGAAACTGGCTGCAGATTTGAAGGAATGGTTCGCACTGGAATCATCAAGGATTCACATCATGAACAGGAGACTCCGTGCTGGTCTAAGTGAGACGGAGGATGAAAAGTTGATTGATCGGAGCCTGGGTCAAATTGAGGGCAGGATTTCTGAGATCTTTGATGATGTTGGACCAATTCAGGTTCAGCCCAACATTCTGGTCACCATGAGGGATAGGAACTACTGGAAATGGCTACTTCAGATTTTGGAGAGGTCCCTGACGGCAGAGGAGTCCCAGAATCCGTGAAATTGAGATTAACATCTCAATTCGTAAGGTTAGGACTTTGGAGGTTAATTCAATACAAGCATTGCCATCATAAAAGTGGTTGTAGCCTTATCGCACATATTCGATAGCAGCAGTGATTCCGAACCGCCTACATTTGGTGCGAAAGGTCCTCTGAACCGAAAGCGAATGGTCCAACCGCCAGGGAAGTCGTCCCACCTGAACCTATGCTGGCCAAGTTGGAATTCGTATTGGGATACACCACACATCTGTGTGGTAAAATCACTCCATGGTCCAATTGCATCCATTGACCAATATTCAGCGAAACGTTCTGAACCACCTGCTCGACCGTGAGAAGGAGGGGGTTTTCCCCACCTACCGGGAGGTCGCCGAGCACTTCGGTTGGAAGGCTGTCGCGACGGCCAGGGATCACCTCAGGGCTCTGTCTGACAAGGGCTTCATCGCACCCTCTGAAGGACGGTCGAGAAACCTGCGCCCAACCATGCAGGCAAAGGATCTCATGCAAGCCCAGCCTGTGCCGGGATCATCGAGTGGTCCGGGACCTAACCCGGTTGAAGGGTTGGCGCAGGACCTGGTCGGCCTGCTGGCCCCCTACCTGAAGAAGAAGCGGTTCAAGCAGGGAAGCATTCTTTGGCAGGGGGGAGATCCCGCAGAGCGGTGCATCGTCATCGACCGGGGGCGGATCATGGCCTCCCGGAGGCTTCCGTCGGGGCGCAGCGTCCCGACCTGTATGCGCGGACCAGGGGAGATCGTGGGCTTCCCGCCCCTGTTTGATGGTTCCGGCTATCCCACCACGGTGGAAGCTTTGGAGGATCTAGAAGCCCGAGTTCTGGAGAGGTCCGATCTGCTCAAGGCGGTCCAGGATGGCCCCATCGCCATCCTGATGTTCAAGCTCTTCGCCAACCGGTTGCGGGAAGTGTTCAAGGTGGTGGACCAGTTGAGTCAGCGCGGTGCCATTCCCCGCGTAGCTTCCACCTTGCTGGCCCTAGTCAAGGAGGGCTCCACAAAGGCTGAGTTCACCTTCGTCACACTGCCCTTGGCTTCAGCAACCCTTGCCAAGGCCCTTGGCATCGCTCCAGAGACCCTGTCCAGGGCCATCAGCCAGTTGATCTCAGAGGGCATCCTTCATCGCCTCAGCGTCAGGCGGTACCAGGTGCTCGATCTGGACCGCCTGAAGGCGCATGCCCAGGAGCCAGACTGGGCCTGAAATCGGCCCGGTGTTGATCCCGATCAACGAATCGGGCCCCTGCATCCACCATCCTTGACCCACAGGTAGTATTGCGGGCAATGGGCCCGTTGCCTGGGAGCGCAGCTTGGTGGATCAGGTCACGCTTGGAGCAGCCAGTTTGATGCCATTGGCCACGAGCGGTCAGGCTCGCCCTTGGTTGACACTTCCGCAGGATCGGGCGCTAGGCTACTCAGTTTTTTAGGATGCGTACTTGACCGAACTGCTCCAGTTCGGCCTTTACCTTTGCTTCTTCCCCTACGACCACGATGGTTTGGTCTTTGGCGGCGAAGTAGGTGCGAGCGACTCGACGTACTTCTTCCGCAGTCACTGCGTTCACCTTGGGAATGAATTCGCTGAGGGCTTCTGGCTTTAAGCCGTTCACCCAATACGTGGCAAGGGTACCGGTGAGCGACCGTAGCATCTGGTTCTGGAAGAGGTAGGTACCCCCCATGTATCGCTTGGAACGCAGCAGTTCGTCCTCGCCCACCGTGGTCGTGCCCATGCGGTCCATCTCATAGAAGATCTCCATGAGGCTCGCAGCGGTTACCTCGGTCCGTACATCGGCAGACACTGAGTAGCTACCGCCGTGCTGCATGGTCGTGACCCGAGCGTCTGGGGAGTAGGTATAACCCTTGTCCTCCCGGATATTCCGGGTGATCCGGCTGTCGAACGATCCTCCAAGAATCACATTGGCCAGCTGCAAGGGGATACGGTCTGCATGGGGCGCTGCCACTGCCGGTCGCCCCACGCGAAGGGTGGACTGGACCGAACCAGGACGAGGCAGGACTAGGAACGCATGGGTGGATGAAGCAGGGGCTTCAGGGAGGTCTGGGAGCTTATCGCCGGTGGCCTTCCAGTTCCTGAACGCTGAGGTGATCAGCTTCAGGGTGCTGGCCTCCTGGACATCCCCGCTAATGACCAGTAGCGCCTGGGCAGGCTGGAAGCGGACTGCGTGGAGGGCTCGGAGGGACTCGGGTGAGATTGCCTTCACGACATCTGGAGTGAGCGATACGAACCGATAGGGATGGTCGCCGAAGATCGCGGCGTTGAAAGCGCGGTTGGCCTGAAATGAGGGTTGGGCTTCCTGGGCCTGAAGGGTCTGAAGTGCGTTGGCCTTGGCAAGTTCAACCTCGTTAGCGGGGAAGGTAGGCTGCTGGCTTACATCGGCCATCAGGCTGATCAGTGCTGGCAGGCCGTTGCTGAGGCAGGACCCCTGGATGAAGATTGCATCAGGGCGGGCGAAGGCACCAAGATCCCCACCGATGGCTTGAAGCTCCTCGGCAATTTGTTTGGAGCTTCGGGTGCGGGTTCCTTCGTTGAGCAGGCCGGCCATGAAACCACTGACCCCCCGACGATCCGCAGGGTCATGAGCATTGCCACCCCTCACCACCAGGAAGGAAGTGACCTTGGGGAAGCCAGGCCGGTTCAGGAACCAGACGGTGAGGCCGTTGGGCAGGGACCTTTGCGTGATCGCGAGTGGGGGGATGGAGCGTTCCGGGCCGTAGGCGGGGAGTTCTTTGGGCAGGGGCTTCTCTTCTACACCGGCGCTGAGCATGAGGGCGGTGCTGGTCAGCAGCAAACAAAGGGCTTGGCGAGTGCTGGTCATGTCCGTCTCCTCAGTTCTTCGCGGCGGGGATGTGGTAGTCGATGACCGTCCGGTTGGGCTTGGTAAGGTAGGCCTTCGCCACCCGCTTCAGGTCGTCGGGAGTAACCCCTTCGATGAGCTTCGGGATGTCGTTGATCTGGGCCGCACGGCCCCAGAGGGCCTGCATCTTGGCCAATGCGTCCGCGCGGTACATAGGAATCTCTAACTCTGCGTAGTGGTCAGAGAGCATCTTCGTCTTCGTGCGCTTCAGCTCAGCGGTTGTGACACCCTGGGTTGCGACCGAGGCGATGATCTCGTCCATGGCTGCCAGGATCTTGTCGGCATTCGCGTTGGGCTTGTAGAGAGCGAAGATGCTGAAGAGGGGCTGACCGTCAAAATCCCAGGGTCCGCCGAGGGCTGCGTTGAGCCCCCCGTTAGCGCCCAGGAGCATCTCCTTGCCCTTAACCAGGCCCAGGTAGACGCGGGAGGCGTCGCCCCCCACAAGCAGCTCGGACAGTACGGCAGAGGCTGCATGATCTTTGCTTCCACGCTCGGGCATCTTCCAGGCCAGGGCGAGAGCAGGCACCCGGGCCAGGGCATCGGTCTTGACCAACCGGACTTCCGCTGTGTTTAGGGGCTCTATGAGGTCGGGCAGGGGTGGTTTCGCCTTGCTGGGAATGCCGCCGAAATACTTCTCAGCGAGGGCGAATACCTCTGCCGTCTTCACGTCTCCGGCAACGGCAAGGACGGCATTGCTGGGTGTGTAGTAGGTGCTGTGAAAGGTTTGGACATCCTTCAGATCTGCGCGATCCAAATCCTCGAAAGAGCCGTAGCCATCATGGCTGTTTTCCCACTTGGAATAGGCTGCGGCCGGAAGGTCCAGCCAGTACGACCCATAGGGCTGGTTCTTGACGTTGACGCGGATCTCTTCCTTCACCACTTCCTGCTGGTTCTTCAGGTTCTGAGGGGAGAAATCCAAGGCCTTTAGGCGGTCCGCTTCGAGCCACAAAATGGGCTCAAGGGCAGAGGCTGGCGCGGACTCGACATAGTTGGTGTAGTCGTAGCGGGTGGAGCCGTTATTCATGCCTCCGCCGCCCTGGATAACGCGGTCGAACACGCCCTTGTGGGCCACCGGTGTGCCTTCAAACATCATGTGCTCAAAGAGGTGGGCGAACCCTGTCCTCCCCTTGGGTTCTAAGCGCATGCCTACGCGGTAAACGATACTGACTCCCACCGTGGGTAGTGCGTGGTCTTCTGACACCACTACTGTCAGGCCGTTGGAGAGGGTCTTTACCCCTACAGGCACTTGCCAGGCTGGGGGATTGGGCGGAGTTGGTGATCCGGCGATAAGGGTTGTCCCCAGCAGGAAGGCACTCCAAGTCTTATTGGGCATCAAGGGCTCCAGTGAAAAAAACGACACAAAACAGGCGGGGGAGAGTGACGAATGAGGGTCCCCCACAACATACAGGAATTTAGGCAGAAGGATGCACTCAATCCATACCCATGCCCTATCGGGAGCCTGTATTTCTGCCCAGTTTCTGCCCACGCGGAGCTTCAAGAGCTGCACCATCCCTGGGGACGATTACCTGGAAACTTGTCTAAAAGCCTGAGCATCTATTCGGCCTCCAAGGCAGGGTTGGCTGGCTTGGCCGAGGGCATCACACCCGGGTGACCCACAGCACCGAAAAGGTTCTCAATGATCATCCCCAGCGCCATCGAGAGCGCGTTGATCCGTAGTGCATCTAGGCACCGTTGATGGACGATGCCGACACGGGTACTTGTGCGCTGTTTGCTGCCATCGTGCGTGAACACGCGGCGGCTTGTGCGCCGGGCTGGCGGTGCACATTGCGGCGTTGGTACACGCGTCATATACGGCGGAACTGGCGGGCTCTATTAAGTTCATTTGGTGCCCGTACATGAACCACTTAGATGGGAGCTTACTCGTTATTGATAAGGTGTTTAGCTAAGTGATTGGTCGCCTGCAAATCTTGCGGCAAAGGGCAGCCTCCTTGGTGTGCAAATGCGGGCTGTTTTGCACACGCAAAAGCCCCCAGAAAAAGGGGGCGGAAATGGCTCGTTCTGAGCGGCCCATCCGGGCGTAAATCTGACTCGAATGATGGCTGCTTTGGTGCGCACTTTCCAGGGCCAAATCATGGCCTCATTGCGCCCTGCTGGTCCGCTCCAAAAATGAACCGATTTGTGCCCCTGAAGGGGGGCGTTTTTAGCGCCAATCCGGACGCCAAAACGGGATCAAAAATCGCCAGATTCGGTGGGTTGTAGTCGGCGCCATCGGATAGCAAAGCTTGCTAGACCAGCGCCAGCATTGACTAGTGACCAGATTGACACCCCTTGGCTAATTCAAGAACAGGCCGATCCTGGAAGGGTCCGAACTGATCCTTGAGCTCTAACCGCAAGCAGCCGTCCCCGCGTACGCCGCAAAGCGGCGATGCGGTGACTCGCCCCTCCCCACGCTGCGCTCTGGGGCAGGGGCCGCTTGCTGGGGCTGTGCCCAACAGACCCCCTTTCCTCCCGGTGTTCTCCCATGCCTCGTCCAATCAAGCGCCCTGAGTACTCCTCACCGATTCTCATCCGAGTCGCTGCTATTCGGTTCGAGCCAGATGAGTTTTCGTACCTTAAGTCGGTCGCCGACGAGACCCATCTCAGTCTCTCCGGGTTGATTCGGCGCATTTGTCTAAACTATCCGATTCCCCCTCAGCGCACTCCCCAACTCGACGCGGAAGCTGTGCGCGAGCTGAATCGTATCGGCTGCAACTTGAACCAGGTGGCGCACTCCCTCAACCGATTTGATGTGATGACCCCTCCATCGAGGGCCATAGCTATTCGCAACTGGAGGGTCGTGTTGTCTACCCTTCAGCTCCAACTCCACACACTCACCCAGAGGCTCCAATGAAACTCGTGAGAAATATCCATCCTGGCGCGTACAACTTGTTGTCTTATCTCTCCCAGATTCCTGGTGCGATCTATATCGCCGGAACGCTGCCACTGGATGCGTCCCTGAACGAGTTGAAGGAGCACTTCCAGTTCGCGTCTGGGACGCGAACCAAGTCAGGTACTTCACGTTGCATTCATCTGTGCATCAGACTGACCGGGCGAGAGCAGACTCTGACGGCCCTTGGACTCGGTGCCATCACCCGCCAGTTTGTGGACGCAGAGGGTAACTCTAAGAGTCCTTGGCAAGCCTGGCTTCACTCTGCCGATGTCACACCGCATATCCATGTGGTCATGAGTTCGCCCCATGCGACATGCCAAGGCATTGCCAGAAGCAATTACCTTACAGGCCCGACGTCGTCCAGCGGCGTCCCTACGCAGGTGCTGCCGTGATCATCAAGGGGTATCGCCGTCGTTTCCTCAAGATACTGCTGCGCTACGCAAGCCAAAATGGCGGAGCCATGTGCGTCGCAGGATCGATGCCTCTTGATGTGACTTTGCCGCAGTTGGAAAGGCACTTTCAGGACGCCCACGACTTAAGGCCTGACCTTCGTGCTGCCAAGTGCTGCCACTTGATCGTCGCGTGCGCCGAGGATGACCACGCCATGACGCCCACGGAGCTGGGTGAAATTGCTCTCCAGACAATGGAGCGGTTGGGGCTGGCAGATGGCCCATGGCAAGCTTGGACCCATGCCGACGGCCACACCGTCCATTTGCATGTGGTCGCCAGCGCGATCCGGTTTGACGGAACTCGGGTGGAGACAAGAAGTCACGTGCTACACGACTATCGCCGCGTTGCACGAGAGCTTGAGCTTGAACACGGCCTTTGGCGTGTCGGCGACAAGAAGGGTGATCCCGTGCTCCCTCCGCTCACAGAGGTACCGAAAATTGGCGGACCGATGATCCAGGTCCCTGTCACCGACAAAGGCTTCCAGTTGGGGGTGAAGGACGCGGTCTACGGATTGTTGCGCGAACATCCCGGCCTTGAGTTGCCTGAGTTTGCGTTACGTCTGGCTGAGCGTGGCATCACCTTGGTGCCTAGCTTCAGCGCCGGCGGTAGCCGAATTTCGGGGCTTGGTTACCGCGCCGAGGGAGGGCAGTTCGTACTTTCCTCGAAGATCGACAAGAAGTTCTCTCTGGTGGGTCTCCAGAGCATGGGTGTGTCTTATGAGCCCGTGCGAGACCTCCCGCGGCTGAACCTGCCCGCTAAGCCCCATTCGGCTTTCCTCCCACCGCCTACTGTCATTCCCGCACTCACCCTGACCCAACTCCCCCCACCGAGGCGTCCCCGCCTCACACCCCTACCCCCCCAACTCCAAGGAGCGAAGTATGTCCGCCAATCCCACACCACCATCCAGGAAATCGCCCTCACCGTTGCCGCTCGGGTCTGGGAAACCCTCCGAACCGTCCCTCCCCCGGCCGCCCAGCCTTCCCCAGCGCGCTGTCCCCGCCCGTGAGCCGGTCGCAACCGGCGCCGCCTCGGTGAAGCCCTATGGGCCACTGGCACCTGTCCCGGCCGTGGCCCCGGTAGCGGGAGTGTCCCCTGTCAACGCAGCGCTCCCCATCGAGGTGGTGCCCCTCGTCGATGCCTCGGACCCCAGCAACCTTGGTTCCGAGGCTCCGGCACCCGCTGTGAATCCTCTTGGAGGCGGTACGGAGCGGCTTCCTGGCGTGCCGGGGGCCTTTTCCTTGAGCCGATGGCCCGGTTTGCACTCCGCCTTTGACTTCGCCGAGAGAGCGACTTTGAAGGCGCTTACCGGCGAGTATGAGTACGTCTGGCTGGCTGACCTTGGTCCGGAGGTTCTGGAGAGTACCGATCCGGCCGTTACCAAACATCTCCTTCAACTCTCGATGCTGGAGACGGAACTGTGGTCCGTGAGGACAAACCCGAAGGAGTTCAGGGTGACCCCTGGGGGAGAACTTTCCTTCCCTGGATCCACCGACAGGAGCTGGGACATGACCCGTTTCAAACTGGGCATCCACCACGCGTGCATGCTCCGCTTGTTGGCCGCAATAGGCCTGGGCAAGGTCACGAACCCCACCGTTCGGGGACGCACCTGGTTGGTGCCTTGGCCAGTCACCAGAGCCTTGACTGATCGCACGGCCATCGAAGTCGAAGCCGCGCTGGTGGTCATGCCGGCAGGGGCAATCCTTCAGCGTAACGCAACCCTGATGTTGCAGAACGCCTGGGACCTCGGGGCCGAAGACTCCGATTGCTTCGTCACCTGTCTGCAAGCGGACCCGCTGCTGATTAGCAACCAGCAGCGGGAGCGCTGGGGCATCGGGATGCACCTCCAGGGCCGAGTCTTCTGGTGCGTCGAGCCGCCCGAAACCGAGAGGAAGGCCAAGACCCCCAAGAAGCCCAAGCCGCAGGTGCCTGCGGAACTGCTGCGGGAGCCGGTTGCGAGGGTGCGGTGAACTCCTGCCAACGACGGGATCCCTGGGCAGTCGGCCTCGCGGTATAGCGTAAGGACGAACTGCCCAGGGCCCTGTGGAGAGCTGGGTAATCGTCGGCTCTCTTACGCTACCGCGTGTTTCTGAACATCCGCAAGAATGCCGACCAGTTCCTGCACCTCGGCCTGCCGGAATACCCCCTCGATGCCGAGGCTGCTCAGGTCAGTAAAGGGGCTCTCGTAGAGCAGGCCAGGGTCCATGACCCCATGCTGGGTCAGGTGGTCGATCATGAGGTCGATGAACTCCAGCTGGCTGGCGTTGAGGGTCCGCCCGCTGACGAAGCCGTTGAAGGCCGCTTTGGCCGCTTCTCGGTGAAGGCCCACCAGGGACCGGATGAAGAGGCCAAGGCCGTGGCACTCCGCCTTGGCCTTGGCCAGCTCCTTGGGATCACCCAGACCCGCTGCGGCCAGCATTCGCTCCAGCTCGGCCAGGTCCATGGCCGTCAGGGGCTGGTTGGTGCGCAGGCGCTGGATGGCGAAGTGGGACTCGTGCTCGGTCAGGAACTGCCGGACCTTGGCCTTGAACTTATCCGGGTCGGTCCCGGCGGTGAACCCGGCCATCACCACTTCCTGCGGGACCCCCAGCTCATCCTCAAAGTCGGTGTAGAGGATGGTCCGCTGCAGCCGCTCGATGAGCTTCATCAGGCCCCGCAGCTTGGTCCTCACCTGCTCGAGCATCGGCAGGGTCGCCCCCTCCCACCACAGGTCCGAACCAAGCTCCAACAGCAGGGGCAGTTCCGCCGCGACCATGGGGATATTGCCCATTTCGGTCAGAGACCCGGCCAGGGCCTTCACCTGGTCCGCCAGGCCCGAGAAGGTGTCCTCCTGGCGCAGCATGGCCAGCTGGAGCCGAAGCACCAGCAGATCGAACCGCTTGGCCTCCTCGTCCGCTTCGCTGACGGAGGAGGGCAGGTCGCCTAGGCCGTCCACCACTCCCGGGGCCTCGATGGCCGTGATTGCCTGCCAGGCCCCGGCCTTGGCGTAGTCCTCCACGAGCTTGCGGTGGGGGCGCACCAGGAAGTTGTCGGGGCTCATCCCCGCCACCTGATCGCGCAGGATCTCAGCGGTTGCATCCCGCAGGGCCCACTCGGGCGCGCCGCCCTCACCCACCCGGCTGCCCAGGGCCTTGTCCAGACTCACGATCAGCTCGGTCCTCGCCTTGAACAGCCGCTTGCCCAGGGAGGGCGCAGCCTTTCCCTCGGGGGTCTTCATCTCCTGGCTGAAGAACTCCAGGTTCTGGCAGAGGTCGAAGATGTAGAAGCACTGCTTGTGCTGGCCGGGGCCAAACAGGTCTGGGCACAGCCGGGTGCCGCGGCCCACCATCTGCCAGAACTTGGTCCTAGACCGAACGGGCTTGAAGAACACGAGGTTCACCACCTCCGGCACGTCGATGCCCGTGTCCAGCATGTCCACGCTGATGGCAATGTGGGGGCCCTTGTCCGCCTTGCTGAAGTCTTCGATCAGGCTCTGGGCGTAGTTGACCTTGAAATCGATCACCCGGGCGAAGTGGCCCTTGTGGTGGGCGTAGGCCAGGTCGAAGCGCTGGGAGATGAACTCGGCGTGGTCGTGGGTCTTGGCGAAGATGATCGTCTTGCCCAGGCGGTCCCCACCTTCCACCTTGAGCCCCTGGGTCATCAGCAGCTCCAGGGCCTTGTCCACCGTGTCGGCGTTGAAAAGCCAGCGATTCACTGACGCGGGGTCCACCCGGTCCGGGGCCTCTCCCTCTTCCCACTCCAGGGCGTCCCACTCCTCCTTCTCCTCCTCGGAGAGCTCGTTGTAGGTAATGCCGTCGCGCGGGAACTTCAGGGGCACGGAGATGCCCTTGGGGGGCACCAGGTAGCCGTCGGTGATCGCCTCATCCAGGGAGTAGATGTCCGTGGGGACCCCGGTCTCCAGGTCGAAGAGGCTATAGGTGTTCTTGTCGATCTCGTCCTTGGGCGTGGCCGTGAGGCCCACCAGCAGGCTGTCGAAGTAGCCGAAGATGGCCCGGTACTTCTGGTAGACAGACCGGTGGGCTTCATCGATCACGATGAGGTCGAAGTGCCCCGGCCCGAACCGCCGCTCGCCATCCTTCAGGTCATCGATCAGGCCCATCATCGTGGGATACGTCGACACGAAGATCCGGCCGTCCTGGTCCTTCTCCGTCACCAGGTTCACGGGGTTGGCCGCGGGCAGGTGCTTCTTGAAGGCGCCGACGGCCTGCTTCACCAGGGCGATGCGGTCCGCCAGGAACAGCACCCGCTTGATCCAGTTGTTGCGCATGAGCAGGTCGCACAGGGCGATGACCGTCCGGGTCTTCCCGGCCCCGGTCGCCATGACCACCAGGGCCTTGCGCTGGTTCTCCTTCTCGAAGGTCTCGCCGATGCGCCGGATGGCCCGGTGCTGGTAGGCCCGCTCCACGATGCTGGAATCGATGGTGGCCGTGGCCAGGGGCCTCCGCGTGCTCCGCCGCTGGATGAGCAGCTCCAGCTCGGCCCTGGAGTAAAAACCCTGCACCGCCCGGGAGGGGTAGCTGGCGTCATCCCAGATCCAGTGCTCGTAGCCGTTGGACAGGAAGATCACGGGCCGCTGCCCGAACCGGGCCTCCAGGCAGTCCGCGTAGAGCTTGGCCTGCTGCTTGCCCTCCTGCGGGCTCTTGGTAGTGCGTTTGGCCTCCACCAGGCCCAGGGGCTTGCCGTCCTCGCCCCACAGCACGTAGTCCACGAAGCCCTTGCCCTCGGCGTTGGGCATGCCCAGCACCTCGAACTCGCGGTCCCGCTCCTGGTCCAATCCCCAGCCGACCTCCTTGAGCAGCAGGTCGATGAAGTAGCGGCGGGTCTCGGCCTCGGAGTAGTCATGGCTGTCCGGAACCGCCTGGTTCTCGGCCTTGGCCTGGGCCACCTGCTGGCGCAGGGCCGCCAGCTCGGCTTCCAGGTCCGTCCGGCCCTTTTCGGCCAGGGCCAGGGCCTCGTCCTTCCGGGCCAGCTCTTCGGCCAACTGCTGGAGCTGCGGCAGGGCCTGGGGGGCTTGGCCCGAGGGCCTGGGCAGCAGGGCCGGATCGAACCCCAGGTCATCGGAAGGCCGAGCCCTGCGGGCGTAGGTCCGGGCCAGCCAGAAGCCCACATGGAACAGCTCCCGGACCGCCACCGCCGCATCCTCGGGGCGCACCGGTCGGCCGGTGTGGACGGCCTGGTTCCCCAGGTCCTTGATGATCTTGGCCTTCGCCAGCAGCCGCTCACCCACCAGGTCCTTGAAGGTGCCCTCGAAGAGCAGGGCGTTCAGGTGGGTCTGATAGGGACTCCGCAGGCTGGCATCGTGGCGATAGACCCACTTCACCATCAGCTCCAGCGCCCGCCGGGCCTGGAAGCAGGCCGTCCTTGGGTCCGACCACGCAGCTTCCTCCGCCTGGCGGGCGGCCTCGAAGCTGGGGGGCCATTCGGCCCGGAGGAAGGGGAATTGGGTCATGGGTAGCTAGAGGTTGGCTAGGGTTGGCAAGTCTTTTGATGTTGATCGGTAAAGGGCCGCCATGTCATCTGCGGCTTGGACGGCCAGTTCTTCAGATAGATCAACCACGGGGCGTTCAAAGAACATCCTCGACCAGCCGATATTGCCCCATATGGGCAGGATTACGACCTCCACCCCCTCAGGCAGTCTGCTCCCAAGCTCAGGCAGCTTTGATTGAACCAGGGTCAATCGAGCCTGGTTGGTAGAGGCTTCGCGGGACTCAAAATGAAGCTCAATGCCAAGGCTGTTGCGGGGGCGGCCATGGAAGCCCCACTCGTAGTGGAGGCCGGATATCCCTGTCGGGATCTGGTGGTAGGACCTGCCGGAGACCGTCCCTGCCTTTGACTCGGGGCATTGGGCGAGGAACCTCGCCTGCACCTTCTCGAAGAAGGCCTTGTACTCCACCTCAAGTGGTGAACTGGCCTGTCCCTCCGATGTCGCCTCTCCCTTGGGGGCGGTTCCTGGAGGTGTACCGCCGCCTTGGATGGACTCCAGCTGTCTCTCGAAGGCTTGCCGAATCACCCCCATGGCGTAGGGGATATCCGTCTCGGTAGAAATTCCAATCTCCACGTCCCCGTTCCCCCACCGACCAAGGTCAGTGACATCCCGGACCAACTCCTTTGGGTCATCAAGTTCGGGGTAAGGGATGTTAATTGAGAGCAGCAGACGACTTGCCTGGGGGATGACATCGATGAAGTTTGTCTCTGCTTTATAGGCAATGTAGAGCTTAAGAAGATCCTCGGTAACGCACGGGTCCAGGGCGAGGATCGCCTTGCGAAGGGACTGGAAAAGGCTCTTCATGGGGCCGGTGGCCACATGGGGATGGTCCTCGATGGTATAGGGGGAAGGAACCGTGACCGGTTTGGCGGTGAGGCTCGCTAAGGTGGCCTCATCGAGTGATGGAGACTGCCAGACAATCTGACACTGATCGGACAGCTGAGAAGCCCGCTGGAGGATGGCGGGTTCGTTCCATTCCTCGACCTGCCCCAGACCCTTGTTCACTCGGAGTGGGCTCTCCTTGAACCCGCCTGTCATGTCGCGCTTCTTGGCGAAGGGGTGGTCGCTGAACTCAGAATTGTAGGCGGTGAGGGTAAGGTTCCCGATGGTGTGGAGGTACTGGTTCTGCACCCGCTGATAGTCCTCACCCAAGGCCAGCTTCCAGGCCTCCGAGAGGTTCTCGTTCTGGGGCAGGATGTGCTCGATGGTGTATTCATCGACCAGGATGGGCTCCCTCCGGTCGTGATTCTCAAGGCGTCTGAGCCAGTAGCTTCGGCTCCGGAAGTTGTAGAGATCCCGTTCTTGCAGGCGCCTCCTGAACTCTTCGTCCTTGGGGAAACGCCGGTAGGACGGAAGGGTTAGGAACTGGGCCTTCACGCTGTCGAGATACCGGTCCTTCTTGATGCCCTTGGCAAACGTGGCAAAGGTCTTGTTCATCGAGTTGGTCGGGATCTCGCAGACGGCCCTGCGGAAGACGTAGCCCTCAATCAGGCGGAGGGCCACAAGGAAGTGCTCCTTGGTCAGGATTCCTTTGTCAAAGTCAGCGTAGAACTCCAGCAGCAGGGGGAAGGCGACTTCGACCTTCAGCTCCCGAAGGTCCTTGAATGCGGACTTCAGGTCCGGATCGGTCTCGGTGAGCAGAGACATGGCACAGAAGTATCGGGCGTAGGTCCGGATGTCCTTCACCAGTTCTTCAACCCCAGCCTCCTCCAGTTCCGGGGATTGCGAGTACAGCTTGAAGGCGCGGTAGACATGCTCGACCTTTGGGATGAGTCCGGTCTTCACGGTCAGGTAGTGCCGCATGAAACCGTCGAATTCTTCGGTGTAGGCCCTCTGGCCGAACTCCAGCTCCATGGGGTGCCAGTAATACCCGTAGAGGTGTTCCTGGGGTACACGATCCAGCCCCATGAGGATGTAGTTCCGGATGAGATCGGCCTGACTCAGCTCCAGGCCGGTGGAGTTCATGCTCTCGAAGATGAGCTGGGGGTTGTCCTGGTCGCGGTCCAGAGAGATGTCTACGACCATGAGCTTGGCCAGACCTTCACAGATGACCTGAAGGCTCTTCTCGTCCTCGGCTATCCAGGATCTGAAGAGGTCGAAGTTCTCCTTGATCCTCAGGGAGTGGTTGATGGGGAGCGAAACCCCCTTCACCATCGCCGTCAATGTGGCATTGTCGGTCTGGGAAAGGATGAGCTTGAAGTAGCGCTCTCCTTCCTCCTCGGGGTTCACAAGGTAGTAGTTTCGTAGCTTCTTGGCCGAGAAGCCGTCCACTGGCTCCGAAGCTCCCAGTGCTTCCGAGAGGGCGAGGAGAAGCAACGAAACGGTGGTCAACCGCTGCTGGCCATCGATGACCAGCAAGGGCGACTGGGTAGAGACCGAGTAGAGACCCTTCTCTACGTAGACGATCGATCCTACGAAGTGGCCGGCCACCTTGGTGCTTCTCCCGGCCTTTAGGATGTCGGTCCACAGCTGCCGACATTCCCGCTCGGTCCAGCTGTAGGTCCTCTGATAGATGGGGATCACGAACTGAGGTGACCTCTTGAGGAAGGCCAGGAGCTTGGCTTCGACTGCTTTCATAGAGCAACCTCGGGGGTATTCCTGGGGAAAGGCCACCAGTAGTGTGTCTTCCCCGCAAACGGAACTGGATCACCTGTTTTGGGGTCCTTCGGGAGGGTGTGCAGGTCCAGAGTCCAGTCGCCGTTGAGGCCGCGGAGGGCTGGTAGCAGGGACAGTGCGGCGTCGAAGGGGTGGTCGTCGGGGCCGAAGACGGTGGGGGGTAGGTCGAGGCCCAGCTCCTGGAGGAGCCAGGTGGCCATGAACTCGTGGTCGGCGGCCCAGGCGTGCTTGCGGCCGGTCATGGCGTGGTACAGGACCTTGGGGTGGGCCTCGGTGATCTGGGTGTCGTCCTGCTGGAAGCGAGGGGCCATCAGATGAAGGAAGGAGGCGCCGTTGACGGCCATGGAACCGAACAGGGCGTTGGGCGGGGTAACGCTAAGCCGCACTGTGGGGTAGGCCCTCCGCAGCCAGAAGTCCGCGGGGCGCCAGCCTCCGGAGCCACTGTTCCACTCGGTGAGGGTGTCTAGGCCCACGGCCAGGTGCCGTGCCCCTGCGACCTGGGCCTCCACCCAGGCCACCACCTCACGCACGCTGCTAGCCGTGGCGACCAGGAGGGACTGGGGGCACCAGCGGCCCTCTACATGCACAACCTCACATAGGGCTAGCCCATGAGCGTGTTCACCGCCGGGGTCATAGCCCAGGACGCAGGCGCGATTCACAGCTCGCCCCGGAAAGCACGGTGCTGGAGGGCTTCAAAGAGATCCTCGAGACTCGCGAGAGATTGATTCTGCGAGCTCCCCAACTGCTCGACGGCAGCCCTCCGATCAGAAAAGAGGGTTTGATCTTTGATTGGAGGCACTGGGATTTCTATCTTTTCAAAGGATGATTTTTTGAGAATGGGCAATGTGGTCGAAGCCCCCCAGTTCCTGATTTGGGCCTTGTAAAACCTCATGACTTGAAACCCATAGCAATCGTCTACCAGTGGACCCCACTCGATAGCATTGATCTGCTGATTGAAAGCAGAGTTCATCTGGGCTTTCCCCATTTTTCCGATAGTGGCCCCAATGCAACACACGAGGGTCGACCCAGCTCTTACTGTCCGAACTTCGGCTGCGCCCTTATCTGTGAGAGTCCGCTTCACGGGAGAGTCTGATTCCAGATCGCCAGGTGTGACGAATGGGACAGGGCCGCCAAAAACACCGTCCAGATTGCTCGAAGGCGTTCCGCCGGTAACAATCCTTCCCAACTCAGAAATGGGGGCCCATTTATTTTTTCTAATATTCAAATGGGGGTCCCCAAACATCTCGATGAAGATGCTCTGGGCGAGAGTGTCGAGCTTGGCGAGGGCGGTGCGGCGCTTGGTGCGCAGGGCCTCGGCCTTGTTCAGGATCGCGGCGATTCGGCGTTGCTCTGGGAGGGGTGGAAGCGGGACTGGAAGCCTGCTCAAATTCGACTTGTTGATCGAGGCGAGATTGGTTGTCTGGGTGCCTGAACTAAGGAAATAGGCAGAGGCTTCAGAAGTGTTTGCCCAGTAGGAAAGGTAATAGGGATCTACCACTCCAGGTTTGGGTCTTGCCCTGAATACATGATTCTGGTGAATGCAGAGTGGGACCTGTTCCTCCCAGACCCAACCCCTACCGAGCTTGTCTCGATCACCCCCTTCGTTGAGGAGGACATCGCCGGGCTGAAGTGCCAAGTCCTTAATCTCAGCCTCGGTTGCCTCGATCTCGTGCAGGACTCCTAGGTCTAGGTATCCACGTTGAACATTCGCAACTCGTAGGAAGGGGACTGGCCTGGTTGCCGCACCAGGCTCACGGTTCTTGCTCTTGGCCAGACCACCCTTAATGTCCGCGATCTCCCCAAGTTCAGCAGATTCCCAGCCGTTCGGAAGTCCGCTCATCCGAGCATCCCCTCCAATTCCATCAATCCACGCTGGATCTCGGTCTCCAGTATTTTGAGGTCAGTCAAAATCTTGGTCGGGGTCCCATAGTCGACAGCCTCGTGCACCACTTCCTGGTAGCGGTTGAGGCTGAGATCGTAGCCCTGGGCGGCGAGCTCAGCTTTGGGCACGCAGAAGCTCTGGGCCGTCCGGGGGCGCACCCGCTCGGCGGTGGTGTGGGTCTTCCAGCGGGTAAGCAGATCTGGCAGGTTGTTCTTGGCGTGTTCGGCGTCGGTGAGCCCTGCGGCCAGGACGCCCAGTTTCTCGTCGGAGAGCAGGGGGTTCCGCTTGTCGTCCAGGCTCCAGCCATCGGCCTCCATGTCGTAGAACCACACATGGTCGGTGCCGCCGCTGTTGGTCTTGGTGAAAATCAGGATGCCGGTGCTGACGCCCGCGTAGGGCCGGAAGACGCCCCCTGGCAGGCTGATGACAGCTTCGAGCTTTTGGTCCTCCACCAGCATGCGCCGCAGCTCTTTGTGGGCCTTGCTGCTGCCGAAAAGCACGCCATCGGGCACGATAACTGCCGCCCGGCCGCCGGGCTTCAGCAGGCGCAGGAAGAGGGCCAGGAAGAGCAGCTCGGTCTTCTTGGTCTTCACCACGTCCAGCAGGTCCTTCGAGGTGCCCTCGTAGTCCAGGCTCCCGGCGAAGGGCGGGTTGGCCAGCACCAGGGTGTACTTCTCGATCTCGCCTGCGTGGTCCTGGCTGAGGCTGTCCCGGTAGACCACCTCGGGGTTCTCCACCCCGTGCAGCAGCATGTTCATGCTCCCGATGCGAAGCATGGTGTTGTCGAAGTCGAAGCCGTGGAACAGCCGCTGGTGGAAGTGCTCCTTGAGCTTAGGGTCCCGCAGGATCTCAGGGTGCTTCTGCCGGAGATACTCGCCTACCGCCACCAGGAACCCGCAGGTGCCTGCAGCGGGGTCACAGACCACGTCCGTGGGCTTGGGGGCCATCAGCTCAACCATGAGCTGGATGATGTGCCTTGGCGTCCGGAACTGCCCGTTCTGGCCCGCGCTGGCTATCTTCCCCAGCATGTACTCGTAGAGGTCGCCCTTGGTGTCCCGGTCCTCCATGGGCACCTGATCGATGAGATCCACGACCTTGGCCAGCAGCTCGGCCTTGGGGATGGTGAAGCGGGCGTCCTTCATGTGGTGGGCGTAGGTGCTGTCGTCCCCGCCCAGGGTGCGGAGGAAGGGGAAGACGTGCTCCCCGACCACGGTGTACATGTCCCGTGCCTCAAAGTTCTTGAACCGGGACCAGCGCAGGTCCATGTAGGGGCGGCCCTTGGGATCCTTGCCCTCGGGGAAGATGTGGCGCTCCATGGGCCGCGTCAGGGTGGCGCTCTTGCGCTCCTCCAGGGTGTGCAGGTCATCCAGCCGCCGCAGGAACAGCAGGTAGGTGATCTGCTCCATGACCTCCAGGGGGTTGCTGATCCCTCCGGTCCAGAAGGCGTTCCAGATCGAGTCGACTTGGTTCCGTAGTTCACCGGTCAGCATGCAGGAGGCTCCAGGTTGGGCGGGCGGGACCTTTTCATCCTAAGGCATGGAATTGGACGCCTTCTGACCAATCTCGGTGTCTAGCTATTGGGATCTGTGGGCTGACAGGCTGGAAATCACGACAAATCTTGTCTAGATGAAGATGTCAGGCTGGCTCTGGAGGCCCTGTGCCCAAGCCTGATGCGATCGATCCCTACACCTGGCAGGACGCGTTCACGCTGGTCCTGAAGGCCAGCCCATCCTGGCAGCTGGACTACGGCATCAAGCTCGCCCTGTCCGGGAAGAGCTGTCGGCTCTGGACCAAGAACGCCCCGGGGATCGACGCCTTCCACCCCAGCAGGCCCTTCACCCGAGGATCTGGCAACCTTCTGCCCCGTGCCGAGACGGACCGGATCCTGGCCCTCCTGAGTCAGGTCAGGCTTTCGGCCTCTGCTTGTGGCGACCTGGGCTGTGATGGGACCACCTACCAACTCAAGGTGGTGCGAGGGTCCATGTCCATTGACCTCGAATGGTGGGAGGGCACCATGCCAAAAGGCTGGGTGGGGCTGCAGCCCCTGATCGAGGTTCTGGAGGATTACTGCTCAAAATACGGTCAACGGCCCGATGGCGGACAGGACGCTGACTGATGGGATGGAAACGCTGGGATGCGGGGAGGTCTATCGAGGCCAGGGCGGGCCGGTCATCTAGTCGCCGCAGGAACGGCAGGTAGGTGATCTGCTCCATGACCTCCAGGGGGTTGCTAATTCCAACCAACCGCAACTCGGAACGGTGATACGTCCGTTGTTTCTTGCACCAATTAAGGGTTAGAATCCACACCACTAAGGTCCAAAGTCCCAGTCCGCCAGGAAAAGCCAAGGCGTGTAGTCAAACACAATGGAAGGCAAGCAGGCATCCTGTGAGGTCGGAGGGGTAACCATGCAGTGGGTGGGACATGCCATGCCTGATCTGGTGGCTGAGAGGATCCTGGAAGGCTGGGGGGTGCCCCAGCAGGCCAGGGACGGCCTGCTGGAGGGAGAGGGTGCCGACCAGATCCACGAGATCCATGATGCCCTCCGGATCCTCCTGCTGATCGGCACGGCCAACGCATGGATGCTACGCCCAAACGACCAGGCCCTGTTCGAGGGGGAGCCACCGATGCGGAGGCTGCTGGAGACGGGTGGACTGGCTGCTATCCACCGCCTCCTGGTTAGTCGGCCTTATAGTCGGTAGCTGGTCTTGGAGAGGCTCCTTCGCTAATCAGGGGGCACAACCGTCTGACGCAAGGCAGCGGAGTAGAGGTCTGCACGCTGCCATTAGTCAGGTCCCAGCAAGGACTAGATGCCGCATGAGGACAGTCCCTCCCTCGCGGGATCGGCTGGTGTGGTGATCGACATCACAAGCCTTTATTGTGAGCTATTTACAACTTAAGCCCTGATATAGAGCGGCCGATCTGTTGAATAGATGTTTAGACGGTTCTAGGTGTCGTTTTTTTCATCTCGATCAAGAATGATCCGCAATTCAGCGGTTCTCGGTCGGAAGTTCAGGCCTAAAGGAGAACCGCATGAGCAAGTCTCTGAAGCTCTTCCTCGTCATGCTGGTGGCACTTCTCGCCCTGGCCACCTCGCCCCTCTCAGCGGCCGAGAAGGTCAAGGTCGACAAGCTCACAGTGAAGACTCTCCCAGCAGAGGTCTACCCTTTGCTCCAGAAGGGCAAGAAGTTCAGTTTGGTGTGGAAGAGCAGTGCATTCAGCCCGGATCGTGGGTTCCAGATAGGCCTAGTGTCATGGAAAGGTGATGACCGCATTGGCGAAGTCACGCCCCACCTGAGAGCAAACCTTGCGGAGGTCACGACTCCCTCTGGGTTCTATACCCTCGACCTTACTGTGACGGAATCTCGAGCACTCAAAGTAGGCATCTCTTATTTCACCACCACACAGGCTTTCTATGTGATGGAGGGAGCCGTGAAGGACCCCGAAGGGAAAGTCGTGGCGGCATTCGTCACCAAGGAAGAATCCGAATCTGTGGACTTCACCTACTCATTGAAGCCTGGGGTCGAGCGCACCGTAAGTGGTATCGCCTCAGAACTATTCAAGTAGACCAATCGTGGGGAGAGATGGGCACAGGAAGTGCCCATCTCGTTTGAGGACGGTGTGCTTCGCTGTGATCACCCACAAAGCTGAACCGGCTCGAGTCTATTTTTAGGTAAATGCCCTTGCCACCGAATCCCTATCGCAATGGAGCGGCTATGAATGCACTTTCGGCAGGAGTCCTTGACCTGCTCCAGCTCCCCTTCGCCCCACTGATCGAGTTTGTGAAGGCGCTCGATGGATTCAACCTTGACTCGCCATCACCCTCGAAGAAGATCAGACCAGACTCAGGACCTAATCGTGGTGGGTTAGTCGAAGACATTCACCTTGGTCTCTACCTGAAAGAGCGCGACCCGATCTACCGCCGAAGGGAGATCCTTTTTGAGCGGGCACTGAATGATGGACCTTCGATTCGCACCCTTGCAGAATTCCGGGCCATGGCTCATGAATTTCAGGAACTTGGGCGAAGAATGGCCCGTTCGATTGATCAGGAGCGGGGTGCAGCAACATTCGCCCAGAAGATTGTTCTGGAAACGGAAAGTGACGCCGCGAGGATGAATGACCTCGCTGATGACATGGAGGAGATACTCTCCAGTCCATCTCCGTCAGCCACCATGCCGGACCCCAAGATGCTCGCAGCACTAGACCGACTTGGATTTAGTCTTGAGGATCTAGCGAACCTCACTCAACAGGCCGTTCAGAACCGATACCGAGAGAGGGCCAAGCGCTTCCATCCCGACACAAAGGGGGATGGAGAGAAGGCATTCTACGAGGATCAGATGAAGCGGTTGAACGAGGCCAAGGACCTTCTCATTGCCAGCCTGGAGAGGTAAAAAATGGTCCAGATCATCCTTCTAATCCTGTTCGTTGCCCTGATTGTAATCGGCTGGGCAATCATCGCAGGGATCGGCATCTTCTTGTTTTATCTGATGCTCGCGATCTCCGTAGTGACCGTAATCGTCGTCCATGGCCAAGTCTATTTCAAGGAAAAACACGCTGGCGTCAGTAAAGCCATAATCTATGTCCCAGTGTTGTTGGCCATGCTCATTACGGTTTGCGCCATGGTCCCAGGTCTCAGGAGCAATTTGGACGGGATCTCGTTCCACTTGGTGCGCTGGCATGCCTACCTGCTCATTCCTGCGGTGGTCTATTACACCTTCGGCCTTCGTCGGATCGGCCCAAAGCTAATCCATCCGTACTATGCAGGGGCGGTCTACCCTCACCAGATCCGTTCCGCTATCCGAACCCTGCCCGGAATATGGGCTGGAGTTGTCTTGGCTGCGCCCTGGGTTTCCGTCCACTGGATCGGGATCATTGCCGGACTTGTGGCCCTCGTCTTCGGCATCCCTCTCGCACTCGGGGTTCTCGTCGTTAGCACCTTAAGCGGACTGACCGTGGCAATCCTCTGGGGGAGTCTAATCGCCGTACCCATGCTCCTGCTCATGCTCGTATTCAAACTGACGCGCAAGTCAGGGAACCTGGTCCATTGTTCGGATTGCGGCTTGGACCATGTCCTTCCCGGGCCGGGGCCATGGGGTCTTTTTAGCGTTGAATGCGAATGCGGACATCGTTTCGATTTATGGGAGGCCGGTGCGGACGAAGCGGCGGAACGAACTACCATCGGCAAGTGGTACGAGCGTGAAAGAAACCTTGGGGCCATGTCGCTCCTTTCCCTCTCGCTTGCGAGTGCCGTGACTCTGCTCAGCGTGGGGGAGGTTACTTGGGTTCCTCATCGGACACAGTCGACTCCCGTGCAGGAGCCTAGCCCGAAACCCTCCGAACCTGCACCGGTAGCCTCCTCCAAAGAGGGGGCAAAGGCCTCAAGCCAGGTAAGGACCAAGAAGGAGCGGCAATTGGAGGCATCGACCACCACCGTCTCCAGTCCCCGTAAGGAGGAGGACGCTTTTTCGGTGCGCGAATCAGGTCCTCCAGGCGAGGCTCGGAAGCCAGCTCAGAAGCCTACAACCGACCCATTCGTTGCCAAGGACTAACCCATCTAATTCGGAGAGTCAAATGAAGCGAGCCCTTAAGCTCTACCTCGCCCTGACTACGATCAATACGCTTGGCATTGCCCAGGAAACTCAGGGCAGCCTAATCAGGGCCAAAAAATTTGTGGAGGCCGAGGTGCTATGCCGCAAAGACCTTGAGGCCCAACCTGGTGACCCAAAGGCCCTCGTGAATCTCGGACTCTGTCTCGAGGGGGAGGGCAAACGGCGAGAGGCCATGCACCACTGGGGATCCCTTCGCAGCCGCTCGATTGAAGGGGTCCCGACAGACAAGCAACTTGAAGACCGCATCAGCACACTGTGGAAGGCTGAGCTCTCACCCCACGAAGAGAAATTCTCCACTCTGCCCCAGGCAATTCAGGCTCGTGACGCTTCTCGGTCGACAGTGGCCGTCTCCCTAGCTACTCCAGTAATTGCCGTTGCCAGGGTCGATATCGGAAAATACGACCATGGGAGTGGATCTTTCCATGTCTGTATTACGAGGCTGAATGGAAACATTGTCCTAGGAGAACTTGACGTCAGTAAGGAACTCGCTGAATACCTGGAACCCTTCGGAAGAGTAATGGCCTGTGAGGTTGTATTCAAGATGGCACCAACCGGCCAACTAGCAATTGAGCGGGCAGAAATTCTCTCGGGCATTGACCGGCTCCCCTTAACCAAGATCGAGTCCACCTTCTTCGATCCTGTCGGCCAGTGGGTGGGCCGCATTACCTACGACAGCAATACCTACCCCTTCACAATCGAGATGAGACGGGACAACTCCGACGGGCATTACCGTAGCGCCCTGAGCGGTGTAGTTAGGGTCGATTCCACGCACTCGAATCTTGGGACACTCCGGGAATGCCGGTTCGAGGCCAAGATGAGTGAGAAAGGACAGCTATCACTCAACGAGACAGGTCAGTTGCAGGGGGCGTTTGCACATCTAAAGACTTACGAACTACTGCCTCAGCGGGTCAATTCTGGGATTGGTCTGGTCGGGACTTGGACCGAAGTCACTCCTGCCTACACCCATTTTGGGAATGTCGAAGTCATAAAGAAATCGACAACCAAGGATGGAAGTAAGGGCACGGTATCTCTCACGTGGAAATAGCGAACAGTGTTTTTAATGGCATCTCATGATTTCTGGGTCATTAGTGACGTAACAGGTCCATAAGATTCCGAGCATTACCCGGGACCTGCCATATCTAATCGTTCTCAGGTAGCCGGTAGGAGCAGAGGATAAAAATGAAGCAGCGTAATAAATTATGGCTTGCGTGCATCGGTGTCATCTTACTGACGGGGACGGGTCTCTGGGCTATGACGCGGGATAGGACGGCAGATGAGGTCTGTCTTGTTGCGCGTGTCACGCAGAAGGATGTACTTCGTGAAAAGGTCACTGGCACTGGCGAAATCCAGGCCCTGACCAAGGCCAACATCGGCGTTCAGGTCACGGCTTCCATCAAGGAGGTCCATGTCAAGGATGGCCAGTGGGTCAAGGTTGGGGATGTCCTGGTCACGCTCGACCAGGAACAGTACCGGCAGGGCCTTAACCAGTCCACCCTCGGCCATGGTCTCGCCAAGAAGGACTTGCAGAATGCTGAAACTACCTTCAAAAAGCAGGAACAGACTTACCAGCGGTATGAGGCACTGCTCAAACAAGGCTTGGTTTCGGCAGAGGATTTCCAGCAGACCAAACTCCTTCGTGACACGGCATCCACGACCTTCGAGCGTGCCATCGTGGCCGTGCGTCAGGCCGAAGCCCAGGTTGCCCTCTCTGAGGATGCCCTGAGTAAGACCGTGATCAAGGCACCGATGTCCGGCCAGATCACCGGCCTAAGGGCAGAGAAGGGCGAGACGGCCATCGCGGGTCAGACGAACCTGACCGGAGCTGTCCTGATGGTCATCTCGGATATGTCGGAGATGCTTGCTGAGGTCAAGGTTGGTGAGCTAGAAATCATCAAGCTGAAAGCCGGTCAGTCCGCCGAGATCACGGTGGACGCCCTCCCTGGCAAGGTCTTCCCTGGGACGGTGGTGGCGGTGGCTAAGGGGTCGGATGCCCCCCTCGGCCAGGCCTTAAACGTCTCTGCCGTTGCCCAGAACTTCCGGGTTCGAGTCCAGATCAAGGGCGACAAGGCAATCCTGGCGACCCTATGCCCAGGCATGAGTGCGCGGGTGGCCATCCTGACCGAGGAGCGCAAGGACGTTCTGGCGGTCCCCTTGGTGGCCGTCCAGGACAAGGATATGAAGATCGATGGTGGGCTGGGGCTGATGCAGGGCACCCGGAGCATCGCCTACGTCGTAAAAGATGGCAAGGCGGAAGCCAGGCCGATGCGAATGGGCCTCGTTGACCGGCAGCACGCCCAGGTCCTGGAAGGGCTTGTGGAAGGGGAATGGGTTATCACGGGGCCTCCGAAGGCTCTCACCGCCATGACTGACGGCAAGGTCGTCAAGACCAAGGCCGAAGGGGTGGACGGGAAGAAAAAGTGAGACACGGGTCCACGTGGTCGAGCTTCGCTGAAACCCTGCGGTCCGCAGTAGGGAGCCTGCGCGCCCACAAGATGCGTAGCGCCCTAACGACCCTGGGCATCATCATCGGTGTGGCCTCCGTCATCGCTGTGATGAGCCTTACCAAGAGCCTCGAGGCTCGCATCCTGGCCGAGGTCAGGCAGGAGGGGACACACACCTTCTACCTGAGTTCCTGGGTGGCTCCGCCCAGGTTCAGTGCCGTCAAGGTCCAGAGGCGGTTCGTGGACTCGGAGACCGTCCGCGAGCTGCGGGCCATGCTCCCCTACATCACGGTGGCCAGCCCCCAGGTCTACCTCTTTAGCCAGCAGATGATGATCAAGTCTGGCGTGACGACCCGGCGGGTGAGCTTCCTCACGTCCATGGATGAGAACGGCCTATCCCTGATGAGCCTGGAACTGGACTGTGGCCGTAACTTCACCTCCACTGACCGGGTCAGTCGGAGTCAGGTCGCCATCCTGGGTGCGAAGGTCGCGGAGGACCTCGGGTTCACAGAGGCCTCCATCGGGAAGGTCTTCACCATCAGCGGCCAGTCAGTCGAACTGGCTGGAATCCTTAAGAAATATGGCGAAATGCCCTTCATGCCCGGACAAGACGGCAACGATGACGACGCCGCCATCTGGGGCCGCGACGGGATGATCTACGTTCCCTACGGCAGCTTCAGGCAATTGGGCCGATCTGGGGCCTATGACAATCCCCAGTGGCAGATCCAGGTGGACTCGAAGATCCCAGTGGTTGTAGCCACGGAGGAGATGCGCAATGCCCTGAGGCGGATTCGGGGCCTGCGCGGCGAGGACCAGGACAACTTCCTCCTGGAGAGCAACGTGAAGGCCATCGAGCAGGTCGAGAAGATCACCAAGCTCCTAATGACGGCCAGCCTCTCAATGGTGGGGATCAGCTTGCTTGTGGGTGGGATCGGAGTCATGAACATCATGCTGGTGAGCGTGACCGAGCGGACCCGTGAGATCGGCATCCGGAAGGCCATCGGTGCTCGCCGGAAGCACATCCTGACCCAGTTCCTAATCGAAGCCATCATCCTGTGCGCCGTTGGCGGACTGATCGGGTTGGCTCTTGGGATGGGGTCTGGGACCCTGATCAGCTACTTCGTTATGAAGCACGTCGGGGCTGTGCCGAGCTGGGCGATCTTGTCGGCCCTCATCGTGCCGGCAACCACAGGCCTGATCTTTGGCCTCTACCCCGCTGCCAAGGCCAGCAAGCTGGATCCGATCGAGGCCCTGCGTTACGAGTAGGTCCCCGGCTCGTCCATGACTCAGGTTCCTTGAGCACGAATTACAGTGACGCAAGTGAACCTCAGAGTGCCTGACGACAATTACACGTCCCCACTGACGACAACTACAAATCCCCACGGGGAGTAGCGCCAGGGAGGCATCGGGGGCACGGTCAGCCTGCGTCTGCACGCAGGGTGGGCGGTGCCATGGGTCGGGTGACGGATCAGCAGGTGAGGAAGTTGATGGAGGAGATGGCCAAGCACGGGGAGGTGGGCCTCGCATCGATGCGGGCCGGGATGGACCGGACGACGGGCCGGAAGTATCTCCGGATGGGGAAGGCGCCTTCGGAATTGCGTCGGCCCAGGACCTGGCGAACGCGGCCAGATCCCTTTGCGGAGGATTGGCCGGAGATCGAGGCCCGGTTAGCAGAGGCCCCAGAACTGGAGGGGCTGGCCCTGTTTGAGGACCTTATGACCCGGTGCCCAGGGCGCTACCAGGAGGGCCAGATCCGGACCTTCCAGCGGCGGGTGAAGGAATGGCGGGCTCGGAACGGCCCTGAGAAGGAAGTGTTCTTTCCCCAGAACCACCGGCCTGGGGAGGCGCTCCAGACGGATTTCACCCACGCCTCGGAATTGGGCATCACGCTCCAGGGCCAGCCCTTCCCCCACCTGCTGTGCCATGTGGTGGCGCCCTACTCGAACTGGCAGTGGGCGACGGCGTGCCATTCGGAATCCATGCTGGCCCTGCGCCGAGGGGTCCAAGCAGCCCTGTTCCAACTCGGTCGGGTTCCGGAGTTCCACCAGACGGACAATTCCACGGCGGCGACCCACGATCTCGCCACCGGGAAGCGGGGCTTCAACGAGGCGTACCTGGCGCTGATGCGCCATTTCGGGATGACGCCACGAACGACGGGCATCGGAGAGAAGGAGCAGAACGGGGATGTGGAGTCGGCCAATGGCGCCCTGAAACGCCGCCTGAAGCAGCACCTGCTCCTGCGTGGATCGAGAGATTTCGAGAGCGTCGAAGCCTACGAAGCATGGATGCAAGAGGTCTGTGCCCGTGCCAATGAACGGCGGCGGGTGAAGGTGGCTGCCGAGTTGGCGGTGATGCGGCATCTCTCGGCGAGAGCCTTTCCGGACTATGACGAGGTGGTGGTGCGTGTGAGCCAGGAGAGCGCCATCCGCATCAAACGGAACAGCTACTCGGTGCCCACGCGCCTGATCGGGGAGCAGGTCCGGGTGAGGGTATTCGAGTTGCACCTGGAGGTCTGGCACGGGCAGCAGCAGGTGCTGAGGCTGGATCGACTTCTGGGGGAGCATCGGCACCACATCGACTACCGGCATGTGATCCATTCCATGCTGCGCAAGCCCGGAGCTTTCGCCCGCTACCGCCATCGGGAGGATCTGTTCCTGAGCCTCACCTGGCGGAAAGCCTATGAAGTGCTGGTGGAGCAGGAGGGGAACCGCCGGGGTGAAGTGTCCTACCTCCGGCTGCTTCATCGGGCGGCCATGGGCATGGAGATCGAGGTGGAGGCTGCCCTGGCTCTGGTGCTGGAAGCTGGCGAGGCACCCACACCAGAGCGGGTGAAGGCACTGCTGGGGGACCTGGAGCCGACCAAAGCACCAGAGATGGCTGCCCCGGAAGTGGATCTGCACGAATACGACGCCCTGATGGGGGCTGGGCTACAGGAGGCCATATGAGCCGGAAACTGATCGAGCTTCTGCGGGAGTTGAAGCTCCCTGGCTTTGCGGCCAGGCATGGTGAACTCGCCGCGAAAGCCGAGAAGGCTGGGTGGGGCTTCGAGCGGTACCTCCAGGCCCTGGCGGAAGCCGAGCTCGACCAGCGCCATCAGAAGCGGCTGGAGCGTCTGCTGAGAGCCTCGAAGCTGCCCATGGAAAAGACCCTGGCCACCCTCGATACGGCCCGCCTGCCAACGCCTGTGCGGCGGATGCTCCCCACCCTGTGTGAAGGCGGCTTCGTCGAACGTGCCGAGAACCTGCTGGCCTTTGGCCTGCCGGGACGGGGAAAGACCCACCTGGTCTGTGCCATCGGCTTGGAACTGATCCAGCGGGGGCACACCGTCCACTTCACCCCCACCTATGCCCTGGTCCAGCGGTTGCTGGCGGCGCGGAGGGACCTCGCCCTGGAGAAGGAACTGCACCGACTGGACGCCTTCGATGTCCTAATCCTCGACTTATGTTGAGACTTTCGTAATGTGGAGCAATAGGGCTGAACTCCAGTCGGTCACTGTCTTTCAGCGCTGTTACTCCACATTTATCCAGCCCAATTTTCAGAGGCTTTCCAGCCATTCAAGGA